>Ga0209653_1000212_pt1 | contig 51667 bp, 59 predicted proteins | sample SaaInl6LU_22_DNA_FD_184644 | JGI IMG/M metagenome (GOLD analysis project Ga0209653, IMG submission 184644) | Marine microbial communities from expanding oxygen minimum zones in the Saanich Inlet - ESP_116LU_22_DNA (SPAdes) (version 2) | ecosystem: Environmental > Aquatic > Marine > Intertidal... | reverse complement strand
CAAGTAGATTTTTTCGCCTACCCAATGCATAAACATAATGTTCGAGGTAAAGATAGAGTCCATTTAATTGAGAAAATGACTTCTTATATTATTGAAAATAATAAGTAGGGTAGATTTTCCCTGAACTAACGTTTCGTCTTCAAAAGCTAACACTTTTTCTCCCCTTGAGGGGGAGACAAAGAGGGGTGATAGAGGTTAGGTTTTGAACGGTAGAACCTGTTATCACCTCCCTTAATACCTCCGCAAGGAGGGAGGTACGAAGGAGTCTAGTTTTTTTGCTATCGGAACCTTCCTCAAATAGAAAATAGCTAAGAGCTAATCTTTTAAAATAAGAACAGGTTGCGTTGCATATAAGCTAATGCGCTTAGAAACACTTTTATGAAATAAATTTTCCATAAAACTGTATTGATGCGCTACTATAGTAATTAAATCAATTTCTCTAGACTCGACAAAGTTAAGAATGTCTTCCTTTACGTCTGTTTTATTCCTAATGTGAAAATGATGAGGTATGCTTACAAACATTTCATCTAGAACAGATTGTGCGTCTAATATATCGTTTGATTCTGAGCAATCACACAAATTTAAAATATGTAGTTTTGAATGGTGTTTTTTCAATAAATCTATTAAGGGCTGAAACGTTTCGTTTGTTTCGTTCAACTGGTAGTCAGACGCCAGCAATACACTTTTCGGAGCCTTTACAGGTTTTTCTCCTCCTGGTATAAGGTAAAGTGGAAGTTTGGTTTTTTTAAGAACAAGCGTAGCATTACTTCCCAACAGAATACTTTCTGCATTGGTAGCTCCTTTTGTTCCCATAACAATTCCATTAAATACAAATTTCTCTGTTAATTGAGCAATAAGTTGACCAAGACTCCCTTGAGATATATATCCTTTTATCTTACAATCTGGATACTTTAAGCGTAAGGTTTTCTCAAACTTCTGCATATCACTCGTTCTATCATCTTTTAAAATATTATCTAGATCAGAAGAAATAACAGCACCATAATGCGGTAATTGATAAGCATGATAAAGCATAAATTCCGTATCTGGATAATTTAAGTTTTCTAGAGCATACTCTGCTGCTTGAATTGCATTTTCACTAAAATCGGTAGGTATAAGAATTCTTTTTGTAGCCATTTTTCTGCGTTTTGTACAAAGCTACAGCTAGTTTGTAAAATCAGAAATGACTTAGATTGCATTGGTGTAATGACATTTATCAATCTTCCAGAGATTCTAAAAAATGTATCATTTTTTCAAATGCACGCGCTCTATGACTCATCGTGTTTTTTTCTGCTAAAGTCATTTCAGCAAAAGTTTTACCACAGTTTTCAGGTTCAAATATAGGATCATAACCAAAGCCTTCTTCTCCAGATTTTTCAGGTCTAATTTGGCCTTTTACAATTCCTTCAAAGCTATGAAATTGCTTGTTGATATAAAGCGAAATTACTGTTCTAAACTGCGCTTTTCTATTTGTTTCACCTTTTAAATTATCGAGCACAAGATCCATATTCTTGGCATGCGATTTTTCCTCTCCAGCGTAACGCGCAGAATATACACCAGGCTCGCCATTTAAAGCTTCTATTTCTAAGCCTGTATCATCCGAAAAACAATTTACGCCAAAATGCTCTACAACATAGTCGGTTTTTTGTGTTGCGTTTCCTTCTAAAGTGTGTTGCGTTTCAGGAATATCATCTGTACAATTAATATCTTTCAAGGTTTTTATTACTATTCCTTTGGGTACAATTTTTTGTATCTCTTTGGCTTTGTTTTCGTTCTGTGTTGCAAATATTAATTCCATTTTTATTTTAATGTATGATTTTTAAATTTCCCCCAAATACCAACTACTAAAAAGAGCGCGAAAAATGGGAGTAAAGGAGCTCTAAGTCTAACTAATACGCCAAATAGGCAAGCACTAAATCCAGTCATGAAAGCTAAGGTTAGGCTAAAAAATAAGCAGAAGATAAGCAGTTCTTGTTTGCGTATAAAAGCAATTCTTTGTTTAAACCCTGCAGGATAGAAAAATAGAACGGTTAGAGTAATTAAGATTAAACTCTCTAAACCATTTAGAACCAAAGATAGTTTTATAGCTTCCGTTGGGATAGGTCTGTATATTCCAGCGAAAATAGATTGAGGTGCAACGCTTAAAACTCCGCTAAAACTATACTCAGTTATCCCGATATCATATTTATCAGAGCCATAAGTAGCATTTTGAGAAAAATCTTGTTGCGTAATAGTTGCTTCTTGTAAAATTCTGTCAGCAGAGAGTGACCCAAGCAACTCACTAAACTGTGTGTAAACAACAATAATTAAAAATCCACTTAGAAAAATAACAAAGCGCAAAAAATTACGCACTACTGCTTGTGTTGCATATTTTCTGGAAAGAGCTGCACTTAAAGACATAAACAGTGGTACTACAAGCGTAACAATTAAAAAAGTTCTAATCTGTAATAAAAGTATTAGAGCTAGGCTCAAGTACAATATATTTTTGAGCAGTTCTTTTTTCGGGTTTTCTATTATCTTGATTCCATAAATTACTCCAATAATTAAAACCAAAAACACGATTGTGTCTTTGGAAATTCCTGTGCACCAAAAAGATACAGAAGGGATAAATAGAAGGGCAAAAGCTAGTTTTAAGTTAGTAACCAACTTTTTATTTTTCACAAAGTTGTAAAAGTGATAAGTTATGACAGAAGAAATACCTGCTAAAACAACCGTAATAGCCCAGTAACTATTAAAGGTAAAAAAACTAATGATTGATAAAATTTTGGCTATAAAGTAGCTTTCAGGTTCTCTGTAAATCCATCCAGGTGGATACCCAATTTCTGGAGAAAAATTCTTGTAATAACTTACAGTTGTTGGTGTGTTTAGCAATTCGCTGAAATAAGTACTTGGCGAAGTAAAAAAGAGATGATTTAGCTTTTCTGTGCATTGAAAATAGGCAAAGGTATCTCCGCCGCCGTATAAGAGGGCATAAGAAACTCCAAAAACAATTGCCAACGTTACTTTGAAATAGAAGTTGGCTAAAAAATACGGTGCTTTTTCTCTACCGCCTTTTTTCTGATAGAGAAAGTGAAAATAAAAAGCAAGAATAACCAGCCAGAGTAGTCCAGGTAAAATATCGTTCCAAGCTGTTACTTTCTCGAGCATTAAGACGAAAGTACTAAAAAGAAAAAAGGTACAACCCATAAAAATGAGTCGCACCTTCAAATTTAGAGTTCATCTATTTATTCGTGTCCGCCTGGTTGGCAGCATTTAGGCAAGGCATTTTGAGATGCTTCTACAGCTTTTACATTGTTTGCATCATAGCCCAAATTTGCAATCATATTTTCTATTTCTGACTGGGTGATTTTTCTGGCATTGTAACGCACCAAAATCTCATCTTCTTTCACATTTACTTCAGCAAATTTTATTCCTTTGGTGTAATTTAACTTTCCTTCAATCCTTTCTTCACAATCACCACATTGCACATCTGTTTTAATGGTAATTTCTGCTTTTTTAGTAGGCTTCTCTGTTTTTTGAGCCAATGTGTTAAAGCCAATAAACATGCATGCTATTACTAATAATTTTTTCATCTTTTTACTTTTTATTTTTAATACTAAATCTAAATCCGGCGTATATATTAATTCCAGCAACACTCGCCCATATTCTTGTTGCATCAAAAGTTGTGCTAAAAGGATTTTCTGCGTCAATTATAGCATCACTTTGTCTATAATCTAGCAAGTTTTCACCTCCAACATAAAAATCCCATCTTTTGTATTTGTGCGTAATTTGTCCGCCTAATAAAGGATAAATGGCACTGATGTTTTCGGTGGTACTGTTTCCATTCGCTAAATTGGCAACCGGTAATCTTTGTTTCCCAAAAACGGATAGCGTAGCATCGTACTCCCACCTTTCGTTTCGAGTAGCGTATCCTATATTTAAGAACCCACGATGCTTTGGCACCATTACTTTTTGTTGTAAAATACCACCAAACTCTGCACGTACATCTAAATATTTATAGGCCATTTTTATTTCTAAAAACTTCAAGGGTTCAAAGCTAAAATCTGTTTGAAAAGCGTTAGAGAATGACCTACCGTTTAGATTGCTAAAAACGATTAAATTTGGGTCAGCATCTCTATCTACAATCATTTGGTTAGTAAATAGTGTATGGTAAAAGTCAGAACTAATTACGGCTTTTCTTTCAAATAATTCGAACTGATAAACGAGGCTACCACCAAAATTCCAAGAAATTTCAGGTGTAAGTGGTTCATTAAAAACCCATGGTTTTCCGTTTGCTAACAGTGATACATTGTCTGCTACGAAGTTCGGTACTCTAAAACCTCTGCCTGCCGTTGTACGTAAATCGATATCTTCGGTTACCTGAAATTTATAATGTAGACGCGGTGTAAATTGAAAGTCAAATAAATTATGATAATCTCCTCTGGCACCTAAAATTAAGCTGTGTCGTGTTGCAGTGTATGTATATTCTGCAAAGGCTCCGGGCACAATTTCAGTTCTATTTAATGTAGTGGTTAAACTATCAAACCCTAGGTTGTAATGAGTTTGTTGTAAATCGTCATACACTAAACTTAAACCCGTTTTTATTTGATGATCTGTATTACCCAAAATTCCGTTAAAAACCGCATTGATATACCCTCTTTTTTCTGTACCCAACATACTGCGTTCTCCAAACTGTGCACTTAATTCGTGATATTTAGCTTGGTAAATTACGCCAATTGAAGAGTTCAATTTCTTTTTAAATAAAAAGCCTGTTTTAGCAAATAACTCAACATGCGTGTTGTTTACGTCTACGCCGTAAGCGTTATTTGCACTATTTCTTGGGTCGAAATTGGTTTGTCCTCCAAGTTGACGTGTTAAAGAGGTTCTAATACCAAATTTAGATTCAAATAATTTACCTTGGTAGTTCCATCGGTTGAGAAAAGAAAAATCTCTTTTAAAAGGAATATCTCTAAATCCGTCATTATTTCTATCCACATTTAAACTTCCTTGTGAGCCATGTACAAAAATACCAGTGCTCCATTTATCATTAAGTTTTAATCCTGTATGTACATTTGCTTCGGTTCTTCCTCGGATATTTCCATAAGCGTTAACATACAGTTGCTCCATGTGATCTGGCTTGTTGAACTCTAGGTTAATTAAACCTGCCATAGATTCATATCCATTTACAACATTTCCTGTTCCTTTGGTTATTTGAATAGAGTTAATCCATGTTCCTGGTATCATTCCTAAACCAAAAGAAGTTCCAAGATTTTTAAGTATTGGAATATTTTCGAATTGAATTTGGGTGTAAGTTCCATCTAGTCCCATCATTGCAATTTTTTTTGCACCTGATACTGCGTCTGTAATATTTACATCAACAGACGCATTGGTTTCGAAAGATTCCGATAAGTTACAGCACGCTGCTTTTCTTAACTCTCCACTATTTAAGTTTTCTACAAATATTGGGTTTAGCTTAGAAATAGAAGAATTCTCCTGCTTGTAGCGTATTACAACTTCGGGGAGCATTTGTTCCGAGTACAACACAATTTCTAAGTTCAGATTTTTATCTCCTCTTTTTACAACCAAAGTGTCAGGAAAATAACCAGAAGCTCTAAAAATAAGCGTATCCGGTAGTTGGGGTAAATTAGTAATTTCAAAACTACCATCCTCGGCGGTTCTTGCTCCTGTTTTTGCTTCTTTAAAGAAGACTTTTGCGCCAAATAAGGGCGACTTTTCATCTTGAGTTGATCCAAAGATTTTACCTTGGATTTGTGCCAAACTGCTAAACTGAATAAAGCAGATGAGGCAAAAAAATATATTTTTCATGAATGTTTTGATTAACGATTAAAATACTATGATTCTAACAGGCTTTTGGCCTATGGGACGTTAATCAAATTAAATAAGTCTGTAAAAGTGCTAATCTCTTTGGTGTAAGAAGCACTGGAGGTGGTCTGTAAAATGGTTTCCCTCTAACGTTTAATGTAAAGCATAAAGAAGGTTGTAAGGTAAAAGGGTTAGTGGTATTAAAATAAGGTGCTATGTATTTTTGAATTTCTGAATAAAATTGTTGGTCGACCTTTAAGATTTTCACATCTGTATCACAACAATCTTCATCAATACTGTCCTCGTCTGAGGAAGAATGACAGCATAGCTCTGATGAGGTTGTTTTATCGAGTTGATGCTCGTCCTCGTCATGCAGCTCATGATTGTGAGAAGAAACCGGTACAAATAAAGAAGTATTACTACCTTCTTTTTTACATATGTGCTCAAATAATGCAATACTACTTGCGCTAGCCGATATAAAAACGACTAGAATCAGGGTAATTATTTGATTAATCTTTAACACGATACAAATATACAAATGTTTCCTATTCTATTAAAATTAGAGTTATCCTCATTCTTGAAATTTCAAGTTTGTCTTTATTAGGTTACCGCCCATTGTAATTAAATGAAAGCCTATTTGTAAATTTGTACAAAAAAAGAAATATGAGCCAGAAAGTTCCTATTACGGTATATGCAGAAATGACTCCAAACCCAAGTACAATGAAGTTTGTAGCAAATAAACACCTTCTGATTACTGGAGAGTCTGTAGAGTTTACAAGCTTAGAAGAAGCAAAGGGCTACAGTCCACTTGCTGAAGAACTATTCAATTTTCCGTTTGTAAAAGGTGTTTTTATGGCAAGTAATTTTATTACGGTTACCAAAAACGATGCTTTATCTTGGGATTTTGTTGCTATGGAATTACGCGAGTTTATTCGTGTTTTCTTGCAAGAAGGTAAAGAAGTATTAGTAATGATGCCTCAGCCGAAACCAGAACCGGTAGCAGAGAAAGAAGATAATGCAGAGAAAAAAGTTTATGCACCGTCAGAATATGATGATGCAATTATGAATTTACTAGACGAATATGTGAGACCAGCTGTAGAAGGAGATGGTGGAGCAATAGAATTTAGAAATTTCGAAGATGGCGTTGTAACCGTTTTATTAAAAGGATCTTGCGCAGGCTGCCCAAGTAGTACAGCAACCTTAAAAGGAGGTATTGAAAACCTATTAATGCAACATTTACCAGAAGTAAAAGAAGTAGTTGCAGAAAATGCAATGTAAACAAATATTTATAAGCGTGTAGAAAGGTGTAACTTAAGTGTTGCACCTTTTTTATTGCTTTTTTCTTTAATCGCTACTATATTTTTCTTCGGACTGAAGTGAAGAAGTGTTGTTTCGCATTTTTTCTAAATCTCGTGCTTCTGTTAGGGCAGAAGAAATCATACCTGAAGGAATTGCAATTATTCCTAAACCAATCATTAATATTACGAATGTAAAAATTCTACCTCCCACAGTAATAGGAACAATATCTCCGTAACCGACAGTTGTAAGTGTAACAACAGACCACCAAAGACTAGAAAAGATAGAAGAGAAAGATTCTGGCTGAGCACTGTGTTCAAAGTAATAAATACCAACAGCAGACAAGTAAATAAGTATTACCGAAACTACACTAAACATAATAAGTTCTTCTCTTATAAGTTTAAATGCAACTTTAAATCGATTGATTGCTTTGTTGTAGCGTACCAATTTCATTAAACGAAATACACGTAAAAACCTTAAGATTCTTACCGACCGTAAATCGAAACCAAAGGACAAATAAAATGGTAAGATAGATAAAAGGTCTATTATACCGTAAAAGCTAAAAATGAACTTCGTTTTTTTATTTGCTATATAAATCCGAATGAAATATTCTATTGAAAAAAGCGTAATGCAAACAAGTTCAAAGCCATGCAAGAAAGCAAGTACTTCAGAACTTAGGTCTGGCAATGTTTCAATTGTGAAACTGAGTATAGATAATACAATGAGTACTTGAATTACATAATCAAAGTAGACACCTACTTTAGTATCTCTCGTTTCTACAATATTGTCTAGTTTTTTCTTAATCAATTTGTTATAAGGTAAGTATGCTTTTATAGTTTGTAATTATCCTACAGCACGTATTAAGGTATATACTTCACCTTACTAAAATCTGGCTTGCGCTTTTCTAAGAATGCATCTCTACCTTCTTTTGCTTCGTCTGTCATGTAAGCTAAACGTGTAGCTTCGCCGGCAAATACTTGCTGACCAACCATACCATCATCTGTTAAATTCATGGCAAACTTTAACATTTTAATTGAAGTTGGAGATTTACCTAAAATTTCTTGTGCCCAGTTGTAGGCTTCTTGCTCTAATTCATCATGCGGAAAAATAGCATTTACCATTCCCATATCCATAGCTTCTTGTGCGCTGTAGTTTCTGCCTAAGAAGAAAATTTCGCGTGCTTTTTTCTGTCCAACCATTTTGGCTAGATAAGCAGAGCCATAACCACCGTCAAAACTGGTAACATCTGCATCTGTTTGTTTAAAGATTGCGTGTTCTGTAGATGCTAGGGTTAAATCACAAACAACGTGTAGCGAGTGTCCACCACCAACAGCCCAGCCATTTACAACGGCAATAACTGCCTTAGGCATAAAACGAATTAAACGTTGCACTTCTAAAATATTTAGTCTGTGGTATCCGTCCTGACCAACATAACCTTGATGTCCACGAGCAGATTGATCTCCACCAGAACAGAAAGAATATTTACCATCTTTCGTACTCGGGCCTTCTGAAGAAAGTAAAACTACACCTATAGAAGTATCTTCATGTGCATCTTGAAAAGCATTTAATAACTCAGAAGTTGTTTTGGGTCTAAATGCATTTCTAACATTTGGTCTGTTAAATGCAATTCTGGCAACACCATTTGCTTTTTTGTAGGTAATATCTTCGTATTCTTTTACTGTTTTCCAGTTAATTTCTGACATGTTAAATCTTTTTTGTAAAAATAAAAGAATTGAATGAAAGTTAGGTTAGAATTAATGCATGTAGCTTACTAATCTCGATTTTTTAAGTTGTTGATGCTCTTTAAGTGATAATTTTTCAAAAAAAACGCGGTTCCAGACAGAAAACAAGTTTTATGTTAATAATAGAATTTTAGAAAATTTCTTTACTAATTGTTTTGAGATCTTTTGTCTTTATCATAATTCTGGAAGCAAATTTCAGTTTGTAAAGAATGATACTTTCTTCACAGTCTGCGATATACACGTATTTACTTCTCATAGCATTTACCTGCACGTAACAGTAATCAGAATCTCTTTCGTTGATAGCTCTCTCTAGTTCATCAGAGCTTACAAATTTAACAGGACCTTTGTAGGCTTTTTTAAAATCTGCTTTTGTCATTTCTTTTGAGCCTTTGTATGGGAAATATTTTCATGATGAGAGCACCTTTTCATCTACTAATAGGGTTTTTTCTTTTATTTTAGTTGCTCTTTTATTGTAAAGTCCCGTATATATTTTGTAGCGCAAACCTGGGTATTCATCTTCTATTTCGTCAATGTTTTCGAGTTTAATCGATATAAAATCTTGCATGATATTGGCAAATCCGTAGGCTCTGTAACCAGCTTCTTCTGCAGATCTTTCGCTTCCAAAATTATCTAAAGTAATGGTAGCAACTATTCTTTTGTCCAAATCTTCTTTACCGCCAACAACAAGGGCCAGATAAGGATAGGTTTGAACTGATAAATTATCATCAACTGCAATACTAATTGATGTAAAATAAGAAATTGACTAATCTTCTAAATCTAGATCATCCAATGAATTTACATATTTAACATCCGTTAATTCCCAAAAATCATCGAATCCATTTTTTGGATTAGAGTCATATTGCTTATCGTCTGTTTTTGCAATGTAAGTAGTTGTTTGTGGTAATCTTTCTCTGGTTAACGTAAGGTCTCCCTGAGCGAAAAATTGTGCGAATAAATTATAACCTACACAAAGTAAGGCTATCAGTAATGTTATTTTCATGATTTTTTTAGTTAAAAATAATAATAACAACTTTACCTTTCATATTAGTTGATCACAATGCTGAGTAATGCGGAGCTCTGAATAATCAGAAAGATTGTTTTAGTCTTTTTTGCTTGTACCTTGCACAAACTTTTCCTCAAACCAATCGTCAAAATTTTGGTCTACAGTAATATCAGCGGTTAATACTTTGTAAACCATAACAATTACTAAAATAGAGCCAATTGCGGTTAAGTTTAATAGCAATACAAAAGAAATACCTAACTGAGAAATTACTGCATTAAAAAGTAATAGTGCTGAGGTGATAACAATCCAGAATAGCATTGAAGATTTCATTGTTTCTTTTTTTAATAAAACACAACTCAACAAATAATGTTCTTCAAAATTGCATGTAAATTTGTAAGTAGTAAGACGTAACTACCTGTTATTGTTTGAAGTATGTATTTTAGATTTTATCTAAAGCATTTTCAACATCCCAAATTAGATCAGCCTCATTTTCTACTCCAATTGAAAGGCGTACTAAGTTATCTGTAATACCAATTTCTAAACGAGTTTCTGGATCTACACCAATATGCGTCATAGAAGCCGGATGCTGCGCTAAACTTTCTGTGGAACCTAAACTTACGGCTAGTTTAAACAACTTTAAATTATTTAAGAAAGTAAACGCTTCTTTTTCTCCACCTTTTACTTCAACTGAGATCATGGCACCTGGAGAACTGTACTGTTTTTTGTAAAGTGAATAGTCTGTGTCGTTCTCCTTTAAAAGGCCTAAGTAATGTACCTTTTCAACTTTCGGATGATTTTCTATTTTGTGGGCTAGTGCATTTGCATTTCTAGCTTGCTGTTCCATCCTAATTTTTAGTGTTTCTAGACTACGCGTGAGCATCCAACTTGTGTGCGGACTAGCCATATTTCCTAAAAAGGTACGCAATACTTTTATACGTTGCATTACTTCTTGATTTCCTAAAACAGCTCCGGCGAGTAGGTCAGAATGTCCGCCAATATATTTAGTTGCTGAATACATTACAAGGTCAGCGCCTAAATCTAACGGAGAAGACCAAATTGGTCCCATATAGGTATTGTCTATTGCTAAATGTACTTTTTCATCGGTAGAATATTGGTCTGCAATTTCTTTAAGCATTGCAATATCTGTAATTGCATTGGTCGGGTTTGCAGGTGTTTCTGCGTAAATGAGCGCTAATTTATCTGCTTTTCCGCTTTCTTCTAGTCTTTTGATTATATCCGACTTCTTATCTTTGGGTGTAAATTCAATAGAATCTACACCAATTTTAGGTAAGAAATGTTTGATAAAGTGGTCTGTTCCACCGTAAACAGGAGATCCAAAAAGAATAAGGTCTCCAGGTTTTAGAAATTCTAGTAAAACAGTACTAATTGCTGACATTCCCGATTCGAAAACAGCACAATCATCTGCGTTATCCCAAAGGCAAAGTCTGCTTTCTAGAATTTCTAAGTTAGGGTTGTTGATTCGTGAATAGATGAGTCCTAATTCCTCTTTTTCTTCCTTATCTCTAAGTCCATAAGCCAGTTCAAAAAACGCTTTTCCTTCTTCTGCACTTTTAAAAACAAAAGTAGACGTTAAAAAAACAGGAGGTTTAACAGCTCCTTCGGATAACTCAGGGTTAAATCCGTGAGACATCATTAAACTTTCTGGCGAAAAATTATTTTTACTCATGATAAAATGGTTTCTAACAAAGATACGCTCTTTAGAAGTATTATCTACTGAGTATTGGGTATTTAGTAAAATTTTCTGCTTGGTGCTTTAAAATAGATTATTATTTTAATAACTATGTTATTTTTGATGTGTTTTAGAATTAAAATCTATGGCTTATGGATGAAATGGATAAGAAAATATTGAATTTGTTGCAGCAAAATGCAAAGTTGACTATAAAAGAGATTGCAGCTCAACTCAACTTAACACCTACGCCTGTTTTTGAAAGAATAAAGAAGTTAGAAAAAAACGGCAGTATTTCTGGCTATCATGCAAAGATAGATAGCTCTAAAATTGGCAATTTTCTGACTACTTATTGTGCCATCACGTTAGATAAACATCAAAAAGAAAGTATTTCTAATTTTGTTGAAAATATTACGGCCTTTGACGAAGTTATTGCATGTTCACATATCGCAGGCCAATTTGACTATTTGCTAAAAATTTGCGTTAAAGACATGGAAGCTTATCAGGTTTTTATGACAGAAAAATTGTCTACCTTAACAAGTATTGGTAAGCTTCAAACTTCTTTTGTTTTGTCAGAAGTTAAGCAAGATAAAGGATTAGTCTTAAAGTAAACTATTTTCGAAATTGAGTTTGGTAAGTTCAAAGTGGTAGTCTTGACAATTGTCTGCTTGATTAAAACTTTCTCCAACCTTCTGCATAAATTTGCTTAATACTTTTGTAGAACCAATATTATCAACGGCACAATCTGCAATTATTTTCGTGTAATTTGTAGAGGTGAAGAGATGCGCGATCAGAGCTCGCGTTATTTCTGTAGCGTAGCCGTTATTCCAAAATTTCTCTTTTAATCTGTAGCCAATTTCGGGGTCTTTTCTGAGATAAATGATTGCACAATTTCCAATAAAACTACCATCAGATTTTAACTCTACGGCGTAAATTGATTTTTCTGGTGATGGGTTTTGGTATTCACGAATAATATGTTTTAGATAATCTTCACTTTCTTTAAATGACATGTTTTTGGCAGGAATCATTTCCATAACCTTACTATTCGCTTGCATTTCTTGATACGGAAGTAAATCTGCCAAGGTGTGCAAACGAATTATTAGTCTTTCTGTTTCTATTTGGAACAAATTATCCACCTGCTTAATGATTATTATTGGTTAATTAACAACTCATCTCTCTGTCTGCGTTTTAGTACATTTACATATTCTAACGCACCTTTTGTTTCATAATCTGTATAGGCTTTAGAAGCCCAAATAATGGCATCGGGTAAATTTCCTTCAATTTCAAACCAAATTGCCATATTATAACAAGCTCTTCCTGCAACTTTACTTTCTGCATTTTTTGTTTCTAACTCCCACAATTCTGATGCACCCAACCAATCTCCGGTTTCAGCTCTTCTTCTTGCAATATCAAAATTATTGGTACCGCGCACGAAGTAGTCTCTGCTAACGCGTTTAAAGGTTTTAAAGTACTTTCTGGCGTACCAAACACCGTTGTTATAGCTATATCTGTTAAATTCTTCTTCTCTATTTGTAACAAGATTAAGGGCTTTGGTAGGGTTAACGCTTGTTGCACTAACAATAGAATTAAACGGCCAATTTTTATTACTTATTGAGTTATTTGCATTGTTAACAGTTAACTGTACTTCAATTCTAGCAGTTGTAGTTACAGTAGCTTTATGTTCTGGAACTTTTACAACTACACCTAGCGGACCATTTTTCTCAACCGTTTGTGTAGAATAATTCACTTTTGCTTCGCTATCTAAACTTCTTAAATCTATTATTGCATCAACGCCCTCTGCAGAGTAAAGAGAATCTAAATTAATACTGTTTCTAAGTAAAGTTTTATTATTGTAGTTAGGAATGGTATCCAAAACTTTCATATAGATAAATCTATCTTTAGCTCTAAACTCTTGCAAAACTCCATTACAAAATTGCTTGGCTCCATTTTTATCAAAATCTTTAGTTTCTAAATCTAAAAGATCTGTAGCCTGGTTTATTTTATTTTGTGAGCTAGTAATACTTTCTGTATTTACAATGAGAATAGAATCTATATGTGAGGGCAAGCTAATTTCCGCAGGAATAGGAACGGATAATGTTAAACCTTTAGTAGACGAACAAGAGTACACGCTAAACAACAATAAAATTGCAAAAACTATAGTAATGTTTTTCATTCGTTAAAAGTACGAAAAAACCGTTATTGCAATCGAGTATCTTAGCCTAGCTATTTGGCTTGTTAGAAGAGCTAGTTTTTAACTTTAGTTAAGTTTGAAGTTTAGTTTTCAAGGTTTTGAACACGTTTGAAATTGTCGCTTTTACTTAATGTTAGTCGAACAATTGTATCTTTTATGGCTATTAAATTATGCGGAATGTTTGCCTCAAGTGCGATGATATTTCCTTGAGAAAGGCGAGTAGTATTTTCTGTTGCAGTAAAATCTATTTCACCAGAAATCACATGCACTAGTATTGGAAAAGGCGTTTTGTGTTCCTTCATTGTTTCTCCTTGTGGAAGGATAATTTGAATTTCTTTAGAAAATTCACTTTCAATTATAATTGCGGTGTTTATCTTCTTTTCTCCATTTATCTCAGATACAAATTTGCTTATTTCCATAGCGCCAAAAGTAACTGATTGATGGTCTTATATAATTGATAAATATCATCAGTTATGTTGAGGTTTTATTTGTCTATTTTATACCAAACGCAATTATGGTATTCGGGAAAATCTTTCAAATTTGGATGTAGGAATGTTCCCATTTTTTCCATACCAATCTTTTGCATTACATTTTCAGATTTTTTGTTTTGAATAGTGCAAGTAGCAATTATTGTTTTTAAATCTAACACTTGAAAAGCATACGCTAAACATCTTTTAGCACCTTCGGTAGCATACCCTTTGTTCCATGCGCTTGGTTTTAGTCGCCAACCGATATCCGTAGCAGGAGTAAATGGTGTGTTGTAGGTTTGATAGGCTAGTCCAATAAATCCTATAAATTCGCCAGTTTCTAAAAGTTCTGTAGCAAAATAGCAATGATTGTATTTCTCTTGATGAGCAATTAATCGTGAAATAAAATTGGTAGTTTCCTCTCTAGATAAACTCTTCGGGAAATGCTGCATTACTTCTTCATTTGCATTCATTTCTGAGAATTGGTCTAAATCTTCTTTACTCCAAGTTCTAAATCCTAATCTTTTGGAAATAAATAAGTAATTCTTTTTTTGGTTAGCCATTAGAATGTAAAAGTACATAATATAAAATGTTGACTGCAAAAAATAACAAGATAAGAAAGCCTACTATCCTAATTTTTGAGTTCAATTTTCATCTTCTAGTTTATCAATTTTAGTGTACAGAATACTGTTGTAATTTTTAATTCTCTTTTTTTATTAAAATTAAATGTTTTTCTAAAAATGCTAAATAATCAGTAAAATATATATGTTAACCGATATTAACCATTTACAAACGACTAATATTCGACAACAAACAATTAACAACCAGATAAAGATTTGCAGTTGTCCAATCTTTGCAGTGTCGATTCGAAACAACGGTTGTTTTTGAAGGGCACATAACAAACAGTTCAATTATTAATTAAAAGACACAAACAGATGAACACGTTAAGAAACACAGTAAATTTAATTGGAAGATTGGGGAAAAATCCAGAATTAAAAGAGTTCACAAACTCTAAGTTAGCAACCTTCTCTATCGCAACGAGTGATAATTATAAGAATAAAGAGGGTGAGTGGGTAGACAATACAACATGGCACAATGTAAAAGCATGGGGTAAAACAGCAGAGCTTTGTAGTAACTTAATGAAAAAAGGAGTAGAGGTTGCAATTGAAGGAAAGTTGGTTAACAATACCTACGAAACAAAAGAAGGGGAGAAACGATACACCACGGAAATTGAAATGCGTGAGTTTATTATTCTAACAAAAGAGAAAGAAAATTAAAAGCTGAATATCATGAATATTGGACACATAAATCACGTCAACCTAATTGGTCAAATTAGCAGCGAATTATTTCGTTTTACGAATAGCAAAGGTGAAGACTATCTTAACTTTTCTGTTAAAACGCAAGAAACAGTTTTAAAAGAAAACGGAGAAACAAAGCACATTAGTAATTGGCACCAGATTAATGCAACAGGTAAATGGGTGCATTTGCTTTCTGAGCTTGGTGAAAAAGGAGTTGCTTTAGCTTTAGAAGGAAAACTAGTTTCTCGTTTTTCGAGAAGTAAGGGCAGGTTAATAAAACACACAGCAGTAGAGGTAAATGACCTTGTAATATTATAAATTAAACATAGAGCGAAAGAATCGTAACGGTTCTAACGGTTAAGAAACTTTCGTTCTTTTTTCGAAAAAAAACACAAACTAAGATGAATAATCAAATACAATTAATCGGAAACATTGGAAATAATCCAGAAATTACAAACTTCGAAAGTGGAGCTAAAAAAGTGAAATTCTCTTTAGCTACAAACGAAAAATACAGAGATAAAACAGGAGAATACACAACACGTACTTCATGGCACAACGTTTACGCTTGGGGAAGTACAGCTAAGTATATTATTTCAAATGCAAAAAAAGGAGCTCAACTCACTGTGATTGGCGCTTTAAAAAATAGAACTTATATGGCCAAAGATGGAAATAAAAGAAAAATCACAGAAATCGAAATAAAAAAAGCAATCATTAGCTAAAACCTTTCAATTTAGCACAACAACTTTTACAACAAAACCGACGATTGCAGTTACAAAATCCTTTTTCCATTAATTTGGAAGGGGATTTTGTTTTTTTATTACTTAGTTAATTCCTTAAATACGTCTTCCAAAGAGCGTTCTTCTTTACGCAGTGTTAGTGTTAACAAGTTATTCTGTTGCGCAAATTGTGCAATGGTTTTTCTTAGGTCTGCGTTGGTCTTCGATGCAATTAAAAACGTACCATTTCCTACGGCTTCGATCTTGTTAACACCTTCAATCTTTTGAAGTTGATTCTTAGATACTTTACCTTCGAATTCTACATAAACAACAGTTTGTTCTCCTTTTTGCTGTAAAGTAGTTGCTGTATCATTTGCAACTAAGTTTCCATTTTTAATAATGATTACACGGTCGCATATCGCTTCTACCTCTTGCATTATATGCGTAGAAAGCATTACTGTTTTTTCTTTACCTATGTTTTTAATTAATGCTCTTATTTCAACCAATTGATTAGGGTCTAATCCAGAGGTTGGTTCATCTAAAATAAGCACCTCAGGTTCATGAATAATTGCTTGTGCTAATCCCACACGTTGTCTATACCCTTTAGATAAAGCACCTATGAGTTTATGTTGTTCTCTTTCTAAACCAACTTGCTCTATCATATCATTTACGCGAGCTTTTCTATTTTTAACTTTGTATATCTTGGCAACAAACTCGAGGTATTCTTTAACATACATGTCTAGATACAAAGGATTGTTTTCGGGTAAATAACCAATCTTTGTGCGCGATTCTAATGCATTTTTTTCTACATCTAATCCACAGACTTCTACATTTCCACTACTTGCGGGAATAAAACCAGTAATAATTTTCATGGTTGTAGACTTTCCGGCTCCATTCGGACCAAGAAAACCTAGTATTTCTCCTTTTTTAGCCTCAAAAGAAATGTTGTTAACGGCAGTTTGACTTCCGTAGTATTTTGTGAGATGTTTAACCTTAATAGACATATTTGCACGTTTGATTACGAAGATAATGTTTCAAAACGTACTTGTCTTAAACATCTTTAGTAATTTTACAACAAAGCAACGTTAAAGAAATAATTTGGAAGGAAAAGTTTTAAAATCAACAGGAAAATGGTATTCCGTTTTAATCAACGATGAGGTAATCGATTGTAGAATTCGCGGTAAAATTAGGCTGCAAGGTTTAAAAACTACTAATCCAGTTTCGGCTGGTGATGTTGTGGAAGTTGAGTTACTTGAAAATGAAGAGAAACAAGGCGTTATCACTAAGGTATTCGAACGAAAGAATTATATCGTTAGAAAATCGGTAAACTTGTCAAAACAAATGCACATTTTGGCATCAAATGTTGATAGAGCATATTTACTCGTAACGTTGGTTGCACCTGAAACACACCTTGCATTTATAGATAGATTTCTTGTTGCAGCAGAATCATTTAGAATACCGGTAACGCTACTTTTTAATAAGATGGATCAGTATTTCGAAGAGCACCTTCCGCTGGTAGACGAGGTAATAGAAAAGTATGAGCGAATTGGTTATCCCGGACATAAAATTTCAGCCTTAAACAAAGAAAATATTGCTTTTTTACAAGAAGAGATTAAAGGTTGTCAGGTAATGATAGCCGGACACAGTGGTGTTGGGAAGAGCACATTAATTAATGCCTTAGACAGTAATTTAAGCATAAAAACCAAAGCTATTAGTAGCTATCACTTGCAAGGTCAGCACACAACTACCTTCGCAGAGATGCATCCGCTGCAAACAGGAGGTTTTATAATAGACACGCCTGGAATAAGGGCTTTTGGTATTGTAGATTTGGAAAAAGAGCATTTTGCACATTATTTTCCTGAAATGAGATCGCGCTTAAACGCATGTAAATTCAATAATTGTATGCACATAAACGAACCGAGTTGCAGTATTAAAAAAGCAGTCGAAGACGGCGAAATTGCTGCTTCGCGTTATGCTACGTATCTAGGTTTAATGCACGAAGATCAAGAAGAAAATTATAGGAAAAATATTTTTGGATGAGAGCAGTTGTCCAACGTGTTAAAACAGCAAGTGTAAGCATAAACCGAGCAACCGTTGGTAAGATAAATTCAGGTTTACTCGTTTTTTTAGGTATAGAAACTGCCGATAATGCAGAAGATATTAATTGGTTGGTGAAAAAAATTCTTGGATTACGTGTATTTGCAGATGCCGATGGAAAAATGAATTTGTCTGCCTTAGATATCGGTGCAGAATTATTAATCGTGAGTCAATTTACATTACATGCTTCAACAAAAAAAGGTAATAGACCAAGCTTCGTCAAGTCTGCTAAACCCATAATAGCTCTACCACTTTATGAAGTATTTATTGAGGAGGTTAGAAAGAGTGGACTTGTGGTTGAAACAGGAAATTTTGGTGCAGTAATGCAAGTAAATATACAAAATGATGGTCCTGTTACCCTAATTATAGATTCAAAAAACAAAGAATAATGGAGTTGAAAGAATTGCAGAATACAGTTGACAATTGGATTAAGGATATTGGAGTTCGTTATTTTGACGAGCTAACGAACACGGCGATGTTGATGGAGGAGGTTGGCGAAGTTGCCAGAATTATGGCAAGAAGATACGGCGAACAAAGCGAGAAAGAGTCGGATAAAAATAAAGACCTAGGAGATGAGTTGGCAGACGTTCTTTTTGTATTGACATGCTTAGCTAATCAAACAGGTGTAGATTTAGAGCAAGCCGTTCAGAAAAATCTAGAAAAGAAGTCGATACGCGATAAAGACAGGCATAAAAACAACAAAAAATTACGTTAAGATTTAGGTATAAAACGAAACGATCCTTATTTTTGAAGAAAAAAGATATGAAAAAGACAATTATAGCAATGAGTGCAGTTGCACTTTTATTCTCTTGTGGAGAGAAGCAAGGAGAAGAGGGCGAAACAATGGAGAATACCCCAAATCAAACAGAAGAAGTTGCAGAGGAGGTAAAAACAGAATTTGGTCAAACAGCTGTGGATACGGAAACAGCGATTACAACAGCAGAGTTACTTGCTCAATTTAATGGGAAAGAAGAATTAGAAGCAACCTTTAAAGGCGAAATAACAGAGGTTTGTGCTAAAATGGGGTGCTGGATTTCAGTTAAAAACCCAGTTGAAGGAGAAGAAGATTTTATGGTAAGATTTAAAGACCATTTCACAATACCGGTAGATACTGAATTAGGTTCTATGGCTTACTTACATGGAACAGCTATTCAAGATACGGTTTCTGTAGACTTTCAAAGACATTTGTTAGAAGATGGAGGAATGAGCGCTGAAGATGCTGAAAAAGCTGTTTCAGAAGAAAAAATTACAATGACTTTTATTGCTGACGGAATTAAATTAGCAGAGAAATAATAAATATTACTTTTACCAAAAGCACTTATTCGAATCTCGGACAAGTGCTTTTTTTTGAACTAAACTTGGCCTTAGCGGTACAGTATAAAAAAGTGCAGATGAAATTGACGCTATTCTTATCTTATTTTATTATCTCTTTTGCTATGTTGGCTCAAGAAAGGAAAGAGCCATACATACAAAATACCCAAGAGAATAACCAGTTCATTTTCTATACCTACGGATTTCCCAAACCGTTTAGCGAATCACGAGAAAAAGTTCTTCAAGACTGGAGAATTAAATATGAATCAATTGCAGGATGTATTATTGATCAACACATTATGCAAAAAGCCAAGTTACAAAACCAGAAAACTAGAGTAGAGTTGACAGCTTACTACGGAGAAGGTTGGGAAGAGAAGTTGGCACAGCAAATTTTAGAAGCTGAAAAAAAAGAATAAAGACTATTTTTTATCTCGTTTTCTCCAAGTATAATCACGTGTATTAACTAATACGTAGCGCAACGAAATATACAGCTGATTAACCTCTTTAAAACTATCAGCCTGAGGCAAAAAGTGATAACCTGTTTGTAGATGAAACCCTAATAATTTAAATCCTAGAACAGGCCCTCCGCCAACAATGTTTCTTTCAAAGTTCGATTTTAAAACAAGGGTTGCACCGTAAGTTAAGTTTAATCTCCCTTGTTTAAACCAATAACCCACGACATAAGAGAGTACAGGCTGATTTAGTCTAAAATTATAATCAAAGCCCATATTAATAGCATGTGTATTTGGTTTGATTAATTTTATTTGTTTAAACTGCATTTCTGCTCCAAATTCGGCAGCAAAATATTTCGCTTGCTGCACGCCAAGGTAAGGTCCAACCTTTCTTACTTTAAGTAGTGGTTTTTTATTGTTTTGAAACAATTGAGCATGAAAAGTCTGCATGCTAAAAAGTAAGAATAAGCTAAAGACCCATTTCATTCCATTCTTCATTAAGTTTTCTTAAACTATCTACGTCTATACCTAAACTGTCGGCTTTATTTTTCAAATAGAAGAGATCGTCTACAGAAAAATGTTGACTTGAATCTTGATGTTGCATACTATTTTTAAGCCAAATTCTACTCTCCTCAACTGCTGGTATGGTATATAAGGTTATATTTTTAACAGGAGTGTACATGAAAGACTCTTCCTTAACACTAGTAGGAATAAATTCTCCTCGTTCGTCATACGTTTCTACAAGAATAATAAGTACGCTTAGGGTGTAAATCATTTTTATTATTCCAAGGAACATTCCAAGAAGCTTATTTACGGTGCTCAAATTTATTACTTGAACCATTTTTTCTACCATTTTTCCAGCAAAAAAGATAAGTGCACCTACAACTAAAAAAGTAATGGTAAAGGCTACAACAGGTAAATATTTGCTTTCTAACGTAAAGTTTTCGTTTATTTTTTCGGCCGTAAAATCAGAAAAGTTAATAGCAACGTAAATACCCACCAATAGAGCCAGAAGTGTAAAAAGTTCAATTATTAGTCCTTTTTTTAATCCCTTCCAGGCTCCCCACAATAACGGCACAAGTAGAATGATGTCTACAAAATTCATAAAGTAAAGATAAAATGATAACGCAAGAAATTATATAAACACGCTTTAAGTTACCAACAGAAGACTAAGGATAGTGCTTACTTTACACAATTGCAAGGCGGTTCATGTTCTATAACGGTACGAGGTAAAAGTCCTTTCCATTTTTCAATGTAATCAGGAGAATACGTCATACCTCTTAAATCTAAATATTTAAGTTGTTTGGCAAGTTGTTCAAAATCATGTGGTAGAGTTTTGAGTCCTGTATCCCAAACATCTAAAGCTTGCAAGTTTGGCATGTAACTAATGCAGTTGGGAAGTTTTTCAATGTTATTTCTGCTTGCGTCAATAAATTTTAATTTAGTTAGCTTACAAATTGATATAGGGAAATAATTGAGCTGATTTTTAGAAAATCCAAGATATTGAAGCGAATCAAATTCAGATAAGAAAGTAGGTAATGAATCGAGCTTATTTCTCCCTAATTCGAGCGCCTTTAGTTGTTTGTATTCTGCTAGTTCTGCGGGTAACTGATTTAGTTTGTTTTTTTCAAAACTTATGGCATAAACGGTGTCAATTTGCATTGTTTGGGCATTTTCCCAACTTACAAATGAGTAAGTATTTGTTTCAATTTGACTAAAAGATAAGCTCTTACCAATTAGAAGTATGAATAGCATTGCGCACCACTTGTTCATCTTTTTTTATTTGTGTTTGTAGATCAGTTAATCCTTCAAATTTTTGTTCATCTCTTAGTTTACTTAAGAATTTCACAGTAATAGCTTGGTTGTATAAATCACCCACAAAATCTAATATATTAACTTCTAAAGAGATATAGTTTTCATTATTAACGGTAGGCTTTTTTCCAATGTTTAGCATGCCAAAGTATTCTGTTCTGTTTTCTAAAACCACCCTTACTGCATACACGCCATTTGCCGGAATTACCTTTATTTCAGAGTCTACCGCTATATTGGCAGTAGGGAAATTAATTGTTCTACCAATTTTATTACCATGTATTACCGTACCTGAGAGCTCAAAAAACTCGCCTAAGTACTGAGTAGCTGTGCTTACATCACCATTTTGTAAAGATTTTCTGATTTTGGTGCTGCTTACGTTTACGCTTTCAATGTCTTGTGCAGGAATCTCTTGTACTTGAAAATCATAAATAGGAGCAAGATCTTTAAGTAACTCAAGCGTACCTTCTCTGTTTTTTCCAAACTGATGATCATATCCAATAATCATCTTTTTAACTTTGAGTTTGTTAACCAAGTAATTGCGTACAAATTCTGTAGCTGTTAATCTAGAAAATTCGTGCGTAAAAGGATAAACAATGACATTTTTAAGCCCAAAACGTTTAAGCTTATCCAGTTTTTCACGTTGGGTTTGGATGAGCTTTAAGCCGTGGGAATCTGGGAATAGAACCATTCTTGGGTGAGGATAAAAGGTAAAAAGAACAGATTCACCATTTATTTTATCGGCTGCAGCGTTCAACTGCTGCACTATTTTTTGATGCCCAATATGCACGCCGTCAAAAGTACCAATGGTAAGCACCGGATTATTAATTGTTGTTAATTCATCAAAACTGTTAAATACCTTCACGCAACACAAATTCTAACCTCAAAGATACCAAAATAGCCGAGAGGAGAGGACGGATATTTGTCAATTTTATAAGATTTTAAATTCTTCAAACAAGTATGCTTGCATAATAAATAAAAGATTTTTATTTTTACTCTATCACACTTATATAAAACGCATTAGCATGTCAGATAAAAAAGAAGCAATAAAAGGAGGAGAGTTTATCATTAGAAAAACTTTTCCAGAAGATATTTTTATTCCAGAAGAATGGACCGAAGAGCAGACTATGATTGCTGCAACATGTGAAGATTTTATAGATCAAGAAGTAGTTCCTTTATTAGAACGTATAGATAATATGGAAGAAGGTCTGATGCCTTCTTTAATGGAAAAAGCAGGAGCTTTAGGGTTACTAGGGATGTCTGTGCCAGAAAGTTTAGGAGGTTTGGGCGTAGATTTTAAAACCTCGCTGCTTACTACAGAAAGACTAGGGAAAGGATATTCTTTTTCTGTTGCTTTCGGTGCGCACACAGGAATTGGAACCTTGCCATTGCTCTATTATGGGAATATGGATCAAAAGCAAAAGTATATACCCAAATTAGCAAGTGGAGAGTGGAAGGCTGCTTATTGTTTAACGGAACCAGGCGCAGGATCTGATGCAAATAGTGGTAAAACGAAGGCGGTTTTGTCTGAAGATGGAAAGAATTACCTTATTTCTGGACAAAAAATGTGGATTACCAACGCTGGCTTTGCCAACTTGTTTACCGTTTTTGCTAAGATTGACGATGATAAGAACCTTAGTGCATTTCTAGTTGAAGCAGATTCAGAAGGTATCTCATTGAATCCAGAAGAAAAAAAGATGGGGATTAAAGGTTCCTCAACTCGACAAGTATTTTTTAATAAGGTAAAGGTTCCGGTAGAAAATTTATTATCTCAAAGAGAAAATGGATTTAAGATCGCCTTAAATATTTTAAACATTGGACGTATTAAACTAGCTGCGGGAGTTCTAGGCGGAGCGAAAGCAACTATTACAGATGCTGTAAAATATTCCAATGAGCGCGAGCAATTTGGAAGAAGTATAGCGAAGTACGGAGCTATTAGAGGTAAAATAGGAGAACAAATTATTCGTACGTATGCAGTAGAATCTGCTATGTATAGAGCAGGTCAGAACATAGATGATGCTATAGAAGCCCTGCATGCTTCAGGTCTAGATAAAGAGACGGCTACACTTAAAGGGATTGAACAATTTGCAGCCGAGTGTGCGTTACTGAAGGTAGCAGGATCAGAGTGTTTGGACTTTGTAGTTGATGAAGCTGTTCAAATTTTCGGAGGGATGGGATACTCCGCAGAATCTTCTGTTGAACGCGCTTACAGAGATGCAAGAATTAACAGAATTTTTGAGGGAACAAATGAGATCAACCGCATGCTTACTGTAGATATGATTCTGAAAAGAGCCATGAAAGGCGAACTTGATTTAATGGGACCGGCAATGAAAGTTGCTGGAGAATTAATGTCTATTCCTGAATTTGGCGAAGAACCAACTGGTGTTTTGGGCGAAGAGGAGAAGGCAATGGAAGGATTTAAGAAAATTATCTTAATGGTAGCAGGTTCTGCGGTTCAAAAGTTAATGCAAACGTTGGCCAAAGAACAAGAAGTTTTAATGGGTATTGCCGACTTAGCAATGATAACCTATCAAGCAGAAAGTGTTCTTTTACGTGTTCAAAAGTTGGTTGCCTTGAAGGGAGAAGAAGCTGCTGAAATTCAAATTGAAATTGCGAAAACATATTTTTACGACGCTGCGGATAAAATGAATAAAATAGCAAAAGATGCAATAAATAGTTTTGCAGAAGGAGATGAAGCAAAAATGATGTTAATGGGACTTAAGCGTTTCACTAAAATGAATGCTATAAATCCAAAGGAGACCAGACAGAAAATAGCTTTAGCTGCGATAAATAAGAACCAGTATCCGCTATAATGATTATATTAACTAGTACAAAAAGAGCGCTGAATAAGCGCTCTTTTTTTATTTAAATTCTTCTGGGATTATACACACAGGAATGGGGTTCATTTTGTGCTGGTTTGCTCGATTAAAGTTGGAGTAAAGCGTTAGTACTTCTTGCTGCCTTTCTGATAAGGAGGTATCATTCTTCAGCTTCTCTAAGCTTGTGTTCTCTAGTTGTGTCATAACCCATTCTAATTCTGGGTAGCTTGCACCAATTTGGTCTTCATCACTTCTGCCGTCCTCCCAAAGTCCGTCTGTAGGTTTTGCATCTAGTATAGATTGTACTACTCCAACATGTTTAGCGAGAGAAAAAACTTCTGTTTTAAATAAATCTGCGATAGGAGAAATATCAACACCACCGTCTCCATATTTCGTGTAAAACCCAACACCAAAGTCTTCTACTTTATTTCCTGTTCCTGCAACTAATAAACCATTTGCTTGTCCTACAGCATAGAGTGTTAACATTCTTAAGCGAGCTCTTGAATTAGCCATTGCTAAATGATTTTCCACTGTTGAAGAAGGCAGGTCTCTTTCTAACTGCTCAAAACTAGCAGTAAGATTTATGTCTAAACTCGAAACATTTTTAAAGCGATTAGATAAGTCTTCAATATGTTCCATGGCACGCGCATATTCTGCCTTAGTTTGTCTGATAGGCATACTCAAAAGCATTACTTTTTTTCCAGTTAAGGCGCATAATGTTGAGGTCAAAGCACTATCAATACCTCCAGAAATACCTACAATAAAGCCAGAGGTTTTACTTTTTTCGGTATAGTTAGATAACCAATTTTTAATGTGATTTTCAATTTTTTGAGCTTGCACGCGTGTAGTTTTTAAAATAAAATAGAAATTTTCAATAAAATTTGTTGTTGTCTTGTATCAAATGTTTTGAAAGCAATTAAATTATTGTCGTGCTGTTGAAAAAACGACATATTTTTACTTTCGTTACCCGTAAGTGCTTCGCTTCGGTAAATTGGAGTAAAACCATAATAATAGCCAAGCTCAGCAACCAAAGAGGTAGAGCCAGAAAAATTCCATTCTGCTCCTCCTGTTAAACCTAAGGTAGCTCTATAAAAGGATAATTCGGTTTCTGGTTCCATATCTTTCAATTCTGTTTTTCCACCAGAAAGATCGGTTAATTCTCCAGTTCCCGAAAAAGTTTGCTCCGCACCCAAATCGTTGGATTTGTTAGATAATAAAAAGGAGTGTCTAATTCCTGCTTTCGCAAAATAGCGTAAGTAACCATAAAACTGAGTATGGAACATAATCATCGTAGGTATAGTTAAGTATTTTGGCTTTTGCTGACGCTCAGTAATTCTAAAAATTCCGTCATAGTTGTCCGCATTCGCATCCAATAAATTAAATTCTGAATCGTCTTTGCCAAAATCGTCTATTAGCGAGTTAGTGGTAAGAATTTGTTTATCATTAAAGGCATAGTAAAGCTCGTCTCCAGCTTCGTCATTGTTTACATCAATTCTATACGATTCAAGATCAAACAATACACCTGTACTAAACGAAATTTTATCTGCAAAGTGCCAATTAAGGGCTGCTCCAATTATAAAGTCACTTCCGGTATTTCCTGTAATTAAGTTGGTTCCAGATTTATTCAAGTTAAGTCCAACCCCAGTTGATAGACCGGCTTGAATCTTCTTATTTGCAACTTCCTGACTAATCACGGTAAATCCAAGAAGAAGCGCAGTAATAGTAAATATCTTTTTCATACCTTTGATTTCGTTTGTGTATGCAATAATAACTAATAATTTGATGAGATACAAAATCATATATTTCTTTGTTGTAGTATCTATTTTTGGTTTAGTTTCTTGCCAAGAAAACCGATGGGATATACCTGTAGATAATAGCGACTTTTCGCTTGACGTGCATGATGTTGATGCAATCTTCTTAAACCTTTCCTCACAAGAAACAGAACAAGCACACTTAAAAGCAAGTAACGATTTTACAGAGTTGTATGAAATGGAAATGAGTTTTAATCTTAGAGCTCCCGTTGATAGTAACTTCAGTAAATTAATATATAGCTTTTATAAAAGTGACTACATACAAAAGATAGAACTTGAAAAAGAAAAACGCTTTAAAGAAAGAATCAAATATATTAAACGCATTGAGGATGGGTTTAAACGACTAAAAGTTCACTTTCCCAATCAAAAATATCCCAAAGAATTACTTTGGTTAAACAATCTTTTTGCAGGTGTTCATAGTTCTGATTCTGCGGTTTCTGTTGGTTTAGAATTCTATCTTGGAGAAAAGAATGCAGTTGTCCAGTCAATTCCAACAGAAGAGCTTTATGCTTGGCAGAGAAAAAGAATGGACAGTAAATATTTGGAAAGAGACGTAGTTGAATCTTGGGTACAAGCACATTTTATTAAGGCTTTGGACGGAACCATGGCAGAACACATTATTCAAGCAGGAAAAACAATTTTCCTAATCCACGCAGCCTTGCCAAATTTAGAGGAGAATAGACTTTTAAAATACGAAAAATCAGAATTGAAGTATGCACAAGAAAATCTTTCGCTTGTTTGGGAATATTTAATTGATCAAAAATTACTATTTCAAAACAACCCTAGAGATAAGTCGAACTTCTTGAATGCCGGACCTTTCACTGTTGGTTTGCCTGAAGAAGCTCCAGATCGATTAGGGCAATATCTTGGGTATAAAATGGTGAAAGGCTATATGCAAAAAAACGAAATAACTTTGCAAGAACTACTAACTACAGATTACAACAAAATAATACAAACATTTCAAATCGATTAAAAAAATGAGCGAAGACGAAGTAAAAAAAACAAGCAGTATTAAGGTAGATGTAGGAACAAATGAAAACGCTGTTCCTGTTCGGATGAAATGGACTGCAGAAGATGGAAATATTGATAACAGAGAAACAACGGCTATGTTCCTTTCTATGTGGGATCCGAAAGAAAAGAATACGATGAAAATGGATTTATGGACAAAAGATATGTCTGTAGAAGAAATGAAGCAATTTTTTCATCAAACCTTAGTTACTATGGCAGATACTTTTGAGAGAGCAACAGGCGAAAATCTAATTTCAGAAGATTTAAGAGATTATTGTTACCACTTTGCCCAGAAAATGGAAATTATGCCAGAAGATTAATTACTTTCTGTTAATGCTCATACATAACATTTTCTTTAAATAACGTTTTCAATTTCAAACCTCCAATTAAAACTCCATGGCAAATAATGATTTAATCGTAAATGAGCGACAAGCAGATTTAGGTAGTTTTATGGTGGTAGACTCTTGCCTTTTCGAAAAAAAAGACAAGTAGGGCCTTTTACGTTTATAGATCATATGGGTCCAGCCAAATTTGGAAATGGTTCGTATTTAGATGTAGATCAACATCCGCATATTGGCTTAAGTACATTAACTTATCTGTTTGAAGGAGAAATTCATCACAAAGATAGTTTGGGAACAGACAAAGTCATCTACCCGGGAGATGTTGGTTTTATGACTTCAGGAAAAAGCGTAACGCATACAGAAAGAACACCAGAAGAGAACAGAAATCAAGGAGAGTTTACCATGCATGGCTATCAAATTTGGGTTGCATTACCGCATAGCTTAGAAGATATGGATCCGCAGTTCAATTTTTATGCGAAGGATACTTTACCTACCAAAACACAAGATGGTTTACAAATAAAAACGGTTGCTGGTAATGCATTTGGTTTACAATCTCCATTACAAGGTTTTTCTACTTAGTTTATGGTAGATATTTTTGCAGAGAAAAGCACAACCTTAGATTTAAAAAGCCAAATAAAAAGAGTGTAGCTTTTGTAATTGTAAGAGGAGAAATAACCGTTAAAGATGAGGTAGTTTCTGCCGGACAAATGCTTATTTCTAAAACAAACGAACAGTGCGAGATTTGTTTGGAAAAGAATACGCAAATATTACTATTTGGCGGAGAGCCATTAGAAAAAGAACCGCGTTTAATGTGGAATTTCGTTTCACATAGCAAAGAAAAATTAATTCAAGCCAAAGAAGATTGGCAAAATAATCAGTTTCCGAAGGTTCCGGTAGATACTTCTTACATTGAATTTCCTGAAAGAAAGAATTAAAAAAAAAGTGCGATTCAGTTATTCTGAATCGCACTCAAATATCAAAAGCGCTGCTCAGTATAACAATTCTAAGCGCGCCCTTTTAATTAAATTAAACCGTCATGATATCTTTCTCTTTCACGTCTAGTAATTCATCAATTTGTTTTACATAAGCGTTTGTGATGTCTTGAATTTTTGCCTCGGCTACTTTTGCATCATCTTCAGAAAGTCCGTCATTTTTAAGATTTTTAATAAAATCCATAGCGTCTTTTCTGTTGTTTCTAATACCAACTTTAGAATCTTCTCCCTCAGCTTTTGCTTTTTTCACTAAATCGCGTCTTCTTTCTTCCGTTAAAGCCGGAACGTTTAAAATCAACATTTCTCCGTTGTTTTGCGGGTTTAGTCCTAAGTTTGCCATTACAATTCCCTTAGCACATTCTTCTAGCAATGCTTTTTCCCAAGGTTGAACAGTAATTGTGCGCGCATCTAAAGTAGAAACATTGGCAACTTGTGCTAGTGGAGTCATAGAGCCGTAATAATCTACCATAACACTAGAAAGCATACTTGGAGTAGCTTTTCCTGCACGTACACGTAAAAGTTGGTTGTTTAAATGCTCAATTGTTTTTTCGTTGGCAGACTTAAATTCGTCAAACGCCATATTTACTTCTTCCGTCATGTTCTCTTTAGTTTGAGCAACAAAAATAAGAGATAAATTTTAATTATGTTCTTACTTCTTTTACGAAGCAAAATTTTTGACAGAATAGAGCTGTCCTCACTTTTCAAGGGAGGTGAGTTTTATGAGGATTTTATCCGATTAAAAGTCGGAGGGCTTTAGTTTTGCACAGCGGAGCGTTTTTCAAAAAAAGCAATCAATTTATTAATTATCTCACAGAGAATCGTTTTTCTTCGCAATTAACCCTCCGCCTTAAGCTCTATTGCACTGCGCTTAATCCAACTTCCTTAAAAAGTGAGAACAAAATAAAACTAAACTCACTTAATTAAATTTTAGTTTCCAATAAATCGTGCTATCTTAAAGCTATTATTTCAAATTCAACAGAATGAGTAAATCTAGGGCAAGAGAAAGCACAAACGCAATTGGTAGACTTTACGTAACTATGCGTCATCTAATGAACAGGGGTTTTTATAAACCAATGGGTGTTTCGGGGAAAACGTTACGCGATGCCTTGTTGGAGCTAAGACCAGAAATTTATGGTGTAATTGCAGAAGATAAGTTAGAAATGAACGGACTTTTCTATGTTTTAGATAGGCTGCCAGAAGGTATTGAGCAATGCTCTTACATTAATCTTACCTCAGACGAAGGGTATGATAAGAGCACTCTAGTAGCAATAATTCCACCAAAAAGAAGAAGAAAGTGTTACCGTATTGATGCCGATCAAATGAATGTTCAAATAACCCGTGGAAGATCTGACATCTATGATATTTTAACACACTTAACTTTTTTGTTTATAGAATCGCATAAAATTGCCAATCGTGTGCTTATTGAGGATGACTCGAACACCATTAGGGATTGGGGTAAATTAGAAGAAGCCATTAACAAGAAAAAATTATCAAAGAAAGAAAAAGAGGTTGTTTTGGTTTATACAGCCAATATAGTAGGAAGAACTTTTGAAGAAGTAGAGCGCGTTTATCAGCGCTGTGCTACCCAAAACAATCCACATAGATTTTTAAAGTTGGTGTATTGGCTGGGTAAATTGGCAATAGAAGAAATACAAGAGAAAAGCAAGCGTACTATAACCTTTAGTAAAATTTTGCAAGAAAGATTGGGTCAACATTTATACGGAGATAAATGGGCGAGCGAGATAAAGGAAATTTTGATTGACAAAGGTTTGATTGATAAGCCAGTTCATATAATTAGTGCAAATATGCACAGTGTGATGAACTATTTATATAGCAAGCAAGCATTGGAAACACATACGCATTTAACTGCAATGGAATTGTTCGAAACTTTAAGTGATAACAAAAGTGCAGAATACCATGATAAAATTAAGAAGTATGCTAATAAAAAAGGTTTAATCTATGTGAAAGATAACTCTGGCACAAACATTAATGTGCAGATTATTGACACATCAAAAGTAGACTTTTCAAAAACACACTTAATTAATAAGGCAAAGTCGAAACCTGTTTTGATTGTGATGGATTATGCCTTTGGAGAACAAGCTTACGAAACAATGGATGAACTCTTAAAAACGTATCACAGTAAGAAAGGGAAAAAGTATGACCTCCAAGTAGCATCTGTTTCAATTATGGGGAAAGCCGGAATTTTAGATGGAGGCAAAGGAGATATAATGGTACCAACAGCTCATGTTTTTGAAGGTACGGCAGATAATTATCCTTTCGAAAATAGTTTAAATGCTAACCAGTTCTCAGATCAAGGGATGGTTGTAGCGGTCGGACCAATGATTACCGTGCTAGGAACTTCTTTGCAAAATAAAGAGGTGCTCCGCTATTTTAAAGATTCTACCTGGGGTATGATTGGTTTAGAAATGGAAGGTGCGCATTATCAAAAAGCCATACAAAGTGCTTCTAAAATTAGAAAAAGTATTAGAGAAGATGTAAAAGTACGCTATGCTTATTACGCTTCTGATAATCCCTTAGAAACAGGAAGTACACTCGCGTCAGGTGGATTAGGTTTAAACGGAGTAAAACCCACTTATCTAATAACTCAAAAAATTCTTGAAGATATTTTAGAAGTAGAATAATACGCTCTATTTTTTTAACGAATATAGGCAAGGTTTAGCCTTTTTTTGGTCTATAAAAACAATTGCTTAATCTTTGTTTTAACAAGATATAACGATAAAAAATATTTTCTAACCATTTAATTGAAGTTTATGCTTACGTTTTCGTAAATTAGATTTGAATTTAGTTTTTATAGTATATGGTATCAAATGATTTAACAGGAGCTCTTCGTAAATATTTCGGATATGATCAATTTAGAGGAGACCAGAAGGAAATCATCACAAATATTTTAGACGGGAACAATACCTTTGTTATTATGCCAACAGGAGGTGGTAAATCAATGTGTTATCAGTTGCCTGCTTTGTTGTCTGAGGGTACAGCAATTATTGTTTCTCCATTGATTGCTCTAATGAAAAATCAAGTAGATGCAATACGTAACGTGAGCGAAACTGATAGTGTAGCCCATGTTATGAATAGTTCTCTTTCTAAAACAGATATTAATAAGGTTAAAAATGATATTCTAGAGAAGAAAACTAAGTTATTATATGTAGCTCCAGAATCGTTAACTAAAAAAGAAAATGTTGAATTTTTTAATCAAGTAGATATATCCTTTTTTGCTATAGATGAAGCACATTGTATTTCTGAATGGGGACATGATTTTAGACCAGAATACAGAAGACTAAGAGAAATTTTTGAACAAATTTCTAACGTTCCAATCATTGCTTTAACAGCAACAGCAACGCCGAAGGTACAGCATGATATTCAGAAAAACTTGAATATGCTAGACGCTAGAGTGTTTAAAGCGTCTTTCAATAGAGATAATTTGTTTTACGAAGTAAGACCAAAACGCGAAGTAGAGAAAGAAATAATTCGTTACATACGCACAAAAGAAGGGCAATCAGGTATTATTTACTGTTTGAGTCGTAAAAAAGTAGAGCAGCTAGCCGAAATTTTAAGAGTAAATGGTGTAAATGCCTTAGCGTATCATGCTGGTATGGATGCAGCAACGCGAGGAAAGCATCAGGATATGTTTTTGATGGAAGACGTAGATGTTATTGTTGCAACTATTGCCTTTGGAATGGGGATTGATAAACCAGATGTTCGTTTTGTTATTCATCACGACATCCCCAAATCATTAGAAAGCTATTATCAAGAAACAGGACGAGCGGGTAGAGATGGTGGAGAAGGAGAATGTGTTGCATTTTACTCATATAAAGACATTGAAAAATTAGAAAAGTTCTTGCAAGGGAAACCAGTTGCAGAGCAAGAAGTAGGAAGACAATTACTATTTGAAATTGTTTCTTATGCAGAAACATCAATCTGTAGGAGAAAGTACTTGTTGCATTATTTTGGAGAAGAGTACAATGCAGATGATTGCCATGATATGTGCGATAATTGTAAGCATCCGAAAGAAACCATGGAAGGTAAAGATCAGGTTAAACTGATTCTTGATGCTGTTGTAGAAATGAAAGAACAACAAAAAGCAAAACATATTTGTAATGTTCTGGCCGGAAAAGACACTGCAGAAATAGAGACTTATAAACATGATAAGCTTAAAAGTTACGCGAAAGGGAAAGAAAGAGATGTAAATTTTTGGAATGCGGTAATTAGACAGTGTCTTGTTGCAAAACTGTTAACCAAAGATATTGAGTCTTATGGTACGATTAAAATGACAGAAATCGGACATGAATTTGTGAAAAACCCCACGTCATTTACCTTAATTAAAGAGAATGATTATAGTTCTGTTGACGACGATATTGTAGTTACAAATGGAGCTGCTAAAGGTGCTTTTGATGAGGTGCTGTATAAAAATATGCTCGATCTTAGAAAGCAAATTTCTAAAGAAAAAGCAATTCCTCCATTTGTGATTTTTCAAGAAGCATCTTTGAAAGACATGAGCTTTCAATATCCAATTACAATGGAAGAGCTTACCAATATTCAGGGTGTTGGACAAGGAAAAGCAAGACGATATGGCGCACCATTTTTAAGTCTTATTAAGCAGTATGTAGAGGAAAATGACATCGAGCGTCCACAAGATTTAGTTGTAAAACAACTGGTGAATAAGTCGGGCATGAAAGTACGACTCATACAAAATATTGATAGGAAATTACCTTTAGAAGACATCGGAAAATCACAAGGGAAATCTATGGTTGAGGTGTTAGATGAAATTGAAATGATCGTTCATTCTGGAACGCGTGTCAACATAAACTATTACATTGATGATATCCTAGAAGAAGGAGATCAAGAAGAGATTTACGAATATTTTACTGAAGCAGAAACAGACGATTTAACCGAAGCTTATAATGAGTTTGACGGCGATTACAGCGAAGAAGAATTGCGTTTGATGCGTATCAAGTTTATGTCTGAAATGGGGAATTAGACTATCACGGTATTTCTATCTATCTTTAAGTGAGTTCAATTAAATTTCTACCCTTAAGGGGTGATTAAGAAGTCCTGTGCACAGAAGTAATTGCTTGTCAACTCCCTTAATCCCTCCTCGAGGAGGGAAAAACCAGATCAATTTAACTTCTTCCCTTGATGAGAGACTTGGTAGCTATCGGGTAAGAGGGGTGAAGACATTTTTATTCTCCAAGCTTCCCTTGGTGAATGGCTTTTCGTAAACAGACTAAACCACCTATAATAAAACCTAGAACTACGCCTATATCAGAAATATGATAAAGCAAAATGTTGGCTTCTAAGGCAGACATAGACTCGTTATTTTCTAATACAGAATAGATAGAATAGAGGTGTATTGCCCATGCGATTAAACCAAATAATAAAACTACAAGTAAGTATGTAGAGGTTGCCTTGGCTTTTTCTTGTTTAGAAATTGCTTTGTTTCTATCTAAAGCAGCAAATAAACCTACGGAAACAAAGCCTATTAAAAGCAGCATAAATGGCATGTAAGCCTCCGCATAGTAATGAAAAGCATTGCCTGTTAATTTGGTTAACACTAATTCTGAAATGGGAGCTCTAAAATAGAACAACAAAGCCATTGCGAACAGCAAAAAAGTGGTTGCTAAGTATTCGCGCTTAAAAAGATAATTAAACATCTACGTTTTGCGTTTTTTCTTTTTTGCAGCAGGGAAAAGAATGTTGTTTAATATTAAACGATAACCTGGCGAATTTGGATGTAGGTTTAAATCTGTTGGAGGATCGCCAACTCTATGCTGATAATCTTCGGGGTCATGTCCACCGTAATAGGTCCAAGTACCCATGCCTAATTCTGAATGTATATAACGCGCTGTGCCTAATGATTTGGTCTCGCCCATTACCAGGACGTTCGACTTTATAAATTCTTTTCTAAAATCTGTTGTCTGACCATAAAATCCTTTAATTATTTGGGTATGACATTGTGTGAGCATGGTAGGTACAACATCCCATTTTGCAGAAAACTCAAACAAGGTAAAAACATCTTCCTTCTCAGAAATAGTACGGTGTAAATCTGTGCCATCTATTTGAGAATATTCGTACTTCAAAGGGTTTTCTTCTAGCAAGTAATTTTCAAACGCAAAGCTATTTGTAAAGTCTAATTTTGATTGTGCGTTTGGATCTTTTCCATCGCCGTCGTACATTACTTCGCAAATATCAGTATTCTGCGCTGCTAGTGCAATATCAAAACTATCTGTACCCGAACACATGGTGAAAAGAAATCCACCGCCTAAAACAAAGTTTTTAATATTTGTTGCAACGGCTAGTTTCATTTGTGATACTTTTTCGAAACCTAAACGTTGAGCACTGCCTTCTAGTTTAGCTACTTGTTCTCTGTACCACGGAGCATTTTTGTAGCTTGCATAAAATTTACCGTACTGCCCAGTAAAATCCTCGTGGTGCAGGTGCAGCCAGTCGTACTCAATTAATCCGTTATTAATAATTGTGCTGTCGTAAATTTTGTCGTATTCGATTTCTGCATACTCCATTACCAAGGTTACGGCGTCGTCCCAAGGTTGTTTTCCATCTGGTGTATATACTGCAATTTTAGGCGCTTTTTCTAGCTGCACTACTTCTTGATTTACTTCTGGAGACGCAATTTTACTTTTTATTGCATTTACTTGTCCGTCTGCCAAAATTTCATAACTAACCCCTTTAATAATTAATATATCTTCTATGGTACTCAGGTGAGGAACAAGAAAAGATCCTCCTCTGTAGTTGAGTAGCCATTCTATCACAACTTCATTCTCTAAAATAAAGAATGCAGCACCATAGGCCTTAAGATGATTTTTTTGAGAAACATCCATAGGAATTAGTAATTGTGAAGCACTTGCCTTGAAACAGCTAATAAATGCGAGAAAGAAAAAGAGTTTTTTAAACATAAATTTAATGCATCAAAAGTTAAACCAAAGATGGTTAAAATGGGGTGTCAGATACTTCTCCTTCTCTAAAATCGTAGTCTTCGTCGTCCATTTTACTTCTAATGGTCATAGTTTGTTGTGGAGAATCATCAAACGAACTACTAGAACCCATAGCCGAAGGCGGTAGTGTTTGTTGGTGATCTTCGAAGGCTGCACCAAGGTTATCAAAACGGGCGTATTTTCCAATAAATTTGAGACGAACCGTATCTGTAGCACCATTTCGGTGCTTAGCTATAATAATATCTCCTACACCGTCTGTTGGACCCAAATCATCCTCTGGAATTCCATAGTATTCTGGTCTGTATATAAAAGAAACGATATCTGCATCTTGCTCAATTGCTCCAGATTCACGTAAATCTGAAAGAACAGGACGTTTATCTCCACCTCTTTGCTCAACAGAACGCGAAAGTTGAGATAAGGCAATAACAGGTATGTTTAACTCACGCGCAATTTCTTTAATAGAACGCGAAATTTGAGATATCTCTTGCTCACGAGAACCAATACCTTTAGAACCAGTTCCGGCTGTCATTAACTGCAAGTAATCAATAATTACACAGTCAATATCATACTTATCTTTTAACCTACGGCATTTTGCTCTAAGCTCAAAAATAGAAATACCAGGAGTATCATCAATGTATATAGGTGCGTTGGTTAACGGACCAATTCTAGAGTGTAGCTGTGCCATTTCGTGCTCTGCCAAATCTCCTTTTCTTAGTTTCTCTGCAGGTATGCGTGTTTCTGCAGAAATTAAACGCTTTACCAACTGTACGTTACTCATCTCTAAAGAGAAAATAGCAACACCTTTACCGTAATCTACAGCCGTATTTCTTGCCATAGAAAGTACAAAGGCCGTTTTACCCATGGCTGGTCTGGCAGCAATTACAATCATATCAGACCGTTGCCAACCTGCAGTAATTTTATCTAAATCTCTAAAACCCGTTGGTATACCAGATACACCATCTTGTATAAGTTGGGCACGCTCTATTTCTTCAACAGCTTCGCGCATAGAAGAACCCATGGTGTGATACCCTTTCTTCATGTTATTTTGCGTAATAGCAAACAACTCTTCTTGGGCAAAACCTAAAAGCTCAAATACATCTTTGGTCTCATCAAAACTTTCTTTAAGCAGTTTGTTACTCATTAAAATAACCTGGCGCTGTATGTATTTTTGAACAATAATGCGTGCGTGATGCTCTATATGAGCAACAGAACCTATACGTTGCGTAAGCGAAGAAATATAAACCGCTCCACCGCTTAGTTCTAACTCGCCTAATTTTTTTAATTTTTCTGTAACGGTAAGTAAATCTATAGCTTCTGAGTTTCCAAATAAATCTTGAATAGCCCTAAAGATAGATTGGTGTTTTGTATCGTAAAAAGCATCTGGTGTGCCCAATACGTCAATGGCATCATTCACCGCAGATTTATCTAACATCATGGCTCCCAACACGGCTTTTTCTATCTCTGTAGCCTGTGGTGGTATTTTCCCTATCTCCATTTGAGGATTTTTTACACGCTGTATTCTGCCTGTATTAACCCTACTATTACTTTCCTCGTTTGCCATACTTACAAATATAGAAAATACAAATGGGCAAAAAGTTAAAAGGGTAAGATGTTTTTATCCATACAAGATTTGTTAATGAAGTGTGTATAAGTTATTTTCTTTAGAAATAGAAAGGTGTTTCTTAGATAATAAAATTTGTTTTGATTTTTTTAATAGGAAATTGTTACCTGTTAAGCCGTATAGAGTGAATTGCGCAAATCCGTAACGCAAAATACACAGTTGCGATATTCCGTAATGATATTCAGTTTAAATTATCTAAATTGCAAGGGATATGAGAATAGCTATACTAAATATTACTTCCTTTACTTGCTCTTGTTAGTTGTAACAAGAACAAACAAATTTTATTAAAAGGTAGAGTTTTAAACCTAGTTACAAACCAAGGAGTTGCAAATGTTGCAGCCAATTTGATAAAAAGTAAAACTGGTTTTGCTTCTGGTTTTAAAATTGAAGGTAAAGGTTCAGGAGTTTTAAACATTAGATGTGTAGACGAAAATAATTATAGTATAGGATGGTATCAAAATGGAGAAAAGGTAAATAGCTCTACCCAAACAATGTCTGTACCCAAAGGTGAAGAAACCTACGCAGAGTATCATAGTGTGCCTAACGGTCAGTATCAATTGGTGTTAAGGAATATAAACTGTAATGATGATACTGATGTTGTAAAGGTAACAAGAACAAGACAGATACCATATCAAACCAACTTCGATGCTTTGGTTTATGAAGGTTGTGATGAGATTATTTACGGTGCTGGAGATTCTCCTATGGGTTACGTTTGGTCTATAAGCGAGGTAACAAGAAATGGAGTTATTACTATTGTTTATGATTCAATTTTTGTACAACCTGGTCAAATAAATCAACATATAATTGAGTACTAATATTGGGCTTCAAATTCTTAGACAATGAAATATTTAATCTTTGCGGATTTTCGCTTAATAATAACTTGTACAAAAAAAGTTTCTGTTTAGAGAAGTTCTCGCATTAGCGATAGTAGCATTTGTTTGAGCTCTTTTTTCTTTAGAAAAAGTATTGCATATTTTTAGATGAGCGCTTTTTTCAGACATTTTGAATTGCTTTTAAAAAGGGTTTGTTGAAAAAAAGCGAGTGCGGATAGCGCGACCAGCCGATAGGCAGGGAATGCCCAAAACAAGATAAATTAAATTCTTTAACGGAAAGTTAGCGCTTTAAAGTTTTAGATTTGTAGTGTAATTTTGATACATTAATGAAAAGAGAAATAATTACTACAGCAGATGGCTCTAAAACTATTTTTATACCAGATTGGGATGAGAATTACCATTCTAAACATGGAGCATTACAAGAAGCCCTGCATGTTTTTATAGAAGCTGGTTTAAAATACAAATGTAAAGAGCAAAGCAAACTCTCTATTTTAGAAATTGGTTTTGGTACAGGTTTAAATGCCATGCTTACCTACGTTTTTGGCAAAGAACTAAATACGCACATTGAGTATCATGGGCTAGAAGCTTTTCCTGTAAATGCAGAAGAATTAACTGCTTTAAACTATGAAAAGTTGCCTTTTATCAAAGACCATACAGCTACTTATGAGCAAATTCATACAACAAAATGGAATGCTTTAAATACAATAGAAGACACCTTTAAACTGAACAAAATAGAACAAGAACTGCAAACCTACCAGCCAGAAAAGGCCTTTTTTGATTTAATTTATTTTGATGCTTTTGGCCCAAGAGTACAAAACGAAATGTGGAGCTTACCCATTTTTGAAAAACTATTTGCAAGCTTAAAACAAGGCGGTGTATTAGTAACGTATTGCGCAAAAGGTCAAGTAAAAAGAGATTTAAAATCTGCTGGTTTTTCAATAGAATCAATTCCTGGTCCGCCTGGTAAGAGAGAAATGACTAGGGCTGTTAAGTTAATTAGATAATGAGATGATGAGCTGATTAGCCGATTAATGGTTATGCGCGGTTTTTATTGGATGATTAGATAAAAGATAGCATGTGCACATTATTTCGGGCGATACTAATTTCCAATTTCCAATCTCCAATTTAAAAAATACTGAAGACTGAGTGCACGACGCTAGTCGGGTGTATCGAAGTCTGACTTGGTTGCTTTGTTAACACTTAATAATAGTAAACGTCTTCTTTTTCTACCCAGAAAAGTCTTTTCTTTTCTGTTTCTATTTGAAAAAAATTGTCAGATTGTTTGTTTATTGCATAACGCTTACCGTATTCCATTTTATCTGGTTGTTCTAACCCATTTGGAGAGAGCAACAGAGTAGTTGTTTTGCTTTTTGAATAACAGTATTCTTTTACATTGATATGTTTTTCTAATTCATTTAAACCATAAAAGGATAGTGGTATTACAAATACAGTAGTTAAAGCGATGAGTAAATAAAGTTTTCTTCTTTTTTTAGATGTCAGCAATAAAAATAAGGCTATAGCAAGTAAAATACTACACGTGTATATAGCTATGATCCAGTATTTAGAAGATACAGAGTAAATAAAACGCTCTACCCACGTGTAAGGGTGACTCCAAATAGCATCTGCTTCAATTTTATCTTGTGTGAGTCCGGCATTTATCATAGCTGCTTCAAAATGAGGATCTATTTTAATGGAATGCTCAAAGTGAGCTAAAGCAGCGACGTAATTATTTTCTTGGAAATAAGTTAGACCAACATTATAATACAAGTCAGCTGTTTTTTCTTTCTCTAATGCCTTTAAAAAGTAGATTTGAGCTTGTTTGTAGCGTTTGTTTTTATATGCGTCTACGCCTTCATCAAATTGAGATAGTCCGAGAAAAGAACAGAATAACAAAAGGCTTGAAAAAATTACTTTTATCATATTTTGAGTTCTTTATCTAGTTCATCAAGTACTACTTTTGTTCTATCTAGTATATCCGCTTTTAATTCTTGCGTACCTTCAAATCCATATCGTGCTTGATCACATTGGTCTAAAATAGAATTAAGCACATTACTATTTTTTGAGGAAATTCTATTTTGGTTACTTAATGTCTTAATAGTTTTACGGGTAATTTCCGTTTCCACAGTACCAGTTTTTCTAGCTAATAGCGTTTTAATGCTCTTTTCTATTGTTAAATAAAAAGTCTCGGAGTCTTCATTAGTCAAGGCAGTTGCTGCAATTTCTAGTTGTTGTTGCGCAATTTTTTTTGCCGACTTCTTTTTACTGTTTTCAGCAATTTGCTCCTTATTTTCATCTCTATATCTAAAAAAGAGTCCAAATATTAATCCTAGAGCCAACGGAGCAGTTGTGGTAGACCAAAATAAAGGTGTGTTATAAAAGGTATTCTGTTCCTGTGCTGGACGCGTGTTGTTTACTAAGATTGTTTTTAAAGGTGTACTTTGTTTATTGGGTTTAGACTTCTTATTTTCTTTAATGTTTATTCCTTTTTCGCCTAGTACTTTTACTCCTAGTCGTTTCGATCGAACCGTTTTGTACTTTTCACTTTTCGTATCGAAAAAAGAAATTTCAATTGGTTCAATTGTATACTTATCTGCTTTAATTGCCTGTATGTTATAAGTTAACTGAATTGCTCCAGAGGCTCCTTCAGAGGAGAATACAATAGAATCTTTAACGATTGGATCACCGTAAACTATAAGCCCTTTTGGTAGTTTTAGCGTTGGTTTTTCAATGTTGTGTAAGTTGCCTTTTCCAGAAATTGTAATAATAAGTTCAAAAACTTCACCTTTTTTCAGCCTATTTGTTTCAGAAGTAGAAGAGATATTAAAATTACCCACCGCACCAATAAAACTTTTAGGCATTCCGCTAGGTAGTGCTTTAACAATTAACGAGGTCTTATTTGATTTAATTTGAGCACGTTGTAAACTTAGTCTGTTTGGGTCTTCATACAGCAAGCTAAGTTGAAAAGGTTGTACAGTATATTTACCTGGTTTTTCTGGGTAATACAAAGTTTTACCAACAGAGAAAGAAATAACTTCTCTTCCGTTTATTTTTTCTTTGTTTATTCTATTTGGAGCGTTTGATTGTAGTGTGTATTTTTCTGCCGGACCATCAAACTCAAAGGGTGTGTATATTTTTTGATCGTCTACTAAATTTACTTGCGAGTATGTTTTTGCAGAAAGAACAACGGGTTCTCCTTCATAAATTTCTCGTTTAGATTGTTCTATTATACCAAATATAGCTTGGTCTAAATTTTTACTCGGATCAGCACTAATTAAGTTAATCGGTTCTGATACTTTTATTTGATAGCTTTCAGATTTTAACACACCATTACTTGATTTTATTTCAACTGGCCCTATGGTATACTTACCATCCTCTTCAAAATACCCCACAATTTTTTGGTAACTGAATTGTATGGCTGTTTTTGCTGCGTAGTCTATACTTGAAGACATTCCAGATTGAGTTCCACCAGCACGTGTAAATTCATCTGGCAAGTCAAAATCTAAAGCTCCATCTGCATCCGTTTTAATTAAAATGGTAACAGGTGCTCCAACTTCAACTTCTAGCGGAGAAACTTCTAGGCTCACAAAGCTGTTTTGAGCATTCACATAAACACCTACAAATGCTAAAACTAAATAAACGATATGGCGGAGATTTATTACCATCTTTTACCTGATTTTACGGGTTCGTTTTTTCCACCGCCTAGACTGCCTTTTACCTTTTGTTTGGTTCTCATCTCCTTTTTCATTAATTCGTCTAGCATACGTTCTGTTTTTTTACTAGAAAGCTTATCGGTTTTTATATCAGTGTTTTGACTTTCTTGTTTATTACTTGTTTGACTTTTTTTCTGCTCTTGTTTATTTGTGTTGTTTTCCGCGTCTTTATTTTTATTGCCCAGCTGTTCATTTTGTTGTTGCTCTTTTTGCGGTTGAGTATGCTCTTGTTTGTTTTCTTTTTGCTGCTTTACAAGTCTTCTTTTGGCTTCGGCTAAATTATAGCGAGCTGCTTCATTATCAGGGTTGTTTCTGAGCGCTTTTTTATAGCTCTCCACAGCGTCTTCGTATTTATTTTGTTTAAATTGAGAATTCCCAAGGTTGTGCGCATGCGCTGCTTTTTCCTTTGCATCATTCGCGTTATCAAATTCATTCTGAAAAGCACGTTCAGCCGTTTTGAAATCACCTTTTTTGTAAGCACTATTGCCTATTTCCTTGTTAAAGTTCAATTCTTCTGGTGCATATTGTTGTGCGCTAATAAATTTATCATATGCTTGCTCGTATTTTTTTTCTGCATACAACTGTTTCCCTAAAGATAAGGTGTCTCTCCAGTTTTGCCCGATAGATACAAAGCTTAAAAAACAGATGCATATGTTTAAAATTAATTTCATTTTCTTTTTAAACGTGTTGTAGCTTTAAATTCCTCAATCAAGATTAAAATAACCAAGAACAAAATACCAATGAATAAAAAAAGTGCGTATCTGTTCTCCTTTACTTCAAACTCATATTTTATAGATTTGGTTGACTCAAAACTGTTAATTTCTGCTAAAAGTGACGAAATATTGGGGAAATCACTGCTTGACACCACAGCTTTTCCATTTGCTTTCTTGGCTAAATCTTTAAGCATCTCTTCATTTACTGAACTTACCACCATTTTTCCATTGTTATCTTTAATATATCCCAAAGATGGCCTAAGTATGTTTTTTGGAATTAACCCTCCTTGTTTTGAACCTAAACCTAAAACATATAAAGCAATGCCTTTTTTATTTAATCTGTCAATAGCAGCAGTAACACCTAATTCATGATCTTCGCCATCGGAGAGTAAAACAATAACTTTTTTTGTTTTTTCGCGTGTGAAGAAATCCGCGCTCATATCTAGGGCTAAGCCAATATTTGTACCTTGGTTAGAAATAAAATCGGTAGTTAACTCTTTGGTATACATTTTAGCAGCGCCAAAATCAGATGTTAAAGGTAGTTGAGGATAAGCACTACCTGCAAATACTACCATTCCTACTTTCCCACTTTGCGCTAAATTAATAAATTGGTTTATACTTCTTTTTGCAATTTGTAATCTACTTAATCCTTTGTCCATATCTCTCGTATTCATAGAAACAGATATGTCAATAGCAAATACAAGTTCTACCCCTTTTAGTTTGGCATTTACAGGTTTACTGCCAAAAGCAGGTTGCAAGGCAGCTATAATAAGGAAAGATAGTGCTGTTTTAAATAGAAAAAATCGTAAAAAAGCGTTCCAGTTAGAAACTGGACTCAAGTAAGAGCTACTGAGCTTATGATTTGAATACTGTTTTGCAAGTGTGTTTCGTCTTTTTAAAACGAGGTAGAAGAGAAAGTAAACACCTGGGATTAGGGCAGACAAATATGCATATTGCGGAGAGATAAAGATTAATTTTTCGCCCGCATTACCTGCAGAAAAATAGTCAAACAGAAGTAGTGTAAAATAAGCAATACACCAAAACAGGATTTCAGTGATTAGTAATAGCCCAATTACTTTAAAAATACGATATGTAACGATGTTTTTATCCAATTTTTCTAAATACTACGTAGCGTGTAATCCAACTAATTAAAACAAAGCTTAATCCAAAAAGAATAAAAGCAAGTGGGTTTAAGGGAGCTTCTTTTTCGTAATTATCTTCAACTATCTTCCTTGTTTCCATTTGTTCGATGGTTTTATAGATTTCGCGTAATGAATTTTTATCAGTTGCTCTGAAATAGGTACCGTTGGTGATTTTAGCAATCTTTTTTAACGTTTTTTCGTCAATCGATACATAGGTATTCCGAGTGGTTTGTCCGAAGATTGTTTGCACAGGCATACTGGCATAACCGTCTTTACCAACACCTATTGTGTAAACCCTAACGTTTTTATTCTTTGCCAGTTCTGCTGCTGCTAATGGCGTAATTTCACCTCGATTAGATTCTCCATCCGTAAGTAATATAACTACTTTGCTGGCTAAACTATCGCTTCTCAATCTTGCTACGGCAGTTCCAAGTCCTGTTCCGATAGCTGTTCCGGGAGTTAGCCATCCCGTTTCTACTTTATCTAAGCACGATTTTAAAAAAGCATGATTTCGGGTTGCAGGACAAGCTGTATACGCTTCACCTTCGTAAACTACTAGTCCTATTTTATCTGATCTTCTGCTATCTATGAATTCTTTTGCTACTTCTTTTGCAGCGCCTAACCGATCGGGTAAAAAATCGGTTATTGTCATGCTTTCAGAAATGTCTAACGCAATAACAATATCAATACCTTCTCCAAAATCTTGTTTGTTTTCTTTTACTGCAACAGGATGCTGTGGTTTTGCTAGTCCTAGAATTAGTAGAATGAGTCCGCCATATAAAAAAACATGAGCCAAAATAAGTATCCATTTCAACGCAGGAGTTTCTAAGTCGCTTAATTCTTTACTATTTCGCGTATACTTTAAGAAGGCTTGTTGATGATGCGTAAAGGCAAATTTTAATCCAACCAAAATTGGAATAAGTAGAAGTAACCACAGCCATTGAGGAGCAAGGAAGTCATATTCCCAGAATCGTATGTTGCTTGCTTGATTCATTTTTTTGTTACAGTTATTTCAACAGTTGCAACTTTATGCACGATTTGTTTCGCTTTTTGAGTGGTAGCGTTTATTTCAACTTCGTTTGGTTTGGATTTTGCAAATTTCACGAGATCAGACTGGTTCAAAAGAAAAAGAAGCGTAGTTATTGTAGCTGGACTTAAATCTTGACTTTTTAGCTGCAACTTAATTTCGGCTGTTGTTTTATCCGTGTAGGTTTCGTTATACTGTTTAGATAAAAAACCCTTCATAATAACGGAAAGCTTAAAATAGTATTCCTTTAAATCATCTAAATACAGTTTAGATTTTTCTAGCGCACTTATTTCTTTTAGAGTTGCTTCTTTAAGCGAAACGGTTGTAAGGTTTAAAACTGGCTTTTTTCTCTTTACCCAAAAACGAACAAGGAGCAGAGCAACTAAAATTACAAGTCCAACTGCACAGTAAATTAATAAGCTCCAATAATCTGCTGGCAGCGCCGTTTCTAATTCAATTATATCCTGTATGGGTTGGGTTGGAATAAGAACAGGACTATTGACAAATAGAGCGCAGGTATTGAAATAATAAGTAGAATCTTTTAACCAAATAGACTCCTCAGGAATAACAACCATCGCACTATCCCAGCCGGTTAATAAGTAGGTTCCTTCCCAGTAAAATGTGTTGTTAACTTTGTAGTTTGAATCTTTAAATTCAGTTAATATTTCCAGAGCATATTGTTCTTTGTTAGAGGTGTTATTTACGCTATTATTTGCCTTTATCGCATTAAAATTAGATAATTGAGCCTTGTATTTAAGACCAGTTAATTGTGTTTCACTACTAACTTTAAACGTTAATTTTACCGGCTCTCCAAGCGCAATTTCTTCCTTCTCAATTTCGGCTGTGAAAGTTTGACCCAACGAGTAGTTCGTAAGCAAAAAGAAAAATAATATGCGTAAAAGTACAGGTCTCATTTCCCTCTTTTTTTAAACAATAACATAAGTGCATTCAAATAATGAGAATCTGTTGATATAGCAGCGTAGTCTATTCTTGACTTTCTGAAAGACTCAAACAGTCGCTCTTCACTTTTTAAATAATCCGTTTTGTATTTTTTACGTACGGTAGAAGAATATGTATTGACCCATTTTCGTTGTTTTGTTTCGACATCCAGCAACTGAATAATTCCGGCTTTAGGTAGTTCTCTTTCTGCTTCATCGTTCAGTTTTAAGGCTACTAAATCGTGTCTTCTATTTGCAATTTTCAATCCTTCTATGAAATCATTATCATCGAAAAAGTCACTCAAAACAAAAACAATACTCCTTTTATTAATTACGTTGGAGAGGTACTTTACACCTTCATTTAAATTGGTCGTTGTTGCTTCCGGTTGATGCTCAATTAAATCTCTTAGAATGCGCATAGCATGCGATCTACCTTTTTTAGGAGGGATAAATTTTTCTACTTTCTCCGTAACTAATAATGCGCCTACTTTGTCTTTATTGGCAACTGCAGAAAATGCTAGCACGGCACACAGTTCCAGCATAAGTTCTTTTTTATTTCTGCTTTTTGTACCGAAGTTGGTAGAGCCAGAAATATCACAAATAAGCATAACCGTAAGCTCTCTTTCTTCTTCGAATACCTTTATAAATGGCTCGTTAAATCGAGCGGTTACATTCCAGTCGAGCTGCCTTACATCGTCTCCAAATGAATAGTCTCTTACCTCAGAAAAGGTCATACCCTTTCCTTTGAAAGCAGAATGGTAATCGCCAGAAAAAACGTGCCGTGTTAAACCACGCGTTTTAATCTCAATTTCCTTTACTTTTTGTAGGAGCTCTTTGGTATTCATTTATTAAGGTACGTCAATTCTATTTAGAATCTTGTTAATAATATCGCGTGAGTTTATGTTTTCTGCTTCTGCTTCATAAGTTAAACCAATTCTATGTTGCAAAACATCAGATGCGATAGAGCGTATATCTTCCGGAATTACATAAGCTCTACCTTGTAGAAATGCAAAAGCTTTTGCTGCACGCGCTAAATTGATACTTGCCCTAGGAGAGCCTCCAAAGTTAATTAGTGGAGATAGCTCTGTTAAGTTATAATCTACCGGATTTCTTGTGGCAAATACAATGTCAACAATATATTGTTCTATTTTCTCGTCTAAATAAACCGCCTTAACTAAACTGCGGAGGCGCAAAATATCTTCGGGTTCTATTACTTTACTTGCTTTGTTTAGTCCCTCGCGCCTTACATTGCTTCTTATAATTTTTTTCTCTTCGCTTTTAGTTGGATAATCTAAGAATACCTTTAGCATAAATCGGTCAACCTGAGCCTCAGGTAAAGGATATGTTCCTTCTTGTTCTACTGGGTTTTGTGTAGCTAATACCAAAAACGGAGTTGGCAATGGAAAAGATGTATCTCCAATTGTAATTTGTCTTTCTTCCATGGCTTCAAGTAGTGCAGATTGTACTTTAGCTGGCGCTCTATTAATCTCATCTGCAAGGATGAAATTAGCGAATATAGGACCTTTTTTTACAGTGAAATTTTGTTCTTTCTGGTTGTAAATCATAGTTCCAGTAACATCGGCTGGTAATAAATCTGGTGTAAATTGAACTCTACTGAACTGTCCATCTACTGCATCCGAAAGTGTTTTTATCGCAAGGGTTTTAGCCAGTCCAGGCACACCTTCTAGTAAAATGTGTCCGTCGGCTAAAAGCGCAATAAGTAATCGTTCAACCATGTGTTCCTGGCCAACAATCACTTTTGCTATTTCTTTCTGTAAAAGAGTAGTCAGTATATTCTCTTGTTGGATTTTATCAGATAAAATCTTCAAATTTTCTGCCGGTGTTAAATTACTTGATGCATCTATTTCCATTCATTCATTGCTTTGCATACAAAGTTGTTAAATGCATTCTCCAAACCTTTTGCTTCTGCTGTTAATTTTTGTTAACATTGTGTACATATAATATAGTGTATGAGTTCAGATAGAAAAGTCCAAAACTGTTTAGAGTGTAAGAGTCCACTTAACGGCAGAAGGGATCAAAAATTTTGCGGAGACTACTGCAGGAATACCTATAACAACAGAGTTAATGAAGACGCAAATACTTATGTAAGAAAAGTGAATAACATTCTACGTAAAAACAGGAGGATACTAGCCAAATTAAATCCGAAGGGTAAAAAAACGGTAACTACTCTTCAATTAGCAGAGCAAGGTTTTAATTTTCATTATTTCACAAATGTGTATAAAACTAAAAAAGGCAGCGTTTACTTTTTTTGTTACGATCAAGGTTATATGAAACTAGAAGAAGAACAGTATATGCTTGTGCATAAGCAAGAATACGTTAATTAAAAAGAAATATTTATTTAGAAATTTGATCTGTTTTATTAATAAATTAAATGATAAACACGAGAAATCGCAATTTTTTATACACAAAATTTTATCTACTCAAATAATTCATATATCTTTGCGCCCTGAAAATTCAATTACTTAAAAGACACCATAATGTCGAATATAAAAGGTAGAGTATCACAGGTTATCGGACCTGTAGTAGATGTAAATTTTGATAAGGGAGTAGAGCTTCCTAATATTTTTGATGCACTTGATGTTCCAAGAGAAGACGGTACTAAAGTTGTTTTAGAAGTTCAATCTCACATTGGAGAGAATTCCGTAAGAGCAATTGCCATGGATTCTTCTGATGGTTTTACAAGAGGAATGGAAGTGATTTCTACGGGATCGCCAATTAAAATGCCAATAGGAGACAACGTTAAAGGACGTTTGTTTAATGTTGTAGGTGATTCAATAGATGGAATGGAGAATTTAGAAAAAGCAAACGGAATGTCAATTCACCGCGAAGCTCCTAAGTTCGAAGATTTATCAACAGCGTCTGAAATTCTTTTTACAGGAATTAAAGTAATTGACCTTATCGAGCCTTACGCAAAGGGTGGTAAAATTGGTTTATTTGGTGGAGCTGGAGTTGGTAAAACTGTATTAATCCAAGAATTGATTAACAACATCGCAAAAGCATACTCTGGTTTATCTGTATTCGCAGGTGTAGGTGAGCGTACAAGAGAAGGAAACGATTTACTTCGAGAAATGTTAGAGTCTGGTATTATTAAATACGGTGATGACTTTATGCGTTCAATGGAAGAAGGAGGTTGGGATCTTTCTAAAATTGATAAAAACGAATTGAAAGATTCAAAAGCAGCTTTCGTATTCGGTCAGATGAATGAGCCTCCTGGAGCACGTGCACGAGTTGCATTATCTGGGTTGACATTAGCAGAATACTTCCGTGATGGAGATGGAGAAGAAGCAGGTAAGGATATTTTATTCTTCGTAGATAATATTTTCCGTTTTACACAAGCAGGTTCTGAGGTTTCGGCTTTATTAGGACGTATGCCTTCTGCAGTTGGTTATCAACCAACATTGGCAACAGAAATGGGTCAAATGCAAGAACGTATTACTTCTACTAAAAATGGTTCTATTACTTCTGTTCAGGCGGTTTACGTACCTGCAGATGATTTAACAGATCCAGCACCGGCAAATACATTCGCTCACTTGGATGCAACAACAGTATTATCGCGTAAGATTGCTGAGTTAGGTATTTATCCAGCGGTTGATCCTTTAGATTCTACTTCAAGAATTTTAACGGAAGACATCGTTGGTAAAGAGCATTACGCTTGTGCACGTAGAGTTCAGGTTACTCTTCAACGATACAAAGAATTACAAGATATTATTGCAATTTTGGGTATGGATGAATTGTCTGAAGAAGATAAATTAGTTGTACACAGAGCACGTAGAGTTCAGCGTTTCTTATCACAGCCTTTCCACGTAGCTGAACAGTTTACAGGATTAAAAGGAGTGTTGGTTGATATCAACGAAACAATCAAAGGATTTAACATGATCCTTGATGGTGAAATGGATCAGTATCCAGAAGCAGCATTTAACCTTAAAGGAGATATTCAAGAGGTTAAAGAAGCTGGAGAGAAAATGCTAGCAGAAGCATAATAAAGAGAATTGAAGAGAGGGTAAAACCTCTCTTTCACTATAAAATATAGTTGCAATGCAATTAGATATTATTACACCAGAAAAAAAGATTTTTACAGGAGAAGTAGACGCAGTTCAGTTTCCAGGTAAAGATGGTTTATTTCAAGTTTTAAAAGGTCACGCACCAATTATTTCTGCCCTAGCTGCCGGAATAGTTAAAATAGATTTGACCAATTCTGAAATGGAATATGATGATTTAACAGGAGAGATTGAAAATGATTCTTCTAACGATAAAGTTATTCGTGTAAAAATCAAAGGTGGAGTGGTAGAAATGTTAAACGATAAGATTATTGTTTTAGCAGAGTAAACGAGAAAAGATGTTAAAACTGAGGGGTTTGGTTCGCCATATCCCTCTTTTTTGTTAAACAAAGTTAAGGTTGTGCCAATATATGCGTCTATTCTTCGTTAGATATTGTAACTTCGTAATCAGCTTTTTGTAAGCAAAATAAAATGAGTATTGTTAATCAAATAGATATAAAAAATGTCCCAGAACATGTAGCTATTATCATGGATGGTAATGGTAGGTGGGCTAAAATGCAAGGAGAAATGCGTTTGTTTGGACATACTTCTGGTGTGGAGTCTGTAAGAGAAGCAATTTCGGCATGTTTAGATCTGGGCGTGAAATACCTAACCTTATATACCTTTTCTACAGAAAATTGGAACCGACCAAAAGAAGAGGTAGACGGACTAATGAATCTAATGGTTCAAACCATATCAGGAGAGGTGGATACACTTCAAGAGAATGAAGTTATGTTACATTCTATTGGAGATGAAGAACAGCTGCCTTCGGATTGTTTAAATGAATTGAACGAAGCTAAAGATAAGTTAAAAGCAAATACTAAACTTAATCTCATACTTGCATTAAATTATAGCGCAAGAACGGAGTTGATAAAGGCAACAAAAGCGATTGCTCAAAAAGTAGAACAAAAATTAATTAAAGCAGAAGACGTTAGTGAATCAATGATTCAAAACGAATTATATACGGCAAACTTTCCCGATCCTGAACTACTAATTCGTACCTCTGGAGAGTATAGAATTAGTAATTTTTTACTTTGGCAAATCGCTTATTCAGAGCTTTACTTTACAGATAAATTATGGCCAGACTTTAAAAAAGAAGATCTTTTTAAGGCAATTTTAAATTATCAAAGTAGAGAAAGAAGATTTGGCAAAGTTTCAGAACAACTTATTTCATAATATGATAAAATCAGCACATATACTCGTATTTCTTTTATTTGCATTTAGTGGTTTCGCGCAGTTAAATGTAGATTATCAAAACCCGAAAGAGTATGAGATAGGTCCCATTAGAATTGAAGGTGCTGATAATTTTGATCACTCAGCTATTCGTATTATTTCTGGATTAAGGCAAGGAGACGATATTGTTATTCCGGGAGAAGACATCTCTAAGGCAATAAAGAATTTATGGGACGAAGGTTTGTTTTCTGATGTTCAGATTTTCCAAGAAAAAATAGAAGCCAATATTATTTATTTAACAATTAAGTTGGTTCCTCGACCAAAATTATCAAGATTTAAATTTATTGGAGTAGAAAAGAAAGAAGCTGATAAGATTCGTGAAGAAATCAAGTTGTTTTCGGGAAAAAATATTACAGAAAGTTTAATTTTTAATACGAAAACACAAGTAGAAGCTTTCTATAAAGAAAAAGGCTATTACACTGTGAAAGCAAATATCATTCGACAGCAAGATAGCTTGATGAATAACTCAGAGATTTTCTTGATAAAAGTAAATAAGGGGAAAAAAGTTAAAATAGAAGAAATTAATTTCATCGGAGCGAGTGCTGTAAAGTCCGCCAAATTAGCAAGGGCAATGAAAGACAC
>Ga0209653_1000211_pt1 | contig 51699 bp, 54 predicted proteins | sample SaaInl6LU_22_DNA_FD_184644 | JGI IMG/M metagenome (GOLD analysis project Ga0209653, IMG submission 184644) | Marine microbial communities from expanding oxygen minimum zones in the Saanich Inlet - ESP_116LU_22_DNA (SPAdes) (version 2) | ecosystem: Environmental > Aquatic > Marine > Intertidal... | reverse complement strand
GTAGTTGTTATAATCTACTAACCTAATTCCATTTATAAAATGTTCTTTTCTGACCTCTCTAAAACGCATTCCTCCCCCATTTACATGAAACGTATAGGCTAAATAATCAATTTTAAAATCTTCTTTGCCAACCCAATAAATAAAGACATCATCATAATCAACTCCTCCGCCTTCTTGAGCAAAAGTGATTTGAACCTTATAGTATTCCTCTCCTTTTAAATTAGTATCTTCTAATAATTTCTTCTGAACAGCTTTGTCATTTAAACCTAGTGGTAACGCAGAAAAATAATGTACTGAATTAATAGATTCGCTATATTTAATAGCCATAGAATCCTCTACTTGAATAGCTTTTTCATTGATATATCTTTGAAATCCTTTATTATTTAAAACATCTGTTATAATTTCTGGCTTATTGGTGGTAATTCTTTGTAAAACAAATATTCCATTCTCTCTTTTAGCTAAATATCTATGTTCTCTAAAATTGAACTGTAATTCAGCATTTGATAATTTATTAACCTGAGATACTTCTATAGACTTATCAATAATTTGCTGAGCTGTAAGGGATTTCTCTTCTGGTTTACAAGAGGTTAATAAGATAGTTACTATAAATAAATAGTGCAAAGGTTTCATAAAGTATGTTTTGTTAACATCAGTCTTGTTATATCTGATAAAATTACAGGTTTAAAAGCGGACTAAAAATGTATATTTGTGAAGATTTTTATAAAACCTTATAAATAAGGTAAATCCTAATGGCCGTTCAGAAAAAAATAAACATACAAAATAAAAAAGCTCGTTTCGAATTTGAAATTCTAGATAAATATACCGCTGGAATTCAATTAACTGGAACTGAGATTAAATCTATCCGTGAAAGTAAAGCTAGAATTACAGAAAGTTTCTGTGAATTTAATGATGGTGGCGAACTTTTTATTGTAAATATGTTTATTGAAGAATATGCATTTGGAAATCATTTTAATCACAAAACTACTAGTGAACGTAGATTACTTTTAAACAAAAGAGAATTACGTGGTTTAAAGAAAGATGTTGAAGCCAAAGGAAATACTATTGTTCCACTTCGATTATTTTTAAATGAAAACGGTTGGGCCAAACTAGAAATTGCCTTAGCGAAAGGTAAAAAGACCCATGATAAGCGAGAAACTTTGAAAGATCGCGATAGTAAACGAGACTTGGCAAGAGTTAAAAAGACGTTTAATTCATGATTTCTTTTTTAAAGCTAATTCGTTATAAAAATCTCATAATGGTCTTGTTGACCATGATTTTAACGAAATATACTTTAATTTCTTCATTTTTAAAGGAATCAAATTTAAGTGGTTTCGATTTTTTAATACTTTCATTAAGTGTACTTTTAATTACAGCTGGTGGATATATTATCAATGGTATTTTTTAAATTCAACTAATGCTTAAAAAAAAACTATCCAACTACAATCTAATTTTAGCTTCTGGTTCACCTAGAAGACAAGAATTTTTCAAACAATTAGATGTTCCCTTCACTATTCAACTTAAAGAAATTGATGAAATATATCCTGAACATTTAAAAGCAGCAGACATCACAGATTATTTAGCTGATTTAAAATCTTCGGTTTTTACTGATTTGAAAGAAAATGATTTGTTAGTTACTTCAGATACAATTGTTTGGTTTAAAGAAAAAGCAATCGGTAAGCCAAAAAATAAACTTGATGCTTTTCACATGTTAAAAGAAATGTCTGGAAAAAAACATCAAGTATTTACTTCAGTAAGTGTTAAAAGTAAGTCATTTCAAAGAATATTTAACGATGAAACCGTTGTTGAATTTGAGAGTTTTTCAGAAGAAGAAATTAACTATTACTTAGAGAATTTCAAACCTTACGATAAAGCAGGTAGTTACGGAATACAAGACTGGATAGGACTTACAGGTGTTAAAAAGATCACTGGAAGTTATTTTAATGTTATGGGATTGCCTGTTCATAAATTATATAAAGAATTGCTTAAAATTGCTCAATAAAACTTAATTAAAAACTTATTTTTACGCTTAAATAACAATACTAAAACATGAAAAAATATACATACACAGAAATGAAAGACACAAGGTCTGGATTTGGTGATGGTTTAACAGAATTAGGAAAAACGAATCCAAACGTTGTTGCACTTTGTGCAGATTTAACAGGTTCATTAAAAATGAATGAATTTGAAAAAAATCACCCAGAACGTTTCTTCCAAGTAGGAATAGCAGAAGCTAATATGATGGGAATAGCTGCTGGTTTAACCATAGGTGGTAAAATCCCTTTTACAGGAACTTTTGCAAACTTTTCTACCGGACGTGTGTATGATCAAATTCGTCAATCGATCGTATATTCAGATAAGAATGTAAAAATATGTGCTTCTCATGCAGGATTAACATTAGGTGAAGATGGAGCAACGCATCAAATCTTAGAAGATTTAGGATTGATGAAAATGTTACCAGGAATGACAGTAATAAATACCTGTGACTACAATCAAACGAAAGCTGCTACCATTGCTATTGCAGACTATGAAGGTCCTGTTTATTTACGTTTTGGTCGTCCAAAAGTTCCCGTATTTATGCCAACAGACCAACCTTTTGTTGTTGGAAAAGCGATTACTTTAACTGAAGGAACCGATGTAACTATTGTTGCAACGGGTCACTTAGTTTGGGAATCTTTATTAGCTGCTGAAAAATTAGAAGCAGAAGGAATTAGTGTTGAAGTAATTAATATTCATACGATAAAGCCTTTGGATGAAGCTGCAATTTTAAAATCTGTTGCTAAAACTGGATGTATTGTAACTGCAGAAGAACATAATAAGTTTGGAGGTTTAGGAGAAAGTGTTGCAAGATGTTTAGCTCAAAATAACCCAACTCCACAAGAATTTGTTGCTGTTGATGATACTTTTGGTGAATCAGCAACTCCAGCTCAATTAATGGAAAAGTATAATATTAATGATGCTGCTGTCGTTAATGCTGTAAAGAAAGTTTTAAAAAGAAAATAACCTTTTTAGGTTTTAAAGTGTCTTTATTGAATAACAAAAAATAATTATGATGAAAAAAATCTTATTAGCTAGTCTTCTTTTTATTGGAGTAGCACAACTAGCACAAGCACAATTACAAGTTGGTTTAAAAGCTGGAGTAAACTACAATTCAGATTCATTTAACAATGTCTCTAATGATGTATTAAATAGTGCAGAAAGCAGAACAGGGTATCATGCTGGTATCTGGTTTAGAGCAAAATTACCAATAGTAGGTTTGTACTTAAGACCTGAAATTGTGTATACAGAGTTAAGTAATGATATTACTTATGACAATACTTTTGCAACCGCCAAAACAACAGATTATAAATTTAGAAAGATTGATGTACCTGTTTTATTAGGTAAGAAAATATTTGGAATTGGAAATGTTTTTGGCGGACCATCTTTTCAATACATTTTATCTTCTGACTTTGGTTTTGATGATTTAAGAGAAGTTTCTACCGATCAATTTTCTTTAGGAATTCAATTAGGTGGTGGAATTGAATTTGGAAGACTAGGAATTGATGTTCGTTGGGAAAGAGGATTGTCTAAAAACGAGACTAAATTTGTAGATGATTCTATTAGTTCTGAAGTTAATTTTGACACTCGTGTCAGTCAAATAATATTTGGGGTTTCTTACAGATTATAATTTTAAACTTATTTAAATAAAAAAGCTCTTGAAAAATTCAAGAGCTTTTTTATGTTGGTTTGTTTTATTTAATTACCACTATTAGGATAGTTTGGATTTAAATAATCGGGTAATGTTGGATTGTTAGGATCGTTAAAATCATTAGTAGGATCACCATCTGCTCCACCTTCATCTCTAGTTAAGATTCCATCACCATCATCATCAAAGTCTAGATAGTTAGGAATATTATCTTCATCGGTATCATCATTTCTTGGATCACCATCTCCATCAGGATCTTCTAATATGGAAGGAACACTATCATTATCGTGATCTGTATCCTGCACAATATCATACAATTCTATATAAAACATCAAATTTGCATTTCCAGGTATCCCTAGAGTTCCAGTATTTCTATAACCCAAACCAGAAGGAAGAAATAAAACTCCATTCCCACCATTTTGATAAGTAATAGGGCCATTTCCTGGGACAGTAATATTCTCACCTCCTTTGAAATTAACAAAACTATAGGTCCATCCTCTAATTACACCATTTAAAGTCAACCAGACTGGACTCACGGTTCGTTCATCAAAATCAATCAAATCTTCAGTATTGAATAAGTATTGTCCTTTGTACTTTACCAAAACAGAATCCATTACTGTAGGAAATCCTTTATCTGGAACAGGAGTACCTTCTCTTTTCATTAAGAAATAGAATGTATAATCCACTTCTTGTTCTGTAACCTCTTGTTCAACCAATCGAACATCATTAATTAAAGCAGTAGCTCCAGTAACAAGCGGTTTTACTGAATCAATGGCATCATCATAATAATGAGATTCTAAAAAATCAATCAAAGAGTCACTATCAATCAAAGCTTGTGCAGCATGGTCAAAATTATCTACAGTAACACCAATACTATCGGGTCTACATGAATATCCTAATGCTAGGATTGATAAACATAAAATTAAAAGCTTTCTATTAAACATTTGCAATATTTTAGTGGCGCAATTTACCATTTTTATACCTTTGTAAAAAGTGATTAATGCTTTTTTAACTTTTTTATGAGAATTGATAAATTTCTTTGGTGTATTCGTACATTTAAAACCAGGAATATTGCTACTGAATCCTGTAAAAAAGGACAAGTTAAAATTGACCAGGTAAATTGTAAACCTTCAAAAGAAGTTTATGGAGGAGAGTTAATTACTATACGTAAAAATCAAATGAATATTCAAATTCAAGTTTTAAATATTCCTGAAAGCAGAGTTGGTGCAAAGCTTCTTCCTCAGTTCTGTAAAGATGTAACTCCTAAAGAAGTGTTTGAAAAGTTAGATTTATTAAAATATTCTAAAGATTATTACAGAAAAAAAGGAACAGGAAGACCCACTAAAAAGGACAGAAGAGATATTGACGATTATCAAGATTCACCAGAATAAAACAAGATAAATGAGCAAATTAAACAACATCATTTTAAATCATAAACAGATTCATCAAAAAATAAAAAGAATCGCGTATCAGATTTATGAAGCAAATAGTTCAGAAAAAGAAGTTTTAATTGCCGGAATTCAAGGGAATGGAATGTATTTCGCAACTCAATTGGCAAAAACTTTACAAGAAATTTCTACACTAGACGTTCATCTTTGCGAAGTGTTTATCGACAAGAAAAAACCTTTAAATACTGTAAGCACTAGTATAGAAGCAAGTGTGTATAAAAATAAATCAATAGTTTTGGTAGATGATGTTTTGAATTCTGGTAGTACACTAATGTACGGAATTAGACATTTTTTAGATGTTCCATTAAAACGTTTTAAAACTGCTGTATTAGTCAATAGAAATCATAAAAAATATCCTGTTAAAGGAGATTTTAAAGGAATTTCTTTATCAACTTCGATCAAAGAACATGTAGAAGTTATTTTTGATAAAAAAAATTCTAAAGCTTATTTAGTGTAGTAGAATTCTTATTTCTGCAACAATAGCTTCTATTTCTTTTGAATTTATAGTAATTCTATGCGTAGCTTTTTCATAAAATATACTGCGTTCAAATAAATGCTTAGCGATGTATTCTATAAGTTTTTCTTCTGATAGTGAAGCTAGCAAAGGTCTTTTAGAACTATTATTGATTAATCTATCTTTTAATGTTGGAATTGAAGCCTGCAAATAAAATGATATAAGCCCATCGTGATTGATTATGACATCCATATTCTCTGCATAACAAGGTGTACCGCCTCCTAATGATAAAACAAAGGAATCATTTTCATTTAAGAATTCTTGCAAATACTTATGTTCTGCTTTTCTAAAATATATTTCTCCTTTCTCATTAAAAATTTCAGGAATTGTTTTGCCCTCTTTGTTTTCTATGTAAGCATCTAAATCTGTGAATTTATGATAAATTTTGTTTGCTAATTTTTTTCCTATAGTAGATTTCCCACTACCCATATATCCTAAAAGAACAATTTTCATATTACATAAATTAGAAAACAAATATCGTTAAAAAATAAAGTAAAAAAAGTGCTTTTATGTATGAATGCGTTTATATTTGCAATCTTAAAATTTAAGACCTGGTAGCTCTGTTGGTAGAGCATCTCCCTTTTAAGGAGAGGGTCCTGGGTTCGAGCCCCAGCCCGGTCACAATAGTATTGTAATTTACCTTAAAAGCGCACGTGGCGGAATTGGTAGACGCGCCAGCTTGAGGGGCTGGTATCCGTTTAGGATGTGGAAGTTCGAATCTTCTCGTGCGCACTTTTAAAGTCCTTTTTCACAAAATATTAACCATTCTGTCTGAGTTTTAATCCTTACTTTTGTGGTATGCAGCAAAATAAAATACTCCTATTATTTCTATTATTCGTTTCAATAAGTGTTTATTCTCAAACTGATAGTTTAGTTGTCAAATCTCTAAAAGGTCAGGTAATTGATTCAGAAACCAAAAAATCACTTAGTGCTTCTCATATTTTAAACTTAAATTCAGTTACTGGAACCATCACTAATGATGAAGGTTTTTTTGAAATTATGACAAGGGCTAATGATACCATAATGGTATCTTATCTTGGTTATTCTTCCATAAAGATTAAAGTAACCAATGATTTATTAAAAGGAAATGAGTTATTGATAGCTCTCTATGAAAAATCTGAAGAAGTCAAGGAAATTATTATTAAATCTAGTAAACTTATTGGTGTTTTAGAAGTTGATGTGAAACAAGTTCCTAAAGATCGATTTACCAGAATAAAAATTAACGGTATTAGACAGACATACGAAATTGCTAGACCTAAAACTAGTGACTTTGCCTCTCCTCTAGCCGCTTTATTTCAGCCAGTTGACTTCTTGTATAAACTTTTCGGAAAGAAGCCTAAACAGCTTAAAAAACTTCAAAAAATAAAGAAAGAAGATAACTTGCGTAAAATTATGGCTGGTAAGTTTGATAGAGAGGTAATGATGGAATATATGGAGATTGACAGAAATGATTTAATGAAATTAATTTCTGATTGTAATTATTCTGAATATTTTGTAAAAAAAGCCAGTGACTTACAAATGATTGAAGCAGTCTTGGACTGTTATGAAAACTATAAAGCTCTTAAGAAAGGTAAAATCGAAAGAAGTCGATTGCCAGAGAAAAGGAAAGGTAATTAATAAAAAAAGCCTGAGTTCAGAAAACTCAGGCTTTTTACAACTATTAAAAACTAACTAATACTAACTAAAGTTTATCACTCTTTAGAGTATACTCATCAGACGCCTTGAAAACAATTTAGTTACATCGTTATATGAGTTTAACAGTTTTTTAAGAAAATAAAAAAATTAGCCAAACAGCTGGATTCATTTTTTTATAGAGAAATTTCTTTTATTGATTTCCTAAGATAATTGGCATTCCGCTTTTACCAGAACCAATTACAATTACTTTACTGTTAGGTGATTTAGATAATTCTAAAGTAGCCTCAATACCTTTTTCGCGTAAAATTTTATCTGTTAATGAAGCACTTAAAATTTTATTCGCTACAGCTTTACCTTCCGCATCAATTTTTTGTCTTTTTGCTTCTTTTTGTGCTTTTGCTATTCTAAACTCATATTCTAAAGATTCTTGTTCTTGCTTTAATTTCGTTTCAATTGCAGTTCTAATTGTAGTTGGTAATTTAACATCTTCTACTAAAACTCTTTTCACCATTAAATACTGATCTTTAAGAATGTTTTGTACTTCATCTAAGATCTCTTGCTCAATAACATCCCTTTTACTAGAATATAACTGTTCTGGAGTATAACGTCCAACCACACTTCTTGCAGCAGCATTCACAGCTGGATCTAATAATTCTCTTTCGTAATCTTCTCCTTTTGTTTTGATCAGTTTTCCTAAGTTACTGAATTCTGGCTCATACCAGATGGTACCATTAACTTTTACTTCTAATCCGTTTACAGAAAGTACATTCATTTCATCTGAAATAGATTGTTGACGTACTTTACGAACGATCATTCTATTCCAAGGTAATATTAGGTGAAAACCTTCACCGTATGTAGTTTCTGTATCAATACCATCACCTAAAGACTGAAAAACTACTCCACCTTCTCCAGGTCCAATAGTTACTGCAGACTTAGATATGAAAATAAGTAATACAACCACCACTGCTATTGTAATAACAACTCCTTTTGGAAATTTAAATTCTACTTGATTATTTGCCATTTTATTAATTTTTAAGATTTACACAAATTTACAACTTATAGTTTTGAATAAGCTTGTAATTATAATTGATATCATTATTTTGTTGAAACGTTCTATATTTTTCCGAAATATTTTCTGGTCAACCATTCTGATGATAATAAGAAAACTATGATAGCTAATAACCATTTCAAATTGATGAGTTCTTCTTTTGTATTTACAGATTTTTGAATGCTTACAAACCTTTTGTCAGTTAATAACTGATCGATTAGTGAAGTCTCTTGATTTTCAAAGTAAAGAACACCCTCTGATTTATTTGATAATCGTTGTAATTTTTCTTTATTGGCATTGGTAAATTGTTGCTCAATTTCAAACTGATTGATTTTGAACACTCCTTTTTTTGTAATATTTTGCCCTTCTACATCAACAGAATACTCATAATCACCAGACTCTAGTACTGTTAGTTCTAATTGATAAGAATTGTTTGTTAAAGAAAATGGAATGACTTTTTTTTCTTTTGTTTCTTTATTGATGGTTGTAAAAAGCAAGGTAGCTCTATCATCAAATTGATAATTTTCATCCACATAAAATGCTCCTACTTGTATCCTTGCATTAGCATTATAGATAGGTTCAATATTTACATCTATACGATTTCTTACTTTTTTTGAGGAAGCAAACTGAACAAGATTACCAATAAATTCATCAAAATCTTGAAATGAATTGCTATTCAAATAACTAGTAGATCTCCATTTCCATAAACCTTCACCCATTAAAAACACTTTCTTATGATTGTTAACATTAGAAGTTGCTAATAATGGCTCTTGTGTTGTAAATCCATTGATATTCTGAAAAAATAATGTTTGGTGCGGTATATTTATACTTGTCTCACCGTACTTGTTCACTAAAGGTGGAAAATTATCAAATCCAATATCTTTTTGAGAGAAGTTTAAAAAACCTGCGTTAAATGATGCAGTATAATTTTCATCTTGATTAAGATAGTTCTTTCGAATTCCGATGTTTTGATTATTAACAAAATTCCAATCAGTTTTAGATCCCGAAATTAGAAAATAATTCGCTTTTTTAGTTGTTAAATCATTGATAATTTCTTTAAAGTCATTATTCGGTTGATATAATATAAATAACTGAAAATCATTTAATTTAATGTTATTTTTACTGAGTGTTCTAATAGATACTTTTCTTTGCTGATCACTTTCTATTGATTTTTTTAATGCTCCTAAATCGGGATGATAAAATGAACTCAGGATAAGTACTTCTGTCTGTTTATCAATTACTTCTACTGAGAAGTTTTTAAGATTATTCGTCTTATTTTTTTCATTCTCTAAATATTCAATTTTAGCTTTGTAAAAATTGGAACCTTCTTGGGTAGCTTTTATTGAAGCTTCTATCCTTTGTGAGTTTTTCTGTGGACTAAATCTTATTAGTTTGCTGTAAATAATCTTACCTTTATTTTCTATTGTATATCTTAATTTTAATGATTGATTTCCTTCATATTGCAAAAATATTTCTACTGGGAATTGATTGTTAATAAAACTATATCTATTGACATTTAACTGCGATATTTTAACATCTTCATATTGTGTTGTATCACCAACAACAAGAGGAAATACAGGGTTTTTAATTGATGAATATTCATAGTCATTTCCAACGGTTTGGTTTCCATCAGTAATCAACACTATTGCATTGCTATCGTTTATCAGTACTTTGTTCACCTTATTCAAAGGATCTGCTATATTAGTCTGACTTTCATTAAATTGTAAGCTATCGTTGAGTTGAAACTTATCTCCGAAAGAATAATAATTAATATCAAATCGTTTGTTTAGTTCTGAATGAGTTTTAAAATCATCAATAATTGATTGTACTAAGGTATCTTTTTGAAAAAATTTAATGGATGTAGAGTTATCAACTAGAACAGAAAGTTTTGATTTTTGAATGATGAATTGTTTCCTGTCTATAGTAGGATTTATAAATAGCAACAACAATAAGAAAACACTTATACACCTTAGCCCAAATAGAACAAAATCTACATTCCGTTGCCCTTTCTGCTGATAGAAATATAAAAACCACGAAATAGCAATACTGAAAAGTAACGCGATTATAATGTAAATGATAGTTGTTGTTTGCAATGATTATTTTTGATTCGTAAATCTAATAATTATCCGCCTAAAATTCTTGTTAAAAAAAGAAAACCTGTAACTGTTACTGAAATAATTTCAACACAAGAACTACAGGTTTTTAATTATGTTTTGTTTTACTGTTTAGGTTTCACGTTCCAATTAAGAATTGCATTCCATAACATTGGCGCATCATGATGATTTAAATACCTATGCAACGGATTAAAAGTAAAAGAGACAACTCTACGCTTCCCTAAAGGAATATCAAAAATAGCGCCTTGTCCAACAATTTTAGCTTCATTTTTAACCATCCGGAAACGTTTGTAATTGCTTTGGTAAAAATTGTTTGTCAGTTGTATATTTTTGAATTAAATCTGCAAATACTTTGTCTAATTTCTGTGCTTGTAACTGAATTGATAAACATACAAACAGAAAAAACAGCGTTACTTTCTTTAGGTTGGTTAGAAGTTTCATAAAAATTGAATTTTGGTTTAATAAAAGTACTACTAAGCATAGTTACAACATATTACGATAACAAACAAAATCGACTCATCCATCATTCGTAACTTATATTTCAGGCATAAAAAAACCTGCAACATTTAGTTACAGGTTTTTTTTAGTTATTTATATCTCATATTAGCTCATTCCTCCATCAACAGATAAGGTCTGACCAGTAATATAGCTACTCATATCTGATCCTAAGAAAACACAAGCATTAGCAATATCTTGTGTAGATCCACCACGTTTTAAAGGAATAGAATTTCTCCAGCCTTGTACTGTTGCTTCATCTAATTTCGCTGTCATTTCAGTTTCAATAAAACCTGGAGCAATCACATTACTTCTAATATTTCTAGATCCTAATTCTAAAGCGACAGATTTAGAAAATCCTATGATACCAGATTTTGAAGCTGCATAATTAGATTGACCTGCATTTCCTTTTAATCCAACCACAGAACTCATATTAATAATAGAACCAGATCGTTGTTTCATCATGGGTCTAATCACTGCTTTTGTTAAATTAAAAACAGATTTTAGATTTACTTCAATTACTTTGTCAAAATCATCTTCAGAAATTCTCATTAATAAGTTATCCTTAGTAATTCCAGCATTGTTTATTAATATATCAATACTTCCAAATTCAGTTAAAACTTCTTTTGCCAATACTTGAGCCGAATCAAAGTCTGCTGCATTTGATTGATATCCTTTTGCTTTAATTCCTAATGAGCTTAGTTCTTTTTCTAAATCATTTGCTGCATCTACAGAAGAACTATAAGTAAAAGCTACATGGGCGCCTTGTTTTGCAAACTCAAGGGCTATTCCTCGTCCAATTCCTCTTGTAGCACCAGAGATAATTGCTGTTTTATTTTCTAGTAATTTCATGTCTTTTTATTAGTTGATTGTCAAATATAATTCTTTTTCAATAAAAAATTCCCGCATAAAATACGGGAATCTTTATATATGTTTGTTGAGAGTTTTTTATTTTAAAACACTCGCGATCATTTCACCAATTTTTGCAGGAGATTCAACAACGTGAATTCCGTTTTCTGCTAAAATTTTCATTTTTGCTTGTGCTGTATCATCTGCTCCTCCTACAATTGCTCCAGCATGTCCCATCGTTCTTCCTGCTGGTGCAGTTTGACCTGCTATAAAACCAACTACTGGTTTTCTGTTTCCATCAGCTTTAATCCATTGTGCAGCTTCCGCTTCTAATTGACCACCGATTTCACCAATCATAACAATTGCTTCTGTTTCGTCGTCATTCATTAATAACTCAACTGCTTGTTTTGTTGTAGTTCCAATAATAGGATCCCCACCAATACCAATGGCTGTAGTAATTCCGTAACCTTGTTTTACAACTTGATCAGCTGCTTCATACGTTAATGTTCCTGATTTAGAAACAATTCCAACTCTTCCTTTCTTAAAGATAAAACCTGGCATAATACCAACTTTAGCTTCGTCTGGTGTAATTACACCTGGACAGTTAGGTCCAATTAATGTACAATCTTTATCATCAATATAAGCTTTCACTTTTACCATATCAGCCGTAGGAATTCCTTCAGTAATACAAATGATTACTTTGATTCCTGCGTCTGCAGCTTCCATAATTGCATCTGCAGCAAAAGCTGGTGGTACAAAAATAATTGAAGTATCTGCTCCTACTTGATCAACAGAATCTTTTACTGTATTAAATACCGGTTTTCCAAGGTGTTCTTGACCACCTTTTCCTGGCGTAACACCACCAACAACATTTGTTCCGTAATCAATCATTTGACCTGCGTGAAATGTCCCTTCACTACCTGTAAAACCTTGAACTATAATTTTTGAATCTTTATTAACTAAAACACTCATGGATATTTTTTTTGTAATAATTTATTGCAAAAATACTCTATTGTTTGAAGCTAAAAAAGGAAAATTAATCTTTCTTTTCTTCTCGTAATAATCTCTTTAAATATGCTAATTCTTTTAACTTTTCTCTAGATTCTGAAATAGGTGTTCCGAAGTAGGTTTTTCCTCCAGAAACTGATTTTGTGACTCCAGTCTGCCCTAAAATGATGGCTCCTTTTCCAATGGTAATTCCACTATTAGTTCCTACTTGACCCCAAAGTGTTACTTCATCTTCAATAATAACACAACCTGCAATACCCGTTTGAGAAGCGATTAAACATTTTTTCCCAATGATTGTATCATGACCAACATGCACTTGATTGTCTATTTTTGTTCCTTCTCCTATTGAAGTATCTCCTGTAACTCCTTTATCAATAGTACAAGAAGCGCCAATATCTACATGGTCTTTGATAACAACTCTTCCACCAGAAATTAATTGATCAAAACCTTCTGGTCTGTTTTTGTAATAAAATGCATCTCCACCAAGAACTGTGTTCGCATGTATGATTACGTTATTTCCAATAACTGCATTATCATAAATAGTTACATTTGGATGTATTAAACAGTTTTTACCAATTACCACATTGTTTCCTATAAAAACATTGGGTTGAATTACTGTTCCTTGCCCTATTATTGCAGATTCTGCAATACTTAACTTAGAACTAATAAATGGATTGAAATGTTTTGTAAGTTTATTAAAATCACGGAAAGGATCATCAGAAATCAAAAGAGCTTTACCCTCTGGACATTCTACTACTTTATTTATCAATATGGTAGTAGCTTTAGAGTTTAAAGCTTTGTCATAATATTTTGGATGATCTACAAAAACAATATCTCCAGTTTCTACAACGTGAATTTCATTGATTCCTGTAATTTTAAAATCAGCATCACCAACAAAACTAGCATCAATTAAGTTTGCTATATTTTGTAAAGTTTGAAAAGATTTAAATTTCATTCTAGAATCTCTATTCTTTTATTCTTTCTTGATAAGTACCTTTAGTGGTTTCCACTTTTATTTTATCACCTTCATTGATGAAGAGCGGAACGTTTACAGTAGCACCCGATTCAACTGTAGCTGGTTTTGTAGCATTGGTTGCTGTATTTCCTTTTACACCTGGTTCGGTATGTGTAACTTCTAAAATAACACTAGCCGGCATATCAACTGATAAAGGCATGTTATCTTCAGAATTTATGATGATCGTTACTGTTTCGCCTTCTTTCATTAAATCTGGAGCGTCTAATACACTTTTTTGTAACTCAATCTGAGTGTAATCTTCATTATTCATGAAGTGAAATGTTTCACCTTCATTGTATAAATATTGAAACTTATGTGTTTCTACTCGAACATCTTCAATTTTTCTACCCGCCGGAAAAGTATTGTCAATGACTTTTCCATTAGTAACACTTTTAAGTTTTGTTCTAACAAAAGCAGGACCTTTTCCAGGTTTTACGTGTAAAAACTCTGTTACTTTATAGATGTCATTATTATACTTAATGCATAATCCGTTTCTAATATCTGATGTTGTAGCCATAAATTATTTTTTGTTTTTTGTGCTTTCTATCCTCCCCAATATCCTTTCATAATTCCACGTTGAGAATTACGAATAAATAACAATATTTCATCTCTTTCAGAAGTTGCTTCCATTTCGGCTTCAATCTTCTCCATTGCTTGGGAGGTATTATAATTTTTTTGATATAGTAATCTATAAATATTCTGAATTTCTCTAATTTTTTCTGTACTAAAGCCCCTTCTTCTTAATCCAATAGAATTGATTCCTACATAAGACAAAGGTTCTTTTGCTGCTTTAGTATAAGGCGGAACATCTTTTCTAACCAAAGAACCACCGGAAACCATCGCATGATCTCCTATATGAATAAACTGATGAATCGCTGCTAAACCACCGATAATTGCAAAATCTCCAATTGTTACATGACCGGCCAATGCTACTCCATTAACTACAATAGCATTATCACCTATTACACAATCATGTGCAATATGGGCAGTTGCCATAATTAATACATTTTTACCTAATCTAGTTTCTCCTGAAGCACTTGTTCCTCTATTGATAGTTACACATTCACGAATAGTTGTATTATCTCCAATTACTGTTAAAGAATCTTCTCCTTCAAACTTTAAATCTTGAGGGATTGCTGAAATAACTGCTCCTGGAAAAATTCTACAGTTTTTACCAATTCTGGCACCTTCCATAATGGTTACATTAGATCCAATCCATGTACCTGAACCAATTTGTACGTTTGCATGTATGGTTGTAAAAGGTTCTATCACTACATTTCTAGCAATTTTTGCTTGAGGATGTACGTATGCTAAAGGTTGATTCATTCTTGTGGTCGTTTTGAAATTTGAGCCATTAATTCTGCTTCTACGACTAATTTGTTGTTTGCATATCCAAAAGCTTGCATATGACAAATACCTCTTCGTATTGGTGTAATTAACTCAGCTTTAAATATTAATGTGTCTCCTGGCAATACTTTTTGTTTAAACTTTACTTTATCTATTTTCATAAAATAAGTCAAGTAATTCTCAGGGTCTGGCACTGTACTTAATACTAAAATTCCACCACATTGTGCCATAGCTTCTACTTGAAGAACTCCAGGCATTACTGGTGCTCCTGGAAAATGCCCAACAAAGAAACCTTCATTCATTGTAACATTTTTCATTCCAACTACATGTTTATCTGTTAACTCAAGAATTCTGTCAACTAATAAAAAAGGAGGTCTATGTGGAAGAATATCCATAATTTGGTGAATATCCATTAATGGAGGTTGATTTAAATCAACTTGAGGAATGTTATTCCTTTTTTCTATTTTTATCAGTTTTGCTAATTTTTTAGCAAATTGAGTATTAACAAGATGTCCTGGTTTATTTGCAATAACTTTCCCTCTAATTCGAGTTCCTGTTAAAGCTAAATCACCAATTACATCTAATAATTTATGTCTTGCCGCTTCATTTGCCCAATGAAGATTTAAGTTATCTAAGATTCCATTTGATTTTACTTTAATGTCATCTTTTTTAAATGCTTTCTTTAATTTTTGCATTGTAGCCTCTGAAAGCTCTTTGTCTACATAAACTATTGCATTATTTAAATCACCTCCTTTTATGAGGTCATTTTCTAATAGCATCTCGATTTCATGAAGAAAACTGAAGGTTCTCGCATCTGCAATTTCTTCTTTAAAATCAGACATATGCTCTAAAGTAGCATTCTGGGTTCCTAAAATTTTAGTTCCAAAATCTACCATGGTTGTAACTTGGTATTCTTTTGAAGGCATTAAAATGATTTCACTACCGGTAACTTCATCTTTATAAGAAATGATTTCTTTAACGATATATTCTTCTATATCTGCCTCTAGTTCTTGGATTCCTGCTTTTTCTAAGGCTTCTACAAAAAACTTAGAAGACCCATCCATTATTGGAGGCTCTGAGGCATCTATTTCTATAAGAAGGTTATCTATGTCTAAACCTACAGCTGCTGCTAGAACATGTTCTGAGGTCTGAATTAAAACACCGTTCTTTTCAAGATTAGTTCCTCTTTGTGTATTAACAACATATTCTGCTTTGGCTTCAATAGTTGGCACACCTTCTAAATCAACTCTAACAAATGCAAAACCATGGTTTTCTGGAGCTGGCTTAAAAGTCATTTTAACTTCGTTACCAGTGTGTAATCCTACACCTGATAAGCTAACTTCTCTTTGTATCGTTTTTTGTTTTTTACTCATCATTTATATTTTGAGTATTGATTTCTTTTTCTAATTTGTTTACTGTATCTACAATTTTAGTTAAGTTCCTAAAATGTACATATGATTTGTTAAAAGTTGAATAATTGAAAGCTGGACTTCCTTGAACAGTTTCGTTATCTTTTAAATTTTTTGAAATTCCAGATTGTGCTTGGATTCTTAAATTATTTCCTAAGTTAAGATGTCCTGCAATTCCTACTTGTCCACCAATCATACAGTTTTCACCTACTTTAGTAGATCCTGCAATTCCTGTTTGAGCTGCAATTACAGTATTTTTACCTATTTCAACATTATGAGCAACCTGAATTTGATTGTCTAGCTTTACTCCTCTTCTTATAATTGTTGATCCTAGAGTAGCTCTATCAATTGTAGAACCTGAACCAATATCTACATTATCTTCTATAACTACATTTCCAGTCTGAGGAACTTTATTGAATTCTCCTTTTTCATCAGGGACAAATCCAAATCCATCAGATCCTATTATAACACCAGAATGAATAACGCAATTATTACCTATTTCTGTTTCAGAATATATTTTTACTCCAGCAAAAATGATGCAATCGTTTCCAATAATAACATTATCACCTACATAAGAATTTGGATAAATTTTTACATTAGTTCCAATTTTTACATTTTCACCTATGTAAGAAAATGCTCCTATATATTCTCCATTACCAATTTCTGCTGAATCAGAAATAAAAATTGGAGATTCTCTTCCTTCTTTATTATTTTTTACTTGGTTGTAAAACTCTAATAACTTAGAAAAAGATTTATAAGCGTCATCTACTCTAATTAAAGTAGAAGAAACTTCTTTTTCCAACTCTAAAGCTCTATTAACTATAGTAATAGATGCCTCAGTAGTATATATGAAAGGTATATATTTTGGATTAGATAAAAAAGTAAGTGATCCTTTTTTGCCTTCTTCTATCTTAGAAAGTTTAGAAACTTCCGCTTCTGGGTTCCCTTCAATATCTCCTTCTAAGATTTGAGCGATTTGTTTGGCTGTAAAATTCATCTTTTGCAAAAGTATAAAAAAATGTAGGATTAGGCTAATTACTTTTTCTTAGGAAAGCAGATGAAATGTTTTGTAACTGGTTTTGATAGTGCTTGTAGGTTTAATTGATCTGAAGCCTTTGCTATATCTTTTAAATTTCCCTTCTTGGTTAGTATTTTGATTGGCTGCTTACTATTATATGCTTGATTTGTTATAGAACCTATAAATACAAAATAACTTGCATCTTTCTCAAACAAACCAGAATCTGCCATAAATTGTATGGTTCTATTTAATTCTTGTTCTTCCGATATTTTTTTATCTTGAATTTCAATTTTAAATAAATCTCTATTTATCAGCATCCTAGACAAATCTGATAATATTTTATCTGAATGATTTGTCCATTCTTTAATCGCTGATAAAATATCATAATCATCTAGCTTAGAAAAAGTATCTAATACTTTATCATCAAAATTTGCTTTATTTATTTTATTGTATAAGAAAAATCTGAAAGCGTTACTAGAATACAACTCCACTCCTTTTTCAGCAAGTTCTTTGGCTCTCATTAAAATTTTAACCAACATATGCTCTGCGGCTAAACCTGTTTTATGCAAGTAAACTTGCCAATACATTAATCTTCTGGCGATTAAGAATTTCTCTACAGAGTAAATTCCTTTTTTCTCTATAACCAACTCATCATCAATAACATTCATCATTGCAATTAATCTGTCAGAACTAATATTTCCTTCAGCAACTCCTGTATAAAAACTATCTCTTTTGAGATAGTCTAATCGATCAATATCTAATTGACTAGATATTAATTGATGTAAAAATTTTCTGTGATATTTACCTGTAAAAACCTCGATTGCTAAATCTAATCGACCTTTAAACTCTTGATTAAGTTTGTGCATGTATTTTAATGAAATTTCTTCATGAGTTATTCCACTTACAATACTATGTTCTAAAGCGTGTGAAAAAGCACCATGACCAATGTCATGCAATAAAATAGCAATGCACAATGCGTTTTCTTCTTTTGCTGAAATCTTAATCCCTTTCATTCGAAGAACTCGAACTGTTTTTTGCATTAAATCTAAACAACCTACCGCATGATGAAATCTAGTGTGATTAGCTCCAGGATACACTAAATTGGATAAGCCCATCTGAGATATTCTCCTTAGTCTTTGAAAATAAGGATGTTCTATAATATCAAATATTAGACTGTTGGGAATTCTGATGAACCCATAAATTGGATCATTTAAGATTTTTAATTTATTCGTTATTTCGTTTTCCAAGCCTTTGTTTTATGTTAATATTACAAACTAAAGACTAAATTAGTACTTTACAAAGTAGATTGCATTTTTATTGGCAATAATTTATCATTTTATGGAGTCAGAAACCATAACAAATAAATACTTTTAACGTTCTAAAAAGAAACTATCGCTATATGAATACTATTCAAATTTTGTGGGTTGATGATGAAATTGATTTATTAAAACCTCATATTTTATTTCTTGAAAAGAAAAATTATTCTGTAACTACTTGTACAAACGGAACAGATGCTATTGATTTAGTTGAAGAAACTAATTTTGATATTGTTTTTTTAGATGAAAATATGCCAGGCATGAATGGTTTAGAAACCCTAGCAGCTATAAAGCAATTACAAGCAAATTTACCTGTTGTGATGATCACTAAGAGTGAAGAGGAATATATTATGGAAGAAGCGATTGGTTCTAAAATAGCTGATTATTTAATAAAACCTGTAAATCCAAATCAGATTTTATTGAGTTTAAAGAAAAATTTAGATCATTCTAGACTAGTTTCTGAAAAAACAACTTCCAATTACCAACAAGAGTTCCGAAAGATTTCAATGGATTTAATGGCAGTAAACTCTTATGAAGAGTGGGCTGATTTATATAAAAAATTAGTGCATTGGGAGCTACAATTAGAAGATATTAATGATTCTGGAATGCTTGAAATTTTGGAGAGTCAAAAATACGAAGCCAATAACTTGTTTTATAAATTTATAAAAAAGAATTATCAAGATTCATTAACTTATGATAGTCCTACTTTTTCACACACACTATTTAAAGAATATGTAGTTCCTAATTTAGAGTCTAAAAATGGAGTGCTATGGATTGTAATTGATAATCTTAGATATGATCAATATAGAATGTTAGAGCCTTTCATCAACTATCATTATAAGAAAGAGGTAGAACATTCTTATTACAGTATACTACCGACGGCAACACAATATGCAAGAAATGCTATTTTCTCAGGATTAATGCCTTCTGAAATGGAAAAAAAGCACCCCGACTTATGGAAAAATGATACAGATGATGGCGGTAAAAATATGTTTGAAAATGAGTTTTTATCCGCACAAATAAAACGTCTAAACCTCTCTATTAAGCATGAATATTATAAAATTGTTTCATTAAGAGATGGAAAAGAATTAGCCAATAACTATAATGGAACGAAACAAAATGATCTTACAGTTTTGGTTTACAATTTTGTAGACATGTTATCGCATTCTAAAACAGAAATGGAGGTCATTAAAGAATTGGCAGGTGATGATAAAGCATATCGATCTTTAACAGTAAGCTGGTTTAAGAACTCTCCTTTGTTTGAAATTCTTCAAAAAGCACAACAACTTGGACAAAAATTAATTATTACTACAGATCATGGTACCATTAACTGCAAACATCCAACAAAGGTAATTGGAGATAAAAACATCAGCTCTAATCTTAGGTATAAAACTGGAAGAAGTCTTTCTTATGAAGAAAAAGATGTTTTTGCAGTCAGAAATCCAAAAGATATTTTCTTACCGAGTATTAGTTTTAACAGTCCGTTTGTTTTTGCAAAAGAAGATTTGTTTTTTGCGTATCCAAACAATTACAATCATTTTGTGAACTATTTCAAAAACACATATCAGCATGGTGGAGTTTCCTTGGAAGAAATGATAATTCCTTGTGCAATTTATAGTCCAAAATAAGATCAGTTTTTTATTTTTGTTGCATGAATAAAAATTACTCATTATCAGAACTAAATACCATCGCAAAAGAAGTTGTTGAAAACTCTAAACACAAAACATTATTGTTTTATGGAAAAATGGGCGTTGGAAAAACTACTTTAATTAAAGAACTTTGCAAAGTTCTTGGAATAGATGATGTAACTAGTTCACCTACATTTTCTATTGTAAATGAATACGTTACCAATTCTAATGAAAAAGTATATCATTTTGATTTTTACAGAATAGAAGATGAAGAAGAAGCCTATGATATTGGCTTTGAAGATTATTTTTATGACGAAGCCTGGTGTTTAATTGAATGGCCTGAGAATGTTCAAAATTTATTACCTTTAAACGCTGTTGAAATTCATTTAACACAATTAGATGATGGACAACGCAACATTCAACTAAAACAACCTATATGAGCTCATTCTCTCCCTTTAGTAAAGAAGAATTAATTCCTCAAGCAGAAATGCTTGAAATCAAAAAAGAAAAAGGAGAGTTGTTTATTGGGCTTCCAAAAGAAACTCATTTTGAAGAAAAAAGAGTCTGCTTAACACCAGATGCTGTTGCTGCATTAACAGCTCATGGACATAGAATAGTTGTTGAAGCTGGTGCTGGAGAAGGTTCTAACTATGATGACAAAGAATATTCTGAGGCTGGAGCAAAAATATCACATGACTCAAAAGAAGCTTTTGCTTGTAATATTGTTTTGAAAGTAGAACCACCAACTATTGAAGAAATAGAACTGATTAATCCACAAAGTGTACTGATTTCTGCGCTTCAATTGAAAACACAAACAAAAAAATACTTTGAAACTTTAGCTAAAAAAAGAATCACTGCTGTCGCTTTTGATTATATTAAAGATGAGCATGGTGTTTATCCTGTTGTGAAATCTTTGAGTGAAATTGCAGGAACCGCTTCTATTCTTATTGCCGCAGAGTTAATGAGTAATTTAAATAAAGGAAACGGATTACTTCTTGGAAATATTGGAGGAGTCCCTCCTACCGATCTTGTTATCTTAGGTGCAGGAACCGTCGGTGAATTTGCAGCAAGATCTGCGTTAGGATTAGGTGCAAGAGTTAAAGTCTTTGATAATTCTATTACAAAACTGAGAAATCTACAGCATTGTTTAAATGCTCCGATTTACACGTCAACAATTCAACCAAAAACTTTAGCTAAATCATTAAGAAGATGCGATGTTGCTATAGGTTCTATCAGAGGTAAAAATCGCTCGCCAATTGTAGTTAGTGAGTCCATTGTAGAAAGTATGAAAGAAGGTGCTATTATTGTGGATGTTAGTATTGATAGAGGTGGATGTTTTGAAACTTCTAGTGTAACAACGCATTCCAAACCAACTTTTGAAAAGCATGGTGTAATTCACTATTGTGTTCCTAATATACCTTCTAGATATGCTAGAACAGCATCTTTTGCAATTAGTAATATGTTTACACCCTATTTGTTAAATATAGCTGAAGAAGGTGGTTTCGAAAATGCAGCTCGTTTTGACAAGAGTCTACGAAATGGCATGTATTTTTATCATGGTATTTTAACAAATAGAACAGTGGCAGACTGGTTCGACTTACCTTTTAGAGATATTAACTTATTGATATTATAACTAGTGTTAATCAACAATCATTTTGAAATTAATTTTCAATTCTTTTCTTAAAAAATTATTATACCTACTTTTCTTTTTAGTGGGATCATTTAACTTGATTTCACAAACCATTAGTGTTAATGATACTGGATTTACTTCTCAAGAATTAGTCAACTTATTACTTGCCAATTCTTGTGCAACAACTTCTAATATCTCTATTTCATCCAATCAATCTGTAGCCTATTTTAATGGGAATGGATCTACCTTTCCAATTCAGGAAGGAATTATCATACGAAGTGGAATTGCAGCTAATTCTCAAGGGATTTATACTGGAAATGAATTAGATAGTCAGGTTAATAGTAATACAGATGCAGACCTCCAAGCAATCAGTAACCAAAGTGGACAATCTGCAATAATTACTGATGCAGCATTTTTAGAATTTAATTTTGTTCCTTCTTCGACTAGCTTTTCCTTTGATTTTTTATTCGCTTCTAATGAATATGGTGAATGGCAATGTGGGTTTAGTGATGTGTTTGCTTTTTTATTGACAGATTTAAACACTGGAGAAACAACCAATTTGGCAATCATTCCTGGAACAAATACACCCATTTCCGTAAGAGATATTAGAGATAATCAATACAATTCTTCGTGTAATTCTGTAAATCCCGATTTGTTTAGTGTCTATAACGTAGACAATCCTGCTAGTTCTGCTCTTAATATGAGAGGTCATACAGTGATACTAAATGCTTCTTCTGATGTAATTCCAAATAACCCTTATTCAATAAAATTAGTTATTGGAGATTATAATGATTCAGATTTTGATTCTGCTGTTTTTATCGAAGCTGGAAGTTTTGATACCAATTTAAATATTGGCCCCGATCAAGAAATATGTGATGGAGATGATATCATCTTAGATTCTGGATATACAAATACTGTTGATTTCAGCTATCAATGGAGAAGAAATGGTGCAGATATCAATGGAGCAACAAACACTACTTTAACTGTAACACAATCTGGTGCCTATGATTTAATTATTACTACGCTTAGTTCTGGTTGTCAACTTATTGACCAAGTAATTATTTCTGATTTAGCCATTACAGAACCCAATGATTTATTAGAATGTGATTCTGGAGGCACAATAACATTCAATCTTACTTTAAATGATCATAGCGCCTTAGGAATTAATCCAACTGAATATAATATTTTTTATTATAATTCATTAGATAACGCTAACAATAATATCCCTATTTCTGATACAGAATTAAGCTCATATCCAGGATTAGATGGTGATATTATTTATATGAGAATTCAGAATAGTAGCAGCAATAATTTTTGTAGTATAATTCTTGATTTTAATTTAACTATTGCAACTATTCAGGTAACTACACCTAACGATTTTGAAGTTTGTGAATCTGATACTTCTACAGATTTAATCTCACAAGTTGAATCTCAAATTTTGAATGGTTTAAATCCCACTCTTTTTACTGTAAATTATTATAATTCTGAAGAAGATGCTTTAAATAACATCAACGTTGTAGCAGACCCTACATCTTTTTCTCTTCCTGGTACTTTAACCCCTATAATTGTTTGGGCACGACTTATTGACAACAATAATACTATTTGTTTTGATGTAACAAATTTTACAATAAATATTAATCCATCTCCATTAGTAGATAATCTACCTGATGTATTTAATTGTACAGATTTCATTTTACCTACATTAACAAATGGAAACTATTTCACTGAATCTGGTGGATCTGGAACACCTCTATTTGCTGGAGATTTAATCACAGAAGAAACAACAATTTTTATCTATAATGAAGATGTAAATAGTTGTTTTGCAGAAACTAGTTTTGCGATTTTTATGGCTGATGAGTATGACTTAAAAACTGAATATTGTAGTGAATTTGTAGTCCCATCCTATACTAACGCTGAATTTTATACAGCAGCAAATGGACCAAACGGATCAGGAAATTTAATTCCTACAGGCACAATCTTTACTGATAATGTCACAATTTATTTTTATGCAGAACCTGAAGGTACTTTTTGTATTGAAAGACAATTTGATATTATTGTGCATCCTCTGCCAATCGTTGAAGAAAGAGAAGATGTAATTACTTGTGATTCATATACACTACCACCAGTTTTAAATGGAGAACAATATTTTTCTCAGTCTGGCGGTTTAGGAACTGAGTATTTTTCAGGAGATCAAATTACGTCCACTCAAACCCTATTTTTATGGAATATAAACCCAATTACATCTTGTACTAATCAATCTTCTTATCTTATAAGTATAATTGATACTAGTGTGTTTACAGATTTAGATGCATGTGGCGAATACACTTTGCCTAATGTAACTTTTGGTGGATATTTTACAGAAGTTAATGGAGGCGGAAACTCAATTCCTGTTGGAACTATCATCACAACTTCTCAGACCCTATTTTATTATGCTCCTGAAATTACGACACTTCCCAATTGTACTGATAATATAGCGATTAATATTACCATTAATCCGATACCTCCTGTAGATGAGTTAGATGATATATTACGCTGTGAAGATGATTTACCAACTTTACAACCATTAACAAATGGACAATATTTTTCAGCTTCTGGCGGAAACGGAACTCCTCTTTTTGTAGGAGATGTCATCAGTTCTTCACAAACAATATACATTTATAATACCAATGCTTTTTGTGATGCTGAAACTAGTTTTAATGTAGAAATCAGGCCTTTTCCGCCAGTAGATAACTTTACAGATATTTTTAGTTGTGATCCTTATGTTTTACCGGTACTATCAAATGGACAATACTTTACAGAAACAGGAGCTCAAGGTGCGCAATTAAATGCTGGTGATATCATCCCAGAAACACAAACCCTCTATATATTTAACGAGTATAACGATTTTGCAGGATGTACTAATGAAAACGTATTTACTATTAACATTCTTGGCATCACTGTAGATGCACCAGAAGATGTAATTCAATGTGAACAATATGAATTACCGATACTTACGATGGGTAATTATTATACAGAACCTTCTGGGCAAGGCCTTCAATTAAACGCAGGAGATATCATCACAACAACTCAAACTATATATGTATATGGTGAAAATGGCGATCGATTTACATGTTCCGATGAGAATTCTTTTACTGTATCAATATTTGAAAGACCTAATTTAGATGTTTTAGAAAATTTAGAAAGCTGTGAAAGCGTTACACTACCAACTTTCAACCTTCCTAATATAGAAGTGCAGTATTATAGAAGACCTAACCGAGTTGATCTAATAAATCCAGCTGATTATACCATAACAGAACTTGGCTCACGTATTATCTTTGTGTATGCATTTCCTATAGGAAATCCAGATTGCTTCACAGAAACTAACTTTCAGATTACTGTTTATGATTTACTAGATTTAGAAATTGAAGGTGGAACAGTTTGTAGAGATTCAGAAACTGGAGTTACAGTGAATCCCTTTTTATTACAATCGGGGTTAGATCCTAATGAATTTACTGTTAACTGGTTTTTAGATAATAATTTGGTAGGAACTGGTCCTAACTACAATGCTATTGAGGCAGGAACTTATACAGTTGAAACTATAAAATTAAGTCAAGATATTGGGCCAGATTGTAATTATAGGCCCACAGAAGTCATTATAGAAAGCTCTACTCCTATTTTTGAAGTAAATTTCTTATCGAATGATTTTTCAGATTCTTACACTATAGATGTTAATATAATAGATCCTGGATTGGGCTTTTATGAATTTTCTTTAGACAATGGACCCTTTCAAAGTTTTCTTAGATTTTATGATGTTAGTCCAGGAAACCATACAATAACAATAAGAGATTTATCTGGACTCTGTGGTAATTTCACAATAAATTTTACTGCTTTAGATTATCCTCGTTTTTTCACACCCAATGAAGATGGTGTATAGGACACTTGGAATATTCCTGACTTGAGAAACAATCCTAATGCAACTATAAAAATATTTAATCGCCTGGGAAGATTAGTCGCCAATATAAAACCTTCTGGACAAGGTTGGAATGGTTATAATAATAATGGAAAAAAAGAACCCTCCTCAGATTATTGGTTTTTAGTTGAATATACTAAGAACGGAGTTTCGGCAAGTTTTAAAGGTAATTTTTCACTATTAAGAAGGTGATTTTATTCTCGGTATATTAAGAAAATACTCCTAATTTTGCGTTATGAATTTATTTAAAAGGTTTATATACTATTTCATCGGACTTTCACTAGGGAGTATTGTTGTTTATTTTATTTGGACAGGTAAAGATGTTTCATTTGATTATGGAATGGACGCAAGAACTTTAAAGACAATACGAACTAAACAGCTTCTGTATACTGATGCATCAGCTGTTTCTATGAAAGAATTAAAAATAGATTCTCTTGCCATAAGATATATTCTGACAAAAGGAGATGTAAATTTTAGTAAAAGTAATCAACATAAAAAACCTTGCGCAGAATATGCTGTCTATGGAGATTATCAAGGAAGAACAATCGATCTTTGGATAACTCGTTGTGAAACCCTTTCGACTATTGAAACCATAGAAATTAGGGAATAATTTTAAAAAGGATTTTTATTATTTAAATATCGAACTTTTATCTCTTCAACATTTTTTATTGTTTTTTCGATCCAATTAGCATACAACATTTGTTGCTCATCTTCTGATAAGCTCCAATCTAAACCACTTTTTCTCAATTTTGAAGTTAAATTTTCTAAGATTATCGCGGCAGCAACAGAAATATTTAAGCTTTCCGTAAAACCAACCATTGGTATTTTTAAAAATCCATCAGCGTTTTTAATAACATCTTCAGAAACACCAGACTTTTCTACTCCAAAAACAAAAGCAGATTTTTTTGTGATATCAAAATCATGTATGATACATGAATCATTGTGTGGAGTTGTTGCAATTATTTGATATCCATCGTTTTTTAACTTTTCTAGACAATCAATAGTATTGTTTTCATCATCATTATATTGATGAAATGTTAACCATTTTTGAGCACCTTTGGCAACATGTCTAGACACTTTACTATTGTATTTATTTTCAATTACGTGAACATCTTGAATTCCGAAAATATCACAACTTCTGATGACTGCGCTAGAATTATGTTGCTGAAATATATCTTCTAATACAACCGTAAAATGTCTAGTTCTATCTTGTAAGATTTTCTTAAAAAGATCTTTTCTCTTTTCAGTAACAAAACCTTCTAAATAAGTAAGTAAATTTGTTTTTTTGTGAAGCATTATATACAAACATACTAAATTTTTTTATTGATAACTATGAAAAACCTAGTTGTACTTACAGGAGCCGGAATTAGTGCAGAAAGCGGTATAAAAACTTTTAGAGGTGCAGATGGACTTTGGGAAGGACACGATATTATGGAAGTTGCTAGTCCTGAAGGATTTCATAATAAACCTGAATTAGTTTTAGATTTTTATAATCAAAGAAGAAGGCAATTAAATATGGTGATGCCCAACAAAGCTCATTCAAATTTAGTGAAATTAGAAAAGCATTATAAAGTTAATATTGTTACTCAAAATGTAGATGATTTGCATGAAAGAGCTGGAAGTTCATCCATCGTTCATTTACATGGTGAATTAAAAAAAGTAAGAAGCACTTTTAAAGAAAGTCTAGTTTATGATTGGAAAAATGATTTATTTTTAGGGAATAAATGTGAGCTTGGTTATCAATTAAGACCTTATATTGTCTGGTTTGGAGAAGCGGTACCAATGTTAGATAAAGCCATTGACATTACAGGAATAGCAGATGTTCTAGTAATTATTGGAACTTCTATGCAAGTGTATCCTGCAGCTAGTTTAATTAATTTTGTCAAGAAAGACACTCCCATCTATTTTATTGATCCAAAACCAACTATTTCTGAAAGCAATTTCTCAAATCTTTCAATTATTAAAGAAAATGCTGTAATTGGAACAGAAATCTTACTTAAGAAGTTAATCGGTTAAAGAATTCAAAGAGTTCTCCTCTAGCAATCTGACTTCCTTTTTCAATCAAATCAAAAAGCTCTTTATTTCTATCAAAAGTGTATTGTTTACTTCCTTTTAAATAATCTACAGATGGATCGTTTGGGTTTTGAAGTAACCAAGTATATCCTTCTTCTGTAAATAAGTCGATTTCTTTATCAATCTTCACTACAATTCTATAAATAGCTTCTTTTTCGCACTTAAAAAAATTGACAGATGTTTTAGAAAAATGCTCTAAATAATCAACTTTAGTTAGGACATCTTCCCAAATCATATCACTAAAAAGATTGAGTTCTTCTTCAACAAGATCAGAATTGTCTGATTTCATTTTATCCCACTCAATAGCATCAATCTTTTGGGATGCTAAAAATTGAGCAAATTCTTTATGCAAAGATTCAAATTGTTCCTTAGTAAGTTGTCTGTACTTCATTGTATTTAAAATAGAAAAAACCCAAGTATAAACTTGGGTTTTTAGTTATTAACTCAAGGTTAATATATAATTATTCTGCTACTACTTCAAAAGTAATGTCAGCAACTACTTCTCTGTGCAATCTAACTGCAGCTTCGTATTTACCTAATCTTTTTACAGAACCTCCAATAACTTTGATAAATTTCTTATCGATGTCAGTTCCAAATTTAGCAATCGCTTCCGCTATATCAATGTTGTTTACAGATCCAAATAATTTGTCTCCAGATCCAACTTTAGAAGTAATCTTAATCTCTAATCCTTTGATTGTATCAGCTATTTTAGTAGCATCTTCTATCAATTTAGCTTCTTTATAAGCTCTTTGTTTTATGTTTTCAGCTAATACTTTCTTTGCAGAAGCAGTTGCTAAAATTGCATGTCCGTGAGGAATCAAATAATTTCTACCATAACCATTCTTAACAGTTACAACATCATCTTTAAATCCTAAATTTTCTACGTCTTGTCTTAAAATCAGTTCCATAATTCTACTTCTTTAATTATTTCAACATATCTCCAACGTACGGCATTAAAGCTAAATGACGAGCTCTTTTAATAGCTTGTGCAACTTTACGTTGATATTTTAGTGATGTTCCTGTTAAACGTCTTGGTAAAATCTTACCTTGTTCGTTTACTAAATACATTAAGAAGTTAGCATCTTTATAGTCGATGTATTTAATGTCATTCTTTTTGAAACGACAGTATTTTGCTTCTTTTTTAGTTTCAATGTCAAGCGGAGTTAAGTATCTTACTTCACCTTGCTTGTTTCCTTTTGATTGTTGTTCAATAGATGTAGCCATGCCTTATTTTTTTAGAGATTTAACACGTTCTCTTCTTTTTTCAGCCCAAGCTTCAGCATGTTTATCTAACCTTACGGTTAAATAACGCATAACACTATCGTCTCTTCTGAACTCTAATTCAAACGATGTAATAGCTTCACCAGCTACTTTGTAATCAAGTAAGTGATAAAAACCACTTTTCTTCTTTTGGATTGGATACGCTAATTTTTTTAAGCCCCAATCTTCTTTAGAAATCATTTCGGCACCTCTAGAAACCAAATAGTCCTCAAACTTTTGTACTGTCTCCTTTATCTGAGTATCAGATAAAACGGGATTCAAAATGAAAACAGTTTCGTAATGATTCATAATTTATTATTGTTTAATTTAAGGCTGCAAATATAGTGACTTTTTTTGTTTTTAACAATGCTTCTTTTGAATAGAAAAATTATCCTATTTTTAGAGCAAATATTATACTGCATGGAAATCCCAGAACTTCCTAATTTAATCCATTACGCTATTCCTTTTTTTGTGTTAACCGTTGTTATTGAAGTAATTATTACGGTTAAACTAAAAATGAAAGAATATGAGTTTAAAGATGCGGGTACTTCTATAGCTATGGGATTAGGAAATGTATTTATAGGCTTATTTTCTAAAGCACTCGTTTTTGGAATCTTTTTATTGATTTATAATACCGTTAGAATCTTTACCATTCCTTTTACATGGTGGGCTTGGATTCTTATTTTCTTTGCTGAAGATTTTGGATATTATTGGTTTCACAGAACCAGCCATACCTCTCGCTTCTTTTGGGCTAGCCATGTAGTACATCATTCTTCACAGAAATATAATTTAAGCACCGCTTTAAGACAAACGTGGACAGGTAGTTTTACTTCTTTTGTCTTTTATTTATGGATTCCGTTACTAGGATTTCATCCTGCAATGATTTTAATGCAAATGTCAATTAGCTTGTTATATCAATATTGGATTCATACTGAATTGATTGTAAAAATGCCGAAATGGTTTGAGTTTTTCTTTAATACGCCATCACATCATCGAGTTCATCATGCAACTAATCCTCAGTATTTAGATAGAAATCATGCCGGAATTCTGATCATTTGGGATCGATTGTTTGGAACTTTTGAACCAGAAGTTGAAAAACCAATCTATGGTCTTACTAAAAATATTGAAACACACAACCCTTTAAGAGTTGCTTTTCATGAATGGTTTTCTTTAGTTTCTGATGTAACTACCAACAAAACTTCTTTTTGGAATCGATTGAAGTACCTTGTAAAACCACCAGGATGGAAACATGATGGCACAGGGATTATTTCTTCAGATCTTAGAAAAGAATGGGAAAACAAAAAAGATTAAGCTTCAAATGCTTCTAAATCGAACGCTTCACTAATTTCTTTATAAACTATTTTACCATTTACATTAAATTTTTAGATTTTTTAATTGTTTCTATTAGCGATAGCAACAGCTATATCAGAAACTCTCTTTTTTATAAACTGATAAAAATTATTTTGAAAACTTTCTTCATTCACTTCTCTTTCTACTTCCGCTAAAATTGGGCTAGTCAGCTTTTTTATAAGCTTCAAGTTCATCCAAATCATTCGTGTCGTCTTCAATGATTTCTTCTTCTCTAAAGGTTTTAAAAAAAGCTCCAAACTTCTCAACAAATACTGAGGTGTGTATTTCAATAGAGTATCACAAACGCTCATGACCAACCCATCGTTGCATTTGTCCAAAGTTAAATTCTGGAACTGCAAACAGGGGTGTTTCTGATTTTTTATTTAATAATATTATTTTCATCTACTGGTTATCTACATCAGTGATAAAACGAATCGGTCTAAAATCTGCTACCGCTTGAAAGGTGTTTTTGATTTTTTCTAACTCTTGTTTTGTTTTTCCTAAAGATTGTTTTGGCGGAATCTTTAGCATCACATTTTTAATATATTGATTTCGAATTCTCGTGACAGCTGGTGCAGATGGACCTAAAACATGTTCTCCAAAAACATTCTGCATCGCTTTTGCTAGCCAAATAATTCCTGCATCTACTTTCTGATAATCTTTATGTTTTAAGGTGATTTTTACCAAACGATAATATGGAGGATAATGATATTGCCAACGATCTTGTAATTGTTCTTTATACATAGTTGTATAATCCGTAGTAGACACTTGTTGCAATATCTGGTGATAGGGATTGTAGGTTTGTATCATCACTTTACCTTGTTTTTTAGAACGCCCTGCTCTTCCCGACACTTGAACCATCAATTGATAAGCACGTTCATGGGCTCTAAAATCTGGAAAATTTAACATCATATCTGCATTCAAAACTCCAACCAAAGAAACATTGTCAAAATCTAATCCTTTAGATAACATTTGTGTTCCAACTAAAATATCAATTTCTCTTGCTTCAAAAGCGCCTATAATTTTTTGATAGCCGTATTTACCACGAGTGGTGTCTAAATCCATTCTACCAATAGCATATTTTGGAAACAATTCTTTTAATTCTAATTCAATTTGCTCGGTTCCAAAACCTTTAGTGTATAAAGTATTACTTCCACAAGCACCACAACTATTTGGCATGGCACGTTGGTAATTACAATAATGACATTTTAATTCGTGTTTAAACTTATGAAACGTTAAACTAACATCACAATTAGGACATTGAGGCGAAACTCCACAGGTTTTGCATTCTACAATTGGAGAAAACCCACGTCGGTTTTGAAATAAAATGACTTGTTCTTTTAAATCTAAAGCTTCTTGAATTTCTTTTAATAAAGTATCAGAAAAATGGCCAGTCATTTCTCGTTTTCTTTGTTTCTCTTTGATATCAACTAAATGAATTTTAGGCAATAGAATATTTCCAAAACGTCTGTTTAATTCAACAAATCCATATTTATTTTCCTTTGCATTATAATACGTTTCTAAGGAAGGTGTTGCAGAACCTAATAAGATTTTACCTTGATGCATATGTGATAATACAATGGCAGCATCACGAGCATTGTATCTTGGTGAAGGCTCAAACTGTTTGTATGAAGTTTCATGTTCTTCATCAACTACAATCAACCCTAAATTTTTAAAGGGCAAAAAGATGGAAGAGCGTGCTCCTAAAATGATTTGTGCTTTTGGTTTATTTTCTAAAACATTATTCCACACTTCTACGCGTTCATTCATTGAATATTTAGAATGAAATACAGAAATTTGATTTCCGAAATAGTTTTGCAATCGAACGATTATTTGCGTGGTCAAAGCAATTTCTGGCAGTAAAAACAAGGCTTGTTTTCCATCATCTAAAGTATCTTGAATCAGTTTTGTATAGACTTCTGTTTTCCCAGAACTTGTAATTCCGTGTAATAAAGTAACTTCTTTGGTTTCAAAAGAAGTTTTAATTTCTTGTAAAGCTTGTGCTTGAAATTCATTCAATGCTTTTAAATCATTGGTTTCTCCTTTGTAAGAAATTCGATCAGTCTTAACCTGATAAAACTCAAATACATGCTTATCAACCAAAGCTTTAATTGTTGACGAAGACGCTCCAGAAGCAGTTTCTAAGTCTTTAACTTTAATCGGTTTCTTAGCGGTAGACAGTTGAAAATAAGCCATTACAACTTCTCGTTGTTTTTTTGCTCTAGACAATTCTTCTAATAAACTTTCTAAAGAATTTTCCGAACTATAATCTAAATGTAGACGAACATACTTGACCAATTTTGGTTTGTACTGTTCGTAAATTTGTTCTTTGATATAAATTGCGGACTTATTGATGAGCTCATTAATAATAGGCATTACTTTCTTTTTAGCTAGAATGTCTGCAACTTGATGCACCGTTAATTGTGATTGATATTGTAAAGCTTCATAAATAAGAAACTCATCATCACTTAAAATATCTTCATTTTGGAAAGCTTCATTTTTGTAGACAATGGTTTCGCTTTCTAACAAAAATGCTGATGGCAATGCGGCTCTGTATACATCACCCAAACTACACATATAATAATTAGATATCCATTCCCAATGTTTTAGTTGTGTTTCATTTACAATGGGCTTTTCATCTAAAATTTGCAAAATATCTTTTGCTTCATAAATTTCTGGTGGTGTTTGATGCAAGTTAAAGACTAGCCCAGTATACATTTTATTTTTACCAAAAGACACCGCTACACGCATCCCTTTTTGAAGGAATTCATATTCCGATTGAGTAACAGAATACGTAAACGTTTTCTGGATAGGAATGGGTATTATGAGGTCTATGAAGTAAATGAGATGAAATTTTAGTATCCCAAAATTACTGAAATTTTAGTACATTGTAATCATAAACATAGAACGATTTATGACGGCAAATGATTGGAAATCTAAAGGAGAGTTTATTACTGTAAATGATCATAATCTCTTTGTTATTGATACAAATCCGCTGGATAAAAATCTACCAGTGATGGTGATACTTCATGGATATCCAACTTCTTCTTATGATTATTACAAAGTCTTATCCAAGCTAAGAAAGTATTATCGAGTGATTATTCATGATCATTTGGGTTTTGGATTTTCAGACAAACCAAAAAACCATCAATATTCCTTACTTAAACAAGCTGATATTGCTTTACAATTATGGAATCAACTAGGTTTAAAAAATGTAACTTTATTTGCTCATGATTACGGAACTTCTGTAGCCACAGAAATTCTAGCAAGAAATAATGCAAATGAACTCTACATTACTATTGAAAAATTAATTTTATCTAATGGAAGTATTCATATAGAATTGTCTCAATTGCGTACCATTCAAAAACTATTAAAACACAAGTTTTGGGGAAAATATGTTGCCAAATTAACCAACTATCTCATATTTAGAAAAAATATGAGAAATATTTACTTTGATAAAAGCAAAGTTACAGATCAAGAGTTAAAAGAAATGTGGCAATTGATTGAATTAAATGGTGGACGAAAAATTATTCATAAATTAACACAATACATAACTGAACGTTATCAATATTGGGATCGATGGATAGGTGCCATCAAAGAAACTCAAATTGCTACAACAATTATTTGGGCTAAAAATGATCCTATTGCTATTCCTGCGATAGCAGAATTACTGGCTTCTGAAATTCCAAATAATCAATTATTTTGGATCGAAAACACTGGTCATTTTTTAATGTTGGAAAACCCTGATGAGTGGGTTAAGATAATTTTAAAATAAAAATTACTCTAAAGGTTTATCTTCTTTAATTTTTCTTGTTTCCTCTTAAAACTCTTACTATATCCGTTTTTGTCAATTCGAAATGAGCTTTTTTAAGGGATTGAGAAATCTTTATATTTAGAACTAAAATTATGAGATTTCTCCTTACCAGTCGAAATGACAAAGTTATTCTACAGGTTTATCTTCTTTAATTCTTCTTGCTTCCTCTTAAAACTCTTACTATATCCGTTTTTTGTCATTTCGAAATGAGCTTTTTTAAGCGATTGAGAAATCTTTATATTTAGAACTAAAATTATGAGATTTCTCCTTACCAGTCGAAATGACAAAGTTATTCTAAAGGTTTATCTTCTTTAATTTTTCTTGTTCCTTCATACAGTTCATACTTGACAAACTTACAGTCTAAATCAGCGTTTTTTAATTCGATTCTTTTAGAAGTTCTTAAGCCTACATGTTTCAAGGCTTGCATATCAGAAGTAATCATCCAAGCAGTAGAATTCGGATAATTGTTTTTTAAGGTATCCCCTATTTTTGTGTAGAATTCATTCACATCAATGTTTAAACGTTCTCCATACGGTGGATTGAATAGAATGGTCGTATTCCCAAAAACTTCTTTAGTAGAGTTAAAGAAATTTACATGATGAACTCCTATAAACTCATCTAAATTAGCATTGATCACATTTTGCTGTGCTTTAGAAACTGCCGATGGAGCCTTATCAAATCCCATAATTTTAAAATGAGAATTGGTAATCTTTTTTAATAATGCATCCTGAATGGTAAAATATAAATCTTCATCATAATCTTTCCAACGCTCAAAAGCAAACTGCTTTCTATTGATATTTGCCGGAATATTACAAGCAATCATACACGCTTCAATTAAGATAGTCCCAGAACCACACATTGGGTCTATAAAGTTTTCATCACCCGTGTAACCTGATAATAAAACCAAACCAGCAGCTAAAACTTCGTTAATTGGTGCAATATTAGTGGCGCTTCTATAACCACGTTTGTGGAGTGAATCTCCAGAAGAATCTAAAGAAATTGTGCACCAATCTTTCTGAATATGTACATGAATCTTTACATCTGGATAATCTAAATCTACATTAGGTCTTTTACTATACTTATGTCTAAAATAATCAGCAACTGCATCTTTAGACTTTAAAGCGATATAATGAGAATTACTTGTAAAATTCTTAGAATTTACAACAGCTCCAATGGCAAAAGTCCCTTCTACATCTAAATATTTTTCCCATTTAATTTTCTGAATGGCTTCATACAAATCTTCTTCATCATAGATTTTACATGTTCTAATTGGTTTTAAAACACGAATAGCCGTTCTTAAAGCAATATTTGCTTTGTATAAAAATCCATTATCTCCTCTAAAAGAAACACTTCTTATACCTTCTTTTATATCTTGAGCACCTAATTTCTTTAGTTCTTCAGCTAAAACACCTTCCAGACCTTTTAAGGTTGTGGCCGTCATTTTAAAATCATTATTCATCTTAATCTATTTGTTGTGCAAAAGTACACTTTAATACTTCTTATAAAAAGAAGTAGCTAGAAAAGAGATTTAGAAACTAATAGTTTATCTATTGAATCTTTATGTGTAAGAAAAGTTTATTTTTGCGAACTTAGTCTTATGAAGAAAACAGATTGGTTTACAGATTGGTTTAATACATCCTATTATCATATTCTCTACAAAAATAGAAATGATGAAGATGCACAACTGTTTATGCGTAATATTACTAAATTTCTTCAAATTTCTACAAATTCATATATACTAGATTTACCCTGTGGCAAAGGTCGCCATTCAATTTACCTAAATTCTTTAGGCTATAAAGTTACTGGAGCTGATTTATCTGAAAACAGTATTAATTATGCTAAAAATTTCGAAAATGATTCTTTAAATTTTGCTGTAAAAGATATGCGAAAGCCATTATCTCAAAGTTATGATGCGATTTTTAATCTGTTTACCAGTTTTGGCTATTTTGAAAATGATGAAGATGACATCTTAGTTCTAGAAAACATAAAAAATGGTTTAAATGAGCATGGAGTTATGGTACTTGATTTCTTAAATGTTGTAAATGTGAAAAAACATTTAATTCCTAAAGAGATTAAAACCGTTGACGAAATTACTTTTCGCATAGAACGTGAAATAAAAAATGGGTTTATCTTAAAACATATTTCGTTTACTGATAAAGGTCAGGATTATTCCTACACTGAAAAAGTGAAATATATAGATTTAGATAAATTTGAAACTTATTTTAATTCAGTAGGATTGAAAATAAATCATATTTTTGGAGATTATCAGTTATCAGAGTTTCAGCCAGAATCTTCTAATCGTTTAATAATTGTGGCTTCATGATTTATACTTTATTAATAGCTTCTGTTTTATTTGGAGTTTTATTGGTCTTAGTTTTAAAACCCAATAAAAAGATTGTCCGTTTACTACTAGCTTTTAGTGGTGCTTACTTATTATCTGTTGCTATTTTACATTTATTGCCTGAAGTTTATATAGCCTCTTCAGATACTAAAATGGTTGGTATTTATATACTAGCTGGAATTATCTTACAATCTGTCTTAGAATCTTTTTCTAAAGGAGCTGAACATGGTCATATTCATATTCACACCGATGGAAAAACTTTTCCAACCTTATTATTTGTGAGTTTGTGTATTCATGCATTCTCTGAAGGATTACCAATTCATCATGCAGGAGAGAATTTATTATGGGCAATTGTGGTTCATAAAATCCCGATTGCAGTTGTCTTAACTACCTTCTTATTGCACACTAACTTTTCTAAAACTACCATAGTAATTTTCTTAAGTGTTTTTGGATTGATGAGCCCTTTAGGAGTCTTACTTTCTGAAGAAATGGTCTTTTTTGAAAAATATATTATGGAAATAACCGCTTTAATTATTGGAGTTTTTTTACATATTTCTACGATTATTCTCTTTGAAAGTTCTGAGAATCATAAATTTAATTTAAAAAAGTTCTTGGCAATTTTAGCCGGAATATTATTGACAGTTTTTACACTTTAGTTCGCAACTTCATTGATGAATTTAATTCGCATCAATCGTAACTCCTCTTCGTCATAATCACCGTCAAATTCATCTAAAGCGTCCTGAATTTTATCAGTATCGGCGTCCATAAAATATTCATGAATTTCTTCTTGTTGCTCTTCATCTAATAAATCATCCAAAGAATAATCGATATTTAATTTAGTTCCAGAAAAAATAATGGCTTCCATTTCTTTAATTAACTGATCCATTTCTAAACCTTTTGATTTAGCAATGTCGATTAAAGGCAATTTTCTATCTGTATTTTGAATGATATATAGTTTTAGTCCAGAATTAACCCCAGTACTTTTTACAATTAAATCATCGGGTCTTAAAACATCGTGATCACCTACATATTGAGAAATTAAAGCTACAAATTCTTTACCAAACTTTCTAGCTTTTCCTTCTCCTACTCCATGAACTTTGGATAGTTCATCTAAGTTAATCGGATATTTTAAAGCCATATCGTCTAAAGAAGGATCTTGAAAAACTGCAAATGGTGGAACACCTTGTTTCACAGCTACTTTTTTACGAAGATCTTTCAAAAGTTTGACTAATTTCTCATCCGCAGAAGCTCCAGAACTTGGTTCGTTAGTTATGATATCCGAAGTCGCTTCCTGTGAGTAGACATGGTCTTCTGTCATCATAAATGACGTTGGATTGTTTATAAAATCTTCACCTTCTTTAGTCAATTTTACAACTCCATATTGTTCAATCTCTTTACGAATAAGATTCACTACCAAAACCTGTCGCAATAAAGCCATCCAATAAGATGAGTTTTTGTTTTTGCCACAACCAAAAAAGGGCTGTAAATGTGTTTTATGTGAATTTAATAAAGCATTTTCTTTTCCTACAATTGCGTTTACAATATCCTTAGATTTATATTTTTCTTTAGTTTCTCTTACTACAGTTAAAAGTTTAACTACATCTTCTTTGGCTTCATTCTTTTTCTTTGGATTCTTGGTATTATCATCCATTTCTGCTCCATCACCATTTATCTCATCAAATTCTTCTCCAAAATAATGCAATAAATACTTCCTTCTAGACATGGAAGTTTCGGCATAACCCACAACTTCTTGTAGTAGAGCATGACCAATTTCTTGTTCAGCAACGGGTTTGCTAGCCATAAATTTTTCTAGCTTCTCAATATCTTTATATGCGTAGAATGCTAAGCAATAGCCTTCTCCATCATCTCGTCCAGCTCTACCAGTTTCTTGATAATAACTCTCCAAACTTTTAGGGATATCATGATGAATTACAAAACGAACATCTGGTTTATCGATTCCCATACCAAAAGCAATAGTTGCAACTACAACATCACAATCTTCCATTAAGAACATGTCTTGATGTCTTACTCTTGTTTTTGCATCTAAACCTGCATGATAAGGAACCGCTTTGATTCCGTTTACTTGTAAAACTTGTGCTATTTCTTCTACTTTTTTTCTACTTAAACAATAGATAATTCCAGATTTACCAATTCTTTGTTTGACAAAACGAATAATATCTTTTTCAACTTCTTTTGTTTTTGGTTTTACCTCGTAAAATAAATTGGGTCTATTAAAAGATGCTTTAAAGGTTTTAGCATCACTAATACCTAATGTTTTTAAAATATCTTCTTGAACTTTTTCAGTAGCAGTTGCAGTTAAACCAATTACCGGAACATTGTCAATCTGCTTGATAATATGCTTTAGGTTTCTGTATTCTGGTCTAAAATCATGGCCCCATTCAGAAATACAGTGAGCTTCATCAATAGCTACAAAAGAAATGGTTTGTCTTTTTAAGAATTCTACATATTCTTCTTTTATTAAAGATTCTGGTGCAACGTAGAGTAGTTTGGTAATGCCACTTTCAATATCGCTTTTAACTTGAGCTACTTCAGTTTTATTTAATGAAGAGTTTAATACATGAGCAACACCTTCATGTTCAGAAATTCCTCGAATAGCATCCACTTGATTTTTCATTAAAGCTATGAGTGGAGAGATAACAATAGCTGTACCATCTTGCATTAATGCGGGTAATTGGTAGCAAAGAGATTTACCGCCTCCAGTAGGCATGATTACAAATGTATCTTTATTGTCGAGTATGCTTTTTATAACATCTTCTTGTAATCCTTTGAATTGAGAAAACCCAAAGAATTTTTTTAAAGGTGCGTATATATCCATTATAAATTATTCGTCATTTAAAAGCTGTTGTTTTAGAGCTAAACAATCGCACTACAAATGTTTGGGGTGTCTTATTTTTGTAGTAAATTTGCTCTTCATTTAATTACTTAAATATATAACTTTTTTTTATTTCAGATAAAATAAAAATCATTAGTTTAAGATTTAGAAAAATTAATCTTGAAGATAAAAATAATTATAGCAGTAATCTTAAAAAGAAACTTTAATTAATGGCACAAGAAAAAGAAATGTCATTTTTAGCTCACCTAGAAGAGTTACGCTGGCACTTAGTTAGAAGTATTGCTGCAATCTTTATTATTGCCATTGGATTATTCTCAATACAAGAGTATGTATATGATGAGTTTTTATTGGCTCATATAAATCCAGACTTTATTACGTATCGATTATTTTGTAATTTCTTCACTTTCATAGGAATGGATAGTAATTTTTGTTCTTTAGATTATCCTGAAACATTACAAGTTTTAAAGCCTACACAACAATTAATGAACTCGCTTTGGTCTTCATTTATACTAGGAGCAATTGTTGCATTTCCCTATATTTTATGGGAATTTTGGAAATTTATTTCACCTGGCTTAGAAGTCAATGAAATAAAAAAATCTAAAGGTTTTATTTTTACAGCTTCTATGTTATTCTTTATAGGAGTCTTATTTAGTTTTTATGTAATAGCACCAATTTCTGTCAACTTTTTATATACCTATCAGATTAGTGATAAACTAGTCAATCAATTTACAATGGAATCTCATATTGGATTGATTACTAATATGCTCCTAGGTGTTTCTATTATGTTTGAATTACCTGTAATTGTTTATTTCTTAACCAAAATTGGTTTAATTACTCCAGAGTTTTTAAAACGTTATAGAAAACATGCTTTAGTTATTGTTTTAATAGTTGCCGCAATTATTACTCCACCCGATGTAGCCAGTCAAGTAATAGTAGCAATACCCGTTTTAATCTTATATGAGATTAGTATAAAAGTTTCACAAAGAGTTATCAAAAGACAACAAAAAAATGCCAACAAATAAAGTAGAAGAGTTTAATGAGTATCGTTCTGTGATGAATGATAAACTATTAAATGGTGATAATAAAATTATCAAGAGAATTTTTAATTTAGATACAAATGCTTTTAAAGAAGGTCATTTACCTGTAAAAACAAAAGAATTACTAGGATTAGTAGCTTCTGCAGTTTTGCGTTGCGATGATTGTATTGCCTATCATTTAGAAACTTGTTATAAAGAAGGTGTATCCAAAGAAGAAGTAATGGAAACTTTATCTATAGCAACTTTAGTAGGTGGAACCATTGTAATTCCTCATTTAAGAAGGGCCTATGAATTTTGGGAAGCTTTAGAGCAAACCGATTTATAAGTTTTTTAAGAAAACCTCTCCTTTCTATTCCTATATTTGAAATATGATTTTAAGAGCTGAAAATATTCAAAAAACCTATGGTCGTCGCCAAGTAGTAAAAGGAATTTCCTTAGAAGTACAACAAGGTGAGATTATTGGTCTATTAGGCCCTAATGGAGCTGGAAAAACTACCTCATTTTATATGATTGTGGGAATGATTCAACCCAATGGAGGTAAAATCTTTTTGAATGATGAAGAAATTACCAGCTATCCAATGTATAAGCGAGCTCAAAAAGGTATTGGATATTTAGCCCAAGAAGCTTCTGTTTTTAGAAAATTATCTGTAGAAGACAACATCATGTCAGTGTTACAATTCACTGGTTTATCAAAAAAAGAACAGAAAATCAAGTTAGAATCTTTAATTGAAGAATTTAACATTGGTCATGTTAGAAAAAATAGAGGAGATTTATTATCTGGTGGAGAGCGTAGAAGAACTGAAATAGCACGTTGTTTAGCTTCAGATCCAAATTTTATTTTACTAGACGAACCTTTTGCTGGGGTAGATCCTATAGCGGTTGAGGATATTCAAAGTATTGTTGCGCATTTAAAAGATAGAAATATTGGTATTTTAATTACCGACCATGATGTACAAGCCACACTTGCCATTACAGATAGAACTTATTTAATGTATCAAGGGGGTATTTTAAAAGAAGGAACTCCTGAAGATTTAGCAAAAGATGAATTGGTTCGTAAAGTATATCTAGGACAAGATTTTGAATTGAAAAAAAGAAAAATAATTCTTTAGTTTTTAAAATTTCCAAAGTGCCAAAGAATTCCTGACGGATCATGCAGGAAGAATTCACTACCCCAATCTTTGTCTATAATTTCAGAAAAGTTTTACATTCTTATATTTAGAAGGTAAGTTTTTAGCCTTCATTTCTTGAAGATAGCTCTGTAAATCATCTACTTCTAGAAATAACATTGAATTATTAATCCATTTTTTGGTATAATAATCTTGAAGATAAAATCCTAAATTATTATCAATTCTAAAGTAAGACATCTTTTCTCCTAAAAAAACTTCTATAAAACCTAATTCTTTGTAAAACTCTTTAGAGGTGTCAAAGTTTTTTGCTCCGATAAAACTTCTAATCGATTTAAACTGCACTTTTCTTTGTATTGATAATATCAATAACTGATAAAATAACATATACCACAATAATTATTGGTATCGCTAAATACTGAACAGTTATCAATAAGATTATCGAAAGTAGTATCAATAGGTATTTAAATACATTGTTTTTTATTCTGTAATTCTTAAATTTTAAAGAAAATAGCGGAAGCTCAGCATTCATTAAATAGCTTAATAACAAGGTGATTGCTATCAAAAAGTAATTATTGCTAATCATTTCTTTTACAAATTCGATTTCTGTATTCATTTGAATTAATGGTAATGAAATCACAAACAAACTCATTGCTGGAGTTGGCAAGCCTATAAAAGATTCTGATTGTCTTGTATCAATATTAAACTTAGCCAAACGATAACAAGCTGCAAGTGTCAATAAAAGGCCTATTAATTGAATAGGTTGTAATTTAATACCAAACCAATTAACAATTTCTAGATTACTAAATTGAAATAGGCTATGATCTGCTAATAAATAAAACATCACTAACCCAGGAGCTACACCACTGGTTACCATATCTGCTAAAGAATCTAATTGTTTACCTAATACACCAGAAACATTGAGGATTCTAGCTAAAAAACCATCAAAGAAATCAAATACAATTCCTAATACCACAAATATAGCAGTCATTTCGAATTGACCTTGAACTGCAAAGATTGTTGCCAATGTTCCACAAAAAAGATTGCCGAGTGTAAATAAATTTGGAATGTGTTTTTTAATATTCATCATGATTATTTCTATTGCTAAAATAGTAAATCCTTTTGGTCAGTTTTTAAAATCGTTATTTTTTAAGCATATTTGTCACATAATTGCTAGAAATCATCAAAATATGCCAGTTTTAGAATCTAACTTTACTCCTTCTCTACCCTTTAAAAATGGTCATTTTAATACCATTTATAGACCCTTATTTATGAAGGAAAAACATAACTATAAACGTAAAAGAATTAATACTTGGGATCAAGATTTTATTGATTTAGATTTTTCTAAAGTCAATTCTGACAAGTTGGTAGTTTTAATCCATGGTTTAGAAGGAAGTTCAGAATCTAAATACATTTTAGCTGCTGTAAGAGAATTAAATGCAGTTGGATATGATGCAGTTTCCTTCAATTTAAGAGGCTGTAGTGGAGAAGATAATTTATTGCTAGCTACTTATCATAGTGGAAAAACTGAAGATGTAGACTTTGTTATTAATCATTTATTAGACAACTATTCTTATGAAAAAATAATGATCGTTGGCTACAGTCTTGGTGGAAACCTAACCTTAAAATATTTTGGAGAATATGTAGATTCTATGTCTGATAAAGTTACCTGTGGAATTGCAGTGTCAGTTCCTATTGATTTAGCTTCTTCTGGTAAAGAAATGAGTACCTTAAAGAATAAACTATACATGGAAGAGTTTTTAAAAACACTTCGATTAAAAGTTTTAGAAAAATCTCATAAACATCCCGAATATGATTTAGATAAAACAAAATTATTTAAAGCCAAAGTTTTTAAAGATTTTGATGAATTATATACGGCTCCTGTTTTTGGTTTTTCCAGTCCAGAAGATTATTGGGAAAAAGCGAGTTCGAAACCTTACTTACCAAAAATTAAAAAACCTACGTTATTAATTACCTCTAAAGATGACCCTTTTTTGCCAAAAGAATGCTATCCATATGAAGAAGCACAAAATTCTGATGTATTTCATTTAGAAGTAACTAAATATGGTGGTCATGTTGGATTTATTTCTAGTTTTTTACCACAAGAAAATAGATGGTTAGAAAATAGAATCATTCAATTTCTAAAAGACAATGGCTAAATGATGCAATATCTATAGAAATCTCAAGTTATTTCAATAATATATTAAGATATTTGTTGGCAGAATTGATGATTCCATTGAAAAGAAAACAATTTTTATTTTTCCTATTATTTCCAATGCTTTTAAATGCACAAGCATTACGTAACTATTCCAATGAGTTTTTAAATATTGGAGTTGATGCTGCAGCTTTAGGAATGAGCAGAGCCGTTGTTGCTACTACAAGCGATGTAAATGCAGGTTATTGGAATCCAGCTGGTTTGATAAACATAAAAGACTATCAAGGTTCTATTATGTATTCTTCCTATTTTGCCGGTATAGCAAATTACAATTATGCTGCTTTTGCGATGCCCATTAATAAACAAAGTGCCTTAGGAATTTCTATTATTCGTTTTGGAGTTGATGACATTCTTAATACAACAGAATTAATCGATAGTCAAGGTAATATCGATTTCAATAGAATTAGTTTGTTCTCTGCCGCTGATTATGCGTTGAATATTTCTTATGCGAGAAACTTGATTTTTAAAGACATGTATTTTGGAATCAATGCAAAAGTAGTGAGAAGAACCATTGGTGATTTTGCAAGTTCTTGGGGGGTTGGTTTGGATGCCGGGATACAATATGAAAGAGGAAATTGGAAATTTGGATTAATGATTAGAGATATAACCACCACTTATAATATCTGGAATATTGATGAAGATGCATTTGCTACTATACAAAATGCAATTCCAGGTCAAAATCAAGAATTACCAGAAACAACTGAAATTACAAAGCCTAAAATGCAGTTTGGTGTTGCAAGAAAGTTTGATATAGGTCGCTTTTTTCATCTACTAACAGAAGTAGATTTAAACATGCGTTTTGCAAAAACCAATGACATTATTTCTACTGATTTAGCCAGTATAGATCCAGCGATAGGATTTCAATTAGATTATGAAAACTTTGTGTTTTTAAGAGCTGGTGTTGGTAATTTTCAAAATACGACTGAATTTGATGGAAGTAAAAATTTATCATTACAACCAAATTTCGGAGTAGGGTTTACTTTCAAAGGTATTCAGATTGATTACGCACTAACCAATATTGGAAGTGTTGGGAATGCTCTGTTTTCAAACATATTTTCTGTAAAAATTGATTATAGTTTCTTTAGACGATAACGATATGAGAAAAATTTACTTTTTTATTTTATTGCTATTTATTTCGTTTCAAAACATTCAATCACAAGGATTGCAGCTTTCTGTATATTCAGAGATAAGTATTATTACTGTTGGACCAGGAGATGCACTTTTTGAAGCTTTTGGTCATAGTGCCATAAGAGTAAAAGACCCTGTTTTACAAATGGATGTAGTTTACAATTATGGATTATTTGATTTTAATCAACCAGATTTCTATCTCAATTTCACAAAAGGAAAACTATTATATAAGCTTGGAAAAGGTCCATTTAAAAACTTTGTTTTAAATTATAATTATCAGCAGCGATGGATGAAAGCTCAGGTATTAAATTTATCTCAGCAAGAAAGACAAAAAATGTATGGACTTTTAGAAGTTAATGCTTTACGTGAAAATGCTGAATATTTATATGATCCTTATTTTAACAATTGTGCCACCAAATTAAGAGACATTACTAAAGAAGTTCTTGGTGATGAAGTTCAATTTCCAACATCCTACTCAGAAGAGAATTATAGCTTAAGACAATTAATGAATAAAGAAATCTCATGGAATACTTGGGGTAATTTTGGAATTAACCTAGCATTAGGTAATAAGCTTGATAAAGACATTTCTGCAGAACAATATATGTATCTACCAGATTATGTTTATTTAGCTTACAAGAAGGCTAATAAAACCGAAAATGGTAAGACTATTTCTTTAGTAAAAAATGAAAGTCCTATTTTGAATTTTAAAGAAAAAGAGATTAAGATTGTTTGGTACAATCCAATTTTCATTTTTTCTGTTCTTTTGTTAGTTACCATTGTCATTACATATAGAGATCAAAAAAGAAATAAGAGATCTAAGTGGTTAGATTTTACAGTCTATTTTACAACGGGAGTTATCGGTTTATTGATTTGTTTTTTATGGTTTTTCACAGATCATTTTACAACACCTAATAACTTCAATTTTTTATGGGCTTTTTTTCCTAATGTATTCATCTCTTTTATATTCCTAAAGAAAAAATTACCTTCTTGGATTAATCAATACAACAGATTTATTTTACTTTTATTACTCGCAACAGTTGTAGTTTGGCTTTTTGAAATTCAACAATTTTCCATAGCTATTATACCAATTTTGGCGCTATTATTTTTAAGGAATTTATATTTGTTGAGATTATTGACCTCTAAAGAATAAAACAGTAGTTATCGTTTTAATGATAATTTTAAAATCTAAGGATGTACTTTGTTCTTTGATGTAAAACAAATCATATCTCAATTTAATTTCTTGTTCTTCTAAAGTCCCTGCATAGGGATATTTTACTTGTGCCCAACCTGTAAGACCAGGTTTTACAACATGCCTAATTGCATAAAAAGGAATTTTTCTTCTAAATCTTTAACAAATACTGGTCTTTCTGGTCTTGGACAGATGATACTCATATCACCTTTAAGGATTTTAAAAAAATGAGGAAATTCATCTATTCTGGTATTTCTAAGAAACTTGCCAAATAAAGTAATTCTCTTGTCGTTTTTTTCTGCATAAACAGCTCCTCGTGTTTCAGCATTTACAATCATAGAGCGTAGTTTAAAAATCTTTCCTTTCTGTCCAACTCTATTTTGAGTGTAAAAAAAAGGTCCTCTATTTGCAAGTAGATTACACACAAAAACTATAGGAATTATAAAAGCAAAACATAATAAACCAATTATAGAAATTATCACATCTAAAATCCTATGAAAAACTTTATAAAACGTATTATCACTGTTACTACTTATATTGATGTTCTTATAAAAATGATAATCTAAATATTCTTTTGGAACTTTATCTGTAATTTCTTCATAAAAGGTTTCATAACTTTTAATACTAACTCCTTCTTCAAATAATTGAATAATCTCTTTATTTAATTTCTTAAAAACTAATAATAAACGATCACACAATTATTCAAGAGTACCTGAGCATTTTTAAAAGGGAATTACTACTGAAAATTCTATATTGCTATGAGAATTATTTGTCATAAAATTTAAAAAAGCGATTAAATAATCTAAAAAAAAAATATAAATGATTTTAACAAATGTTAACATTTTGAATCAAGTTTTATATCAATTACTTTTACAGCAAACAATCAATTAAAATGAAGCAACAAATCATAGAATGTGTTCCTAATATTAGTGAAGGTAGAGATTTAAAAAAAATTAATATAATTGCTAATGTGGTGACACAAATAGAAGGGGTGAAATTGTTAGATGTAGACCCCGGAAAAGCTACAAACAGAACGGTAATAACTTTTGTTGGTGAACCAAGACAAGTAATTAAAGCTGCTTTTTTGTTAATAAAAAAGGCTTCTGAATTAATTGACATGAGTAAACAAACTGGAGAACATCCAAGGTTTGGTGCAACAGATGTTTGTCCGCTTATTCCTATTGCCAATATTTCGATGGAGGAAACCACAAAATATGCACATGAATTAGGAAAAAGAGTTGGAGAAGAATTAGGAATTTCCGGATATTATTATGAAAATGCTGCGACTAAAGATGAAAGAAAAAATTTAGCAACAGTTAGGTCTGGAGAATATGAAGGTTTAGAAAAAAAAATTTCCGATACTAATTGGAAACCAGATTTTGGACCAATAAAATATAATGAAAATATAAAGCACTCAGGAGTTACGGCAATTTCGGCAAGAGATTTTCTAATTGCATATAACGTTAACTTAAATTCTACTTCTACAAGACGTGCCAATGCTATTGCTTTCGACATTCGTGAAAACGGAAGAGTAAAATTAATAGATGGAAAAAAAGTTTTAGACAAAAATGGAAATCCAGAAAGAATTCCTGGAAAGTTAAAAGCTGTAAAGGGTCTTGGATGGTATATTGAAGAATATGGAATTGCTCAAATTTCTTATAATTTAACTAATATTTCAATTACTTCAATGCACATAGCATTTGATGAAACTTTAAAAGCTGCCCAAAAAAGAGGAATTAGAGTTACCGGATCTGAATTGGTTGGTTTGGTTCCTCTAAAAGCCATGTTAGATGCTGCTGATTATTTCTTACTAAAGCAAGAGCGCTCTTTAGGAATTAGTGAAGATGAAAAAATTAAGATTGCAATAAAATCATTGGGGCTAGATGATTTAAAACCATTCAATCCTCAGGAAAGAATTATTGAATTTGTTATGAATTCTGATGCCGATAAAAAACTAGTTGATTTTACTGTAAAAGAATTTGCAGATGAAACTGCTTCAGAATCTATGGCTCCTGGTGGTGGCTCAATTGCTGCTTATGTTGGGGTTTTAGGCGTTTCATTAGGAACGATGGTGGCAAACTTATCGGCACATAAACCTGGCTGGGATGATCAATGGGAATTCTTTTCTAAATGGGCAGAAAAAGGACAACAGTATAAAAATGAATTACTCTTCTTAGTGGATGAAGACACCAATTCTTTTAATAAAATCATAGAAGGATTTCGAATGCCAAAATCAAATGAAACAGAAATAATAGCAAGAAAAGAAGCAATAGAAAATGCAACAAAATATGCAACTGAAATTCCTTTCAAAGTAATGGAGACTGCATACAATTCTATGGAAGTTATGATGGCCATGGCAAAAAAAGGGTTGCAGAATTCTTTATCAGATGCTGGTGTTGGTGCACTTTGTGCTAGAACTGCTGTTCTAGGAGCATATTTCAATGTTCGTATTAATGCTAAGGATATTAAAGATCGAGATTTTGCGGATAATATTCTTTTAAAAGCAACTGCTATATATGAGAAAACGATCGCTTTAGAAAATGAAATGATTCAACTTATTGATCGTAAAATTTAAATGGAAAAAACGATAGAAATTATTGATTTTCATACAGATTATTCATCTGTTTTTAAAAATCTAAATATTGAATGGTTAGAGAAATATTTTTTTGTTGAACCTCATGATGAAGAAGTTCTCGGGAATCCTCAATCATACATTATTAATAAAGGAGGCTATATATTCTTTGCCAAACTAAATGATGAAATAATTGGAACTGTAGCTTTAATCAATGAAAAAGAATGTTATGAGCTAAGTAAAATGGCTGTTTTACCTAAATATCAAGGGCTGAAAATTGGCCTCAAATTAATGGTTCATTGTATTGATTTTTCTAAAAAACAAGGTTGGGAAAAGATTATGTTATATTCTAATAGATCTTTAGTTAAAGCCATAAGTCTTTATAAAAAAGTAGGTTTTGAGGAAGTCGAATTAGAAAGTGACGTGTATTATGAAAGGGCTGATATTAAAATGATTTTAAAACTATAAGAAGCTTTCTATGGCCAAATCATAGCTTTTTAATCCAAAACCAAAGATTACACCTTTAGCATTTGCAGCAATAAAGCTTTTATGCCTAAACTCCTCTCTAGAATGCACGTTAGAGATGTGTACTTCAATCACTGGAGCTTTGATTCCTTTGACAGCATCACCAATACCAATAGAGGTATGAGTATATGCTGCCGCATTTAAGATAATACCATCATAATCAAAACCAACCTCATGTAATTTATCTATAATCTCTCCTTCGATATTGGATTGAAAATAAGTAAAATCTAAATCAGTAAACTTATTTTGAAGGAATTCAAAATAATCCTCAAATGAATTAGAACCATAAATTTCTGGTTCTCTTTTCCCTAATAAATTTAAATTTGGACCGTTAATAATAGCTAATCTCATACTACGAAAGTACTAATTATTTTCATAAAAAAAAGGGAGCTTATAGCTCCCTTTTAATTTTATGTACTATATGTTCTTATAAACCGAACATTACTCCTAAACCTATGTTAGAAAAAGTACCACCATCAGCACTTACATTAGAAAATGAAAGGTTTAAAGATGTGGTTTCTCCAATTGCATAAGCAACCATTGGCTTATAATAGAATCCACCATCATTTCCATCTGGAGCTAAACCTATAGCATATCCTATATCAGCACCTAAACTAAATTTTTCAGATGCTTCAAACCTGATTGCTCCAGCTAATGGAAGAAAAGAAGCGTTGTCTATTTCGAATGTAGTTCCTAATACTGTTATGTCATCACCTAAATAAGTTAAGTAAGACGCTGCAAAACCATAACTAACTGCATTGTCAGTTGGCATCATATAAGCTGCATCAACAGAATAAGCAAATGTTGTAATATCTCCCGCATCTCCCGAAGGAAGGCCTACACTTGCACCTACACTAAATTGAGCATTAGCAGTAAAAGAAAATAATGCTAAAGCAAGTACTAATAATAATTTTTTCATAATAAATAAAGTTTTTGATTCGATTTTAAATTTAGTAAAAAAATATTAATAATTCAATTTTTTTAATAATTGATAATAATTTAACTATTTTTTAGTAGATAATTTAACTTTTTGAGTATCTTCAAAAAGTGAAATGGAAACAAGCAATACAAGACTATCAGCTATATCTAAAGATAGAAAGAGGACTTTCTCAAAACACATTAGAAAGTTACGCGAGGGATATAAAAAAATTGTCTTTATTTTTAGATACTAATGAGATTTCTATATCCCCAATTAAAATTAAAGAAGATTTAATACAACAGTTTATTTATGAAATTGCGAAAAAAGTAAACCCAAGAAGTCAGGCTAGAATTATTTCTGGTTTACGAAGCTTTTTTGACTATTTAATTTTTGAAAATTATAGAGAAAGTAATCCTACAGATTTAATTGAAGCCCCTAAAATTGGTAGAAAACTACCAGATATTTTATCGGAAGATGAAATTAATGAGCTAATAAACGCTATCGATTTAAGCAAATCACAAGGGGAAAGAAATAGAACAATTTTAGAAACAATGTACAGTTGCGGTCTTAGGGTTAGCGAAGTAATTACACTTAGAATTTCAGATCTGTTTTTTGATGAAGGTTTTATTAGAGTTGTTGGAAAAGGGAATAAAGAACGTTTTGTTCCGATACATTATAGAGCTCAAAAATATATACTTTCTTATAGTAAAGACATTCGCTCTCACTTAAAAATTGAAAAGAAGTTTGAAGATACTTTATTTCTAAACCGAAGAGGAAAAGGCTTGAGCAGACAGATGATTTTTATGATTTTAAAAGATTTGGCTATTCAAATAAACCTAAATAAAAAGATCAGTCCTCACACATTAAGACACTCTTTTGCAACACATCTATTAAAAAATGGTGCAGATTTAAGAGCCATTCAACAAATGTTAGGACATGAAAGTATTACTACAACTGAGGTTTATGTTCACTTAGATAATAGTTTCTTAAAATCAGTAGTTGAGAAATACCATCCTAGAAGAGGTTAAATAGTTTCTAAAAAAATTCCCGCTGACATTTCGACTACACTCAATGATCTAACGGGAATTTAATTTTTATATAGTTTTATTATTTAGCTACATTTACAGCTCTCGTTTCTCTGATTACAGTAACTTTAACTTGACCGGGATAGGTCATGTCATTTTGTATTTTTT
>Ga0209653_1000207_pt1 | contig 52306 bp, 46 predicted proteins | sample SaaInl6LU_22_DNA_FD_184644 | JGI IMG/M metagenome (GOLD analysis project Ga0209653, IMG submission 184644) | Marine microbial communities from expanding oxygen minimum zones in the Saanich Inlet - ESP_116LU_22_DNA (SPAdes) (version 2) | ecosystem: Environmental > Aquatic > Marine > Intertidal... | reverse complement strand
GATAAAATAACAGACTATCCAGATAACTTATTTACTGGCTGGCACTCTAGTGATAGAATTGTAATATCTAAAGCTGGCGATAAAGATAATGACTGGGGTTATGACTTTTATGTATATAAATTAAAAAACGAAGAATAATGGTGCGTATTAAACTATTTGAAGATTTTATCAATGAGGCTGAAAAGGCTAAAGGTGATAGAGGACCGATTGATAATGAAGCCATTGAGACTGGACTTAAGAATAAGGCCAAAGAGACTGGCGTACCAATTGGTATTCTAAGAATTGTGATGAGACGTGGAATGGATGCTTGGAATAGTGGTCATAGACCTGGAGTTGGACAAGAACAATGGGGATATGCAAGACTTAATGCTTTCCTAGAAAAAGGTAAACCAACATGGGGTGGATCTGATGCTGATGTTGCAAAAGAGGTAAGAGATGGTGGTTATGATAAAAAACTACCCTATAAATTTGATTAATATGAGACGAGTAAAACTATTTGAAGATTTTATTGCCGAAAAGGGCAAGAAGCCACAGTCTGTAAAACAGAAAGTTAAAGGACTTAATAAAAAGATTAAGAAAGCCTTTAAGAAGAAAGAAGACCTAGTTAATAAAACTAAAGAGATTGATGCTGCTCAAAAAGATGGTAAGGCTGAACCTTCTGATAAATTACAAAAACTTTTAATCAAATCACAGATTAAATCTACAGATATTGATGCCAAAAAGACTCAGGCAAAACAACAAGAGTTAGTACTTAAAGCAAAGGTTAAAACTGCTAAAGAGGCTGAGAAGGCTAAAAAAGAAGTGGCTAAAGAGAGTCTTATTATAGAGGCAGAAGAAACTTATAATGATTACCCAGCAGCTGCTAAGAAGAATGCACAAAAGGCAATTGATTGGAAAGAGAAATATGGTAGAGATGAAGTTGATGCTGGAACTCCAGTTGGATGGGCGAGAGCTCACCAATTAGCCAAGGGTGAAAACCTATCTGCTGATACTGTTGGTAGAATGTCTGCATTTAATAGACATAGAAAGAACTCTAAGATTTCAGCTGAGTATAAAGAGACACCATGGAAAGATAAAGGTTATGTTGCATGGTTAATCTGGGGTGGAGATGAAGGTGTTGATTGGGCAACTGAAAAAATGAAAGAAATCAAGAGATAAATATACTCTAATATTAATAAAATATAATTAAAATAAAACATATAATGAAACACATTAAACTTTTTGAACAATTTGTAAATGAGGATATTAAAATTAGAAAGAGTATTTCAGAAGAAAAGGCTAATGAATTGCTTGATTTTCTAAAACAGGCTATCGGTAAAAAATTAAACTGGAAAGAGTTTTCAAAATGGCACGGTGGTGCTGCTCAATTAGGTAAAAAATCACCAGCACAAAAAAAGTTCTTAGAAGACAATTTTGAATGCGAGATTACAGATGTTACAATGCGCTACGATGCTGATCGTAAATATGCACAGATTGCAATAGTATCTCTACAAAATGCAAAATGGCATACTAGCCGCAATTTGGATCTTGAACTTAAATTATATAAAGATGACCCTAATTGGACACCAAAGGAAGGCGATACTAAAGACAGGGCTTTAGATTCAGGTCTTTTTAGATACCATTGGGAAAAGCAATTCGACAGATTTTCAGATATAACTAGAATAGGTCGATTCGGCGTTTAAATAAAATAACTTAATAAAATGAAACACGTCAAACTCTTTGAAGAATTTATTACTGAAAACAATACATTTACTGGTGATGAGGTAGCTCAATATATTGAGGATATTACACCAGAAGAAAGCGATGTTCCAGATTATTTCATTGATAAATTTATTAAGCCAAATGACGGTTGGGAGCTTAAAGAAATTAAACTCAAGGATCTACTTAAAGACAGAGACTTTAAGGAGTATTATAATTCAGGCGAAGAGAGATATGATGAATATGAAGTAGATCCGGATGATTTATATAATGACCTTGTAGTTTACAAAGGTACATTATTAGATGGATATTCAAGAGCATCTAAAATGTTACGAGACGGTGAAAAGACTGCAGGTGCATATGTTCTTGAAAGTCAGAATAAGTAAGATATATAATAAAAATAAAATATTAAAGCAATGGCTAGAACAATACTATCATTCGAAGATTACAATAATCAAATTAAAGCTGCCCAGGTTGAAGAAACTGAAGATGTAGAAGTTTGTGAAGTTTGTGATAACGACCCATGTACATGTGAAACAACAGGCATGGAAGAAGACGAAGAAGACGAAGAAATCGAAGATGAATCTGAAGACGAAGATGAGGACGATGACGAAGATGAGGACGATGACGAAGATGATGACGATGACGACGATGATGGCGATGACGACGATGATGAGGACGAAGACGAAGATGAGGAGGATGAAAAAAAGGAAACAGTATCTGAGTCTATAAAAAAGTGTTATGAAATGGCAGTTGATGAGGCATGTACTTATGAAGGTGATGATTACCCAGAACATACTGTAGAAACATACATGAAAGAAATGGCTTCATTAAACGCATCAATGGCTGCTGAAACTTTCGAGAAAGCTTGTTCTAAAGTTAGAGAAGGTGATTTAACAATTGAGATGTACGAGGCTGCTTGTAACGAAATGAAAGATACTTTTGCAAAAAGAATTGACGAGCTTAAAGAGGCTTGGTCTGCAAAATAAAACTAAGTTAATTTAAGTATCATCGAATTAAACTTTTAGAAAGGTCCATGTATAATACATGGACCTTTTATATTTAAAAAGAATTAATTATGCCAAGAATATCAGTAGATAAAGTCTATATGCAAATGGCCTATCAAACAGCTAAGCTTAGTTATGCTGAGCGAAGACGCGTAGGTTGTATTATTGTTAAAGACGAACAAATAGTCTCATTCGGCTATAACGGAACTCCACATGGATTTGATAATAAGTGTGAAGAGGACGACAATAGATTTTATGAAAATCCAGACGATGCTCTAGATTTAGTAGAACAAGGATTTACATGTGACAATGGGTGTTGTCATAAACCAGATGCTATTACTAAAAAAGAGGTTCTACATGCAGAATCAAATGCCATTACTAAATTGGCAAAATCTACAATGACTTCAAATGGAGCTGATCTTTATACTACGACTGCTCCTTGTTTTGATTGTGCAAAGCTTATTATTCAAGCTGGAATATCCAGGGTATATTATGCAGAAGATTATAGAGATATGAGTGGTGTTACACTACTAGAAAAGGCTGGAATTGTTGTAAATGAAGTTATATGCTGGAACGAACTGTAGTTCAAATTATAGACCAGGCACTAGAGTCTGGCACTTTTGGAAAGGATTTTGAATTTAGAAATGGCCAACGAGAAATTGTTGAGGCTATTTGCAATGCATACCTTGAAGACCAAGAGGCAACTGTAGTGGTTGACGCTCCAACTGGAGCTGGTAAATCTTTGATCGCAATGTGGTCCTCATATGTTCTTAAAGAATTAGGAAACACAGGTTATCTTGTTACAAGTGATCTTTCACTGCAAGACCAATATGAAAGTGACTTCTATAAATTAGGCCTAAGATGGCCTTCAGTTCGTGGTGTTGACAATTATGAATGTAGTGTAAACGGTTTACCATTTAGCCTTGGTGATTGTAAGCTCAAGGGTATGGGTTACGAGCAAGCTGAGAAGCTTAGTTGCTATAGCTCATGTGAATATCTCCAGAATAGAAAGCGTTCCATAGAGCAACCTGTGGCACTCTTGAATTATAGCTTCTGGTTAATCCAAAGAAACTATGTAGAAGACAGAATGCTACAAGATGGTAGAGAGGTTCCATTTAAACAGAGAGATTTTGTCTTCTTTGATGAAGCACATAAAGTTGATGAAATTGTACAGGGTCATTTTAGCCCTAGGATTGATATTGACATTACAGATAGATTTGGACTTGCTAATAGATTTATACAGAAGCAGGGCATTGGCACTCCAATACAAACCCTAGGAAGTATTAAGGCTATTGTAAATAGACTACTAACTGAAAAAAGTAGACCAGCTCTATTTGAAGCAATGCAAGATTTTAGAAAGGTAGCTAAGGTTTATCGAAAAGCAGCACAAATTACAAAAGCACAGGCTGGTAAAAGATTTAAGAATAGAGAAGTACCAAGAGATTGGTCTACTGCATTAACCACGTTCGACCGCATTAAGGATGTCTACTGTAAATTTGATGACTATGTTGCCTTAATCAAAGAAGTTGGCATAGAAGCCATGGTAATAGACCAGTCGGAAGAAGAGGCTAAGTTTATGTGTGTGGAAGAGAGTCAAATGGTTAACAAATACTTACACGAAAAGGCTGGCTTTAAAGTCTTTATGAGTGCAACTATTGGAGACCCTAGAGCCTTTGTAAAAATCATGGGTATTAAGAATGCTAAATTTATTAGAGTTCCAAATGCATTTGATTACGAAAAGTCACCAGTGGTTTTTGTTAATAGACACAAGTTATCATTTAGAGAAAGAGAGGCTAGTCTACCTAAAGTTGTAGAAATACTAGATCAGATTATAAGTAAACATAAAGGACAACGTGGCGTAATACACACGGGCTCTTATATGTTTTCAAACTATATTAAACAGAATAGCAAGCATACATTTAGGCTAATGGATTATGATTCCTCTAAAGAAAAGAAAGGAATTATAGAAGTCTTTAAAAAGAAAGAAGATGGGATCTTGATGGGACCTTCACTTTTAGAAGGCCTGGATTTAAAGGATGATATTAGTAGATTCCAGATCTTTTTTAAAGTACCTTATCCTAATTTAGGAGACCCTTTAATTAAAGCAAAGATGCAGACCTCTAATGAATGGTATGATTGGAAAACTGGAATCTCTATAATGCAAGGTGTTGGAAGATCAGTAAGAAGTAAAGATGATTGGGCAGTGACCTATATTCTGGATGCTTGTTTTGGAAGCTTGATAAATAAACAGGGATTCTTTCCACCTAGCTTCAACGAACGTATTAAAACTATTAAATAAACATATATGGGATTTAACAAATTAATGTTACCGGAGATTGATTCACTTAAAGAATCACTGATGCAAATGGGAAATGAAGAGTTTGCCAAGTATTGGGTTCGAAGATACTCTAAAGCAGATGCAATCATAGGTTCTACTGAGTCATCTAACTTTATTAAACAATTTATAAATATGGAGTATAATGATAGTACAGAGGCTGATAAAAAAGCTACTAAATAGAAATAAGATGACTGAAGTTAAACAAGACGAGACATATTATGTTTGGATTAAAACCGAACGACTAGGAGATATCGTACAGGTTGATACAAGTAAAACTGAAGCTAATTGGATTAATTTTACCGATGGTACTAGGATTAACCCTTCACTGATTAAAGAAATGTTATTGCCAGCAAATACATTAGAACAGGCTCAAAATATCTCTAAGGATTTTGGTGGTATTGGTAATACTACATCACCAAAACCAGAAGTGATTGCAGCTCCAAAGGCAGTTCCAGTTCAAGTGGTAGAAGAAAACCAGCCAGCTGAAATTAATGTGATGATGGAGATGCTTAGAAAAATGAGCAAGAAGAATATTGCAGAAATGACAGTTGGTGTTAATATACCATCCGCACAAGTTTATGAACTACTCCAAGATCAAATGGACTTGGACGCTGAAGATCTTAATGAACAAATTGGGCTACTAGTAGAAAGCCAGATAAATAATATGAAAGAAAATCTAAAAGAACAGATTACCAATTTTATCACTAATTATTATAAATAATGGAAAAACAAAAACAACAATTACCTCCTAACAGGAGAGTGCGTAGAATGCAAATGAGAGAGGCTGGAATTCTTAAAGCCCTTTCTAAATTACCTTGGAACCATCCAGTGAAAAGACAGATCCAAGCTGAAAATTTAAAGAATGGTGCAAGAATTCAACAAATGCACGCTGATGTAAACGACGCAAGAATAGCTTCAGCATTAGAGTCTAGGTTGGAATCTGCAAAAGCAGACTGGATTAAGTTTGGTTACAATAAAGAAGAGATGGCTCTTTTAGAAGAGGCTTGGGCACTTAACAATGTAATAGATAAAGCGACTAGAAAGGCAGATCGCAAACAAGCAAAAGAATTAATGGCTAAAGCTAGAGAAAGCTTTAACGCTAGAAACTAATACTTTAAATTATGATTACAATTAGTATCGAACCAGCTGACAATGGTCTTATTAAATTCTTGATTGATGATAATGTCAATGGAGGTGGAGAAGAGCATGTTAGTAGAAAGGTTTATGAATTTGACGGTGCTAATGGTAGATCTAATCAAGTTAATTTTTTAAGAGAATTAATATTAGACTTAGGTCTAGATACTGGAACTGATCTGGAACCTAATAAATTAAGTTTAGCATTGGATTGGGGTAGTCAGTATAAGCCATCGCAAGAGGAATTAAAAATAAAGATTAAACAACTTGAAACCAGACTTAGGATGTTTAAGGCATTAATAGAAGAATGATATTAAAAGTTGAAGGTGTATGGTGTAAAACACGAACTGAATTTGAGAGGCTGTCTAAATCAGATAATTACGATTTAGCAGTCTCTTATTTTGACGTATTCAATAGGTTAGTCAAAAGTGACCCCTATAATGAAGAGCCTTCAGATTTGATTATATCACTCTATATTAGAAAAATGATTAGTAAGGCAATTGAGAATAATGATGGTAGTTCTCATATTAAAATGATTTATATGTTTAAGGATTTAGATTCTAATACTGTAGTTAATTTTAAAAGCTTTATAGAACAGATTATTAATTCACCATGTGAATTAAATTTAGTAATAGTTAATAGATGCGACTATCCAAAGAGAGGCGTCCTTAGTAAATTTGATAGTGTAAAATTTATAGACAATGATTAAGCATAAGCTCTTTGCAAAAGGTGATACAATACATGCTCTAATCTCAACAACACAAAACCCAAACATTTTATTTCCAGTAAGAGCATTAATTTACGATGTTAAATTTAATGACATCAATCCTCAATATCAAATTAGGATTAAAAATCTCTATGATAATATTTACTTTCTAAAGCATTATATGTTTGGTGGTAGGTTTATTAAAAACTTTGATAATAAAGACACTAAGATTAATGTAAAAAGAGAAGGTTATTCTAGTGTTAAGCAAGTTGAAGACGAAATCTTTAATGGTAAAAATTGGAAAAGCTATTTAATATTAGTAGATTCTGTTTTTTGTACTAAAACTAGAGTTGAACAAATTGAACTCTTTAACAACATAAATACATTCCACGTTCAAGTAAAATTAAAAGAACTTTATGAGCTTACAAATAGGTCAGCCTATAGTAAAGGTAAGTTTTACTTTCATACAAAAGGCGAATATATAAAAGCAGTTGAGAAGTTCTTAGGTGAACGATATCCTAGAGATGAAAAATGGATCGATGATTTATTACATAGACCAGACGCATCTGAATTAGATGGCGCGGAATGGGTCTAGTATAATATCCTACCATAAAACTAGGATATATATTAAAAATAATAGCTAAGTTTAATGTCATATAAGTTTCAAGGTCAAAACACTGATACTGAGCAGCCAGATGGTACTTTTACCGGGTTCGTCATGATTGGGCCTGATGGTGGAGTATTTTTTGGGCAACATTCTGAAGTATTGGAAGTTGATTTAGGTGCAAGGACAATACCGCCAGTAAAGTTAAAGTATTGGACTGGAGCCCCTGGATGGGACCCTACTTTAGTTAATAAAGTTCCATCTACAAATACAACTGGACTTGACCGTACACAGGCTAAAGCTGCTAGATCTCAAACTAGGCAACGTAAGAAAGAAAGGGCTGAGATGTTGAAAACAGCGAATATCAAAGGGTATCAGCCTTCACCAGGTCCAAGTAAAACTCCATTACCTGAAAAGGCACCAGTTGCAGAGGCAGCTCCTGCTAGTAAGGAAAGTATATACGGTAACAATTTTATTCAATCACAAAAGTTTGAGGATAAAGACAAGGGTTCTATCCACGCGGGAATGGGTGTACGAAGTAAATTTAATGCTTGGTCTCTATTTAAGTTTTTAAATCAACCAGGTGTTACAGACCCTAAAGATGTTACAAATCATGGTTATAATAAAGCTGTAGTTAATGATGATATTATTAATCCAACTGCTAAGAGGATTATTGTTGATGCAATTATGAAAGATTCTTTAAGCTATAACTATTCATATGCTGATTTTGCTGCTACTGAGCATTTTGGTCAAATCTCTAATGATTACTTAGTAACACTTAGAAGATTTGCTTATCCAGTACCAGATGATATTATTAATACTAAAGATTTTAAGAAGGGTAGTTCACAGCCAGTTGATATTACACAACCAGATTTAGCAAGAGCTCTTACATGGATGTCTCCGGCATTAGGAAATGATATGAAGAATGTACTTGCATTCGGTACTAAATTCAACTGGAAAACTGAAGAGTCTAAAATGCAAGAACTATCAGGTGGTACTGCTGCTAATAAAAGAGGTGTATTGGGTGCTAAGATTGATGGTAGTAGTCTTATGTCTGCTGTGGAATCTGGTGTTAATGGCTATAGTGCAGATGCTGCCGCTAGAAAAAAGTCCAGGGGAGATGGTTATGATGCAATGAGTGCAACCTATCCAAACCACGTATATGGACCTCTTAATGTAATTAAAAAAGTACTTGTTCGTGAGCAAGGTCTAGAGTTTGACCAGTCTTTCGAACTCAATTTCTATTATGACTTAAAGGGAACATATACTACAAGCCCTAAGGTTATGTTTATGGATGTTATGGCAAACCTTTTAGCACTTACATATAATAATGCTCCATTCTGGGGTGGTGGTGCTAGATGGGTCGGTGGATCTGGGTCTAGTTCTACTGGTAAACCATTTGGTGACTATGAAAAATTAAAGAATGGTGACTATGCTGGATTTGCACAGTCAATTGTTACAGGTATAAGTGATAAATTTTCAGCAGGTGCTGCGGACTTAAAGGCCGGTGTAAATGGTATACTTAATAAAGGTCTTAATGGAATTGGAGATTCTAAAATATTGGATAACGTTATTGGTGGTGGTCTTATGAAGCTACTAGGTGGCGGTGGAGCCCAGGGTGGTCAAACTGCTGCTGCGTTCTTAACTGGAGATCCAACTGGACAATGGCATTTAACAATTGGAAACCCAATGGCACCAATTATGGTTTGCGGTAACTTAGCACTTGAAAGTTCTAAGATTGAATTTGAGGGTCCTCTTGGCTATGAAGGCTTTCCAACTAAGCTTAAATTAACAGTTACACTTAAACCTGCACGTCCAAGAGATAAAGGTGAAATTGAGAGCATGTTTAATGCTGGTAAAGGTAGATTCTACTTAACTCCAGATACTCCAGGTGCTAGAGATCTTGATGATGTTGTTGATGTTTCACAATACGGTAACAAAGATAAAAAATTAAAGAGCGGAATGGCCGACAGAATTTCGGACATGTCTTCAGGATAATATTATGGATTTAAAAAGTATTATAAACAAGTTTACCGAAGGCGCAAAATTACTTCTGGTCCAACCTACAATGTTCTTTAGAGAGCTTGGTGATGTTTCACTTAAGACGATACATACTGTAACTGAAGATGAAGCTGGGCGCCCAGATTTAATTGCTGATAGGTATTATGGCGACCATAGAATGGTTGATATCATCCTGAAGTATAATAATATTTCGGACCCGTTCTCTATTGATGAGGGTGAAGAGATTAAAATACCAAAGCCTTCTATAGCGTACTATAGATTGGATAGGCCGAAGTTTGCTGAAAGTACTAATGTTGTTAAGAATCAATTTATAGATACAAAGAGGCTTACTAAGAAAGACCAAAGAAGAGTTGAAGCGCTTAAAAAGAAGTATGGTAAAGATGAATTATTGCCACCGAACGTAATTCCAACTGGTAAGAAAACTTATGAGTTTGATGGTGGTTTAATTAGAATGGGTAAACAGGCACAAACAGCTCCTGTTACACAATCAACGACTCTTGCTGATATGGCTGCTGCAAATGCTGCAGGTGGTATTAACCCAGCTCCAGAAAATGCAGTAGATCTACTTAATGTCTTAGATGCTAATGGCGTTAACGATACTAATATAGGTGCTAATGATACTAATATAGGTGCTAATGATACCAATGTAGGTGCTAATGATACCAATACAGGTGCTAATGCAGACGTTACTGGTGGAAACAACTTTGACGGTGGAAACCCACAGGGTACTAATACTAATACAAATAGCGTGGATCCAGATTCACCTTGTTCAAAATAATTAAACTATGGATTTAGATCAACACATATTAGCTGTAGTAGAACCGGCAATTGACCCAACTCCAATTGAAATAGTGGATGTTGGTGAAGAGGAAGATGGTGGTGATAAGCAAACCAAGACCGTTGGTGCTGTAATACCTTCTATCCAGATTAATAAATATTTATTTGGAGATAAAGATATTGCTAGTTGTGATATTAATATGGATGGTATCTTACCGGAAGTTGATATGGAACTTATTGATAGGAACGATGCGTTTGGAAGTGACTATTCACCAAGAGATGGCGATTGCGTAACAGTCTTTATTAATTCTAAAAACGTAGATACGTTTAAGACTATCCATATGGATTTTGAAATTACAGATATTTCTTCTGAAGGAACCAGTGAAGGTGGCTATCCTACACTTCTAGTTTCAGGTATTTGTAAAGTTCCTAGATTATTTGCTGAGGTTTGTAGAGAGTTTCCTAATGGAACTTCGTTGGACCATTTAGAACTTATTGCAAGAGATCTTAAACTTGGCCTAGCGACAAATGTTGATACTGCAGATGATTCAATGCAGAGGCTACAGGCATATACGCCAACATCTGATTTTATCAAATCAATTGTTAGCTCTTCTTATATTTCAGATGATTCATTTCAAAAATATTTCATTGACCAATATTATTATCTAAACTTTATTGATGTTAATAGAGTATTTAATTCTGTGAATGGTTCTATTGAAGAGCTACAAGAGTCGCTTGCTAGCATGTCATCTAGCGTTGCCGAAAAGGGAAGCGAGGATGAGACATCAGATAATATACCTACTAAATTAATGTTAACAAACCACCAGGACCATAGAAGTTCTAATGCTTATATTACGAGCTTTAGGCTTGTTAACAATTCAAATACTGTTAGCCTTGAAAATGGATATGAAAGAAATGTTTCATATTACGATAATAATAATCCGGATCAAAAACTACTAGACTTTAACATACAACCACTGGTTAGCGAAAACTTACAAGAAATTGAAGAGCCATTGAGAGGTAGAAAGGGTGAAGATACTTATAAGGAACAGGTAAAATATAAGTATATGGGTAGAATGAATGCTGGTGAAGATGGTTTAGGTAACGTGCACCCAAATGCACTTTATAGTACTTTAAGTAACATTCAAAATAGTGCAGAATTAAATAAAATGTATTTAGTTGTTGAGCTTGAAGAATTTAATCCTAGCATATATAAATATCAAAAGCTACCAGTTATGATTTACAAATATGGTAGCAGTCAGATTGAAGCATTAAAGGTTACTAAAGAAGCAAAAAAAGAACTGGATTTAGATACCGAGCCTATTAAAAACGTTAATAAAGCTGAAGTTACTAACGAGGAGGAACCAGATCAAATGTTAGATACATTCTTAAGTGGCTATTATGTAATTGGTAATATTAATTATAAATATAGTGTTGATGGTGGTTTGACTCAAGAGGTTACTCTATTAAGAAGAGAGTGGCCGGCTAGACTTAACAACTTAACTGACTAAAGATATTACATCTTTATAAAAATAGAATATATAATTAATGGAACTAAAGGGTATAGAATATTTTAAAAAAGGCACACAGATACGTAAAGTCAATGAGGACCCTACGTATTTAAGCTTTTTTATGCTTTTTAATACTGGTGATTCTAGTGCTTCACCACTACTTCACCCAACTAAAGGTGCTATTGAATATTTTGAAAATATAATAGGCGGTGAAGAAGGTGCTAAGTATGCAGCTAAAGTTAAAGACTTCCAGAAATTATTATTAAAGATTAATAGAGAAATGCCTTGGTTTTGGCAAGAACTTGCTGGCCTAGACCAGGTAATGACATATAATAACATGGCCGACCCTTGGTGGGGTAAAGATAAAAAGATTGAGATTACATGTCTTGAAGAAAACGTTGAGCTAATGTCAACTACTCTAATGAAACTCTATAGAGATTTTAGTTTTGATTTTACGCGTTGGGTTGAAGTTTTACCGGAAAGACTAAGATTTTTCCAGGTTGATATTTTTGTAAGTGAGGTAAGAACATTCCAACAAAAAATTACAGATAGGGAAAAAGGCCTAGATGGTAAAATACCACAAGATATTGGCATTGAAGATCAACCTGAGGAATTGGCTCCGGGATTAAATGCACAAGCTAAGCCATTTATACATGTGCAATTAGGACGTTGTATATGGGATATGGATTCTACTAAAGAAATTTTAGGTGACTTAAATAAGAATCCTGAAATGAAAAAGACAAAATTAGGATTTACTTTTAGAACAGTAAGAACTCCAACATATGGGTCTGGTTTAAACTTAGGTATTTCCGATGATGAATTGGTTATACCTGAAAGAAAGCAAGAACCAGCAAATGTTTACGATCCAAATTCTACACTACCTGGCCAAACAGCACCTGGAAATTCAAATCCACTTAAGGATAGACTTGGTGCTGCAGCAAAAGGTAAAATGAATAAGTTAAAAGACCGAGCAATGGGAACTGTTGCTCAAGTATCTAATATAGTAGATGGGCTTACGCCCGGTGCCCTTGGAAATGCACACGGAGCCCTTTTAACTGGACCTCTTGCTAATGTTGCAAATCAAATTGGAGAGAATCTAACTGCTAAATTATTCTTGGATAATGTATATGGTGTTAATACTGCTGGGACTATTGCAGATGCAATTACACAAGGAAGTATTAATGGTTTAATAAATGCAGCAGGACAAGTAGCCGCTAATATTGGTGGTAATAATAAAGGCGGAGGCTCAATTAGCCCTAAACAAGTTTACGATAGAATTGCGCCAGATACAGATGGTCCAATTAGCCCTAAGAAAGTTTATGACCCAAGTGCACCAGATGTAGATGCACCTATAAATGATAACGTATATGAATAAAGACGAACTTTTTATAGATAATGTTAGAGATAGCCATTGGTTAGGAGAAGTTGTTGTTAATGCAGATCCGTTAAGTGATGGAAGATGTCGTGTTAAGGTATTTGGTAAATTTGACCAATTACCAGATGATGCTATTCCATGGGCAACTCCAATGAATAGAGACCATGTTGGTGCACATGCAGTTCCAAGAGTTGGTGATATTGTAGCAGTTCGTTTTGATAATGGTAACATCTATCATCCAGAATACTGGTTTCAAATAGACCAGAATACAGAATTAAAAGAGGATATACTTAATGCGTCTGATGCTCCACATGATGTTATAAGTTTAGTCTATGATGCTGAAAGAAATTTAAGAATATATCACTCACCGGAAGATGGTCTTGTCATCACGCGTGGCTCTGGCGCCAAGGAGCGACCTCTTATTCAAATTGATGAAGAGGGATTTATTAAGATTTCTACAGATGCTAAAATATTTTTAGATGCTGGTGATATATTTGTCTCTAATACTGGAGAGGGTGGGGCAGATGAAACTGAACCTGCAGTTAGAGGTCAATCTTTGCAAGACTGGTTACAGATGTGGTTAGATGATTATAATACACATATTCATCCAACTGGAGTTGGTCCTTCTGGACCTCCAATGCCACCAACGCCAGCCCTAGTTGCAAAACTATCTAGTACTCATATTGATTATCAACAAAAAGGAAAATAAACATGCCCGCACTTTGGCCACAATTTATTGCAAATGTAAGCACTAGTATAGCCGGACAGGAGTTTAAAAATCCAGGGGCTATTGCTAACGACCCACCGAGAATTGGAAGTGAGAACAATCCTAATTTTGGAGTGGACTATATACCATTGGTAACACCAAGTGGTAGAAGAGACTTTGGCGAAATGGTTGCTAAAGAATATATTAGTGCGATTAAAACTGCACAAACCCCACTCGGAGCCACTCATAATACAATAGGACCAGCCGACCAAGCACTTATACTTGCTTATGGTGAAGCATTTGAGAGACTTTACCGAGATGGCGATCTAGATCTTATTGACACTAAAGATGCTGATGGTAATATTATTAAGGTTGGTAAAGAAAGTAGTGAAGCATTTGCAGATTTATGTCCAGATCCAATTGAAGTGCCAGATCCAATTGAGGAAGAAAAGAAACGTAAGAAGAGGTTTAATGCCTTTCTAGAAAAGTATAAGACAGACTCGGAGATGAATTTACATAAATTTATATTCCGTGAATTTCACTGTATTGAAGATGGCCAACCACAAGAAGAAGTTGAAAAACTATTTGCTACTAAATTAATTAGAGAATTTGAGGCAATAGGTAGCGCTGCTGATAAAATTAAATATTATGATTGGGTAATTAGATTGGGTAGCTCAAAATATGAGGAGAAGACATCCTCGTTTTATGTTAGTGAATTTATAAGTAGAACAGATGGAGACTATCCATTCTTTAATTTGAGATCTAAAGTTGTGGCCGATATTATAGCCGCTGGTTATAATAACCCTGGTGAATTAGTTGACAATGTGGTTAGCCTAGTTGTAAACGCAGTCGCCAATGCATATCCTGAATATACCGAGCAAATATTTACAGGTAATTATATAAATGGCGAAAAAATATATGAAGAAGTTGAAGTTATAGATATTAATGATAGGATTTTAAGAGGCGCTCAGGTGCCAATTGAGACGCCATGGCCATATGACCCGGATGAAAATCCAGAATGCCCATTATCATATAATAAAATACAGGTTGCTTATGATGTTGATGATACTAGACCTAAAATTTTAACAAGTGATGTAATTGCATTCTTTTCATATGATGCAACCACAGTTAAGGTTTATGATTATGTAGGGGATAGAGACGAATGGTATACTTATTACAAGAAAGACGGGACTTATGTTGATAATAAGTATAATGAAATTGAGTATAAAAAAAGATGGTTAGGAGTTCCAAGTGTAAGTTCAAGTGATACTCTAGAAACTTTGGAACAAAAGATAAAACTACCAGCAGCTGGGACTCTATTTAAGTTTAATGTACAATATGCACTTGATGTAAAAGCTGCTGCAGATGAATGTGATGCAAATGAAGTAGAACCGGACATTGATTATGATTATCCAAGTGGAGATCCTTATGAAGAGTTGGCAGCTGCTACAATTACTTATTGGTACTCGCATTTAATACAGCCATTTAAGCCAATGCCAGCAATGGCGCCAGCATTAGTTTCACAACCACTCGGTGGGATTTATATTCCAATCTATTATGGAAGCCGAACTAGATTGGCCAAAGGTCTAAGAAGGGCTCTAAACAGTGGTAAGTCTTTTGATAAAGTACCAGCAACACAACCACCAGCAGTAACTATTGCTACTGCATTGGCAGCTGTATATGCTCTACATTTATTAGAATTTAAACTAATATACCTTGGAGGTATTCCAGTTCCACTAGTACCATTTATACCAATGATTGGTTTTGTACCCCTAGTATTCTAGTTCCACTCTTTTTCAAAAGTGTACCAGTGGTCGGCGCCAGCACAATCGCGACAAGCATCTACAACTAATGTAACTTTCTCCTCGAATGTTAAGCTATTTAATATTGCTCCTAAGTGCATTTCAACTAACTCATCTGAGTTTAAATAAGAATGTGTGTAGTTGCCCAATCCAGTTATTAATCGAGAAGCATTATTTTCAGGGCTTAAGAACCTGCTGCCTTGGTGGTAATCCCCAATTGGGTCATTCTCGAGTATTTGTTTCCAAATTACTTCTAGTCCGATAGAATTTCTAACCTCTTCTACGATTGCTAAAATTTGATCTTTGTGTTTTAATGCGCCCTGGTAACCTGAGCCACCAATACCATTACATTTTACTTCTTTTGTGTTAAATTTACCCATGATTTATTTATTTTAATATTTTCCTAGATGTGCATTAAACTCTCTCATTTCTTGTTCCTCATATCTTCTTGATATTTCTTCTGATCTAAGGACTGATTTGTAATCAAAGATGTAAGCTTTAATTGCATTAAGCTTTTTATCCATTTCTTCAGGTGTAAAAAAGTCCTTTTCAATATGGAGGTCTGAAAGATTGCTTGCAATTCTCATTAAAACATCTTGTGTTTCTACAGTTGCTCGTTCTCCGTACTTTTCTTTAAATTCTTGATTTGTCATTTGTTCTTTGTTTTAATTACAGTATAAATATAATAAAAAAAAGCCAAACAAAAAAATGTTTGGCCAATTATTTTAAAAAAAGTTATTAACAATTTAGATGAAAGCTTCTATTTTCTTTTGAAGTTTTACAATTTCCTTAGACAACTCTACAATAGTTCTTTCTTTCCAGGTAATATTTATATTTTTCCAATATTCTATTTTTTTAGCAATACTATCTTCCATTTCTTGATTGTAATATGCCTCGTCATTATTGTAATTTTTGGCAGCATCCCTCTTTACAATCTCGTCCCATGTTGGCCAGTCATACCAATCACCACCATCCTTTAATGCTTGGATAATTTCGTCATCATTCATTTTTGAATTAATTGCAACATCTTCTTCTGCTTTTGTAATTCTAGTTTGATATCGATTAATTTCAGTATTTAACTTTTCGAGTTTAGACAGTTTCTTGTATTTTGCATCATACTCTTTAGTAAGTGTACTGATACCTGTCTTTGGTAATCTTGTTTTGGTAATATATCTATAATGAAGGACTTGTATATTATTTCCACCTGCATAAATTGCTTCGGTTCTAAAATCATACACTTCTCCATCTCTCTGAATTTTAGCGATTATTTCAATGTTACCTTTATTTCCTTCGTTTGATTGAATATCTACTAATGTATCGGATGGTAGTGTATATTTTTCAACCGCTTTAACCATATCTCTAATTAAGGATATTCTCCAACTTTCTCTATCATATTTTGTGATAATGTTTTTTGGGAATTTCTTTCGAAACCACGTTTCGATTTCTGCTGCCATCTCAGTAATGGTCTGCTCCAATGAATCTAAAATAACATTCATAATGTCATTTTCCTTTGATTCGTTTATAAATTGATTGTATGATTTTAGCTTCTTCATTTATTATATATTATCTTTAATTATTTATTATATATTATCTTTAATTACAGTGTAAATATAATAAAAATATTTGACACTAAAAAACTTTTCGGCAATTATTTTGAAAAAACTTTGCTCCTAAACCCACGAAATAAAGTGGATATATAATATGTTACACTTTTAATATAAAAATAAATGAACCAAAAAAACAAAAGAACTAGAATCACTACGGTGGAGCTAGAAACAACGGTTAGCAAACTTCCAGAACCGCAAAACGAAGTTAAAGTAGATGACATCAAAAATGACGCAGATTATTTTGATGCAGACGGAGGATTTGATTGGGATGCATATGAAGCAACTTGCCCATCAAGAACCAGAAAACCAAACCCACATATTAAAACTAGAAAAGGAGACAAGGTCTACTCTAGAGAATCATATGCTCAAGAGCTATATGATATGATGGAATCTAATGGATATCATGATTGTGTACCTGCAGTTGACGAGGGCTCAATATACAATGGTACAATCTATGGAGTCTCTCATGATTTTATATCTGTGGATATTGGCTATAGAGAGCTAATCTATGTTAAGTATGAAAAGGAGACAGATGCTGTTAAGGCTCTAAAACCTGGAGATGAAACTGCAGTATTAATTACTGGAGCTAAATCAAACTCACATATACTTGGATCTATTAGCGGTGGTGTTAAACAAAAGATCTTCTTAGAATTAAGAAATAGCGTTGAAGAGGGTAACACTGCATACGTTGGTACTGTAACTAACATGATCGAGAATGGTGGTTATATTGTGGATATCCAAGGTGTTGAATGTTTTATGCCAGGTTCACTTGCTGGAATTAACAAATTAGTTGACTTTGAATCTATCATCGGTACTGAGATGTATGTAGCTCCGGTAACTTTCTCTGCTGAAAGAGGTACAATTGTAGTTTCACACAGAAAATACTTACAGGCAATGATACCTAATGAGATTGAAAACATTAAACAGAATATGGATTCTGAATATGTTGGTAATGTTACAGGTACTGCTAAATACGGAGTGTTTGTTGAATTTAATCAATGTTTAACTGGTATGATTCACATTAATGATCTTGATGAAGAAACAATGCCATTATTTAAGGCTAGAGAAATTAAGCCAGGTGATGAAATTAAATTCAAGATTAAGGATATTATCACAGATACTAAAATTACATTAACTCAAAAAGATAATGCTGTAGTTAACCCTTGGGCTGATATCAGTAAAAGGTATCAAATTCCTTCTACAGTTGAGGCAGTAGTTAAGACAAAGAAAGAGTACGGTATCTTTATTAATATCGAAGAAGGAGTCACTGGATTGCTACATATTAGTGAATTTGATGAAACTTTAATGAATGTATTTAATCCAGGAGATAAGATTACAGTTCAGATCACTAGAATTGATGTTGAAAGTAAAAAGGTCTTCTTGAAACTACCTTAAACTAAAGTATTTTAAGAGTGATATATATTCAAACGTAATATCATACTCTTACAATGCAAAAATTAAATAGGAATTCTGACCGCAATAGTATATTAAACTCTGCTTTAGTAGGTGTTGAATTCGAATTTTATTCTAATATCGGCCTAGAAGAGACTCGCAAATCTGTAAGCTCTCTTCTAGGTCGACCTATTAGACTTGAAACCAAGGCGCATTCTGAATTCCAGCCTTCTGCTGATGAATTCAAAATAGAGCCAGACATGTCAGGTGGTAAAGGTCTAATGGAGCTGGTAACAGGACCTATTCCTTATAGAAATGCCAGAATAATGATTTCTAAAATGCTTAATTGGATCCAAGAGAATGGATATACCAATGATAGAGCGTCTATACACATTAACCTATCTTTTGATAAGAAGTATTTAGAAGATCCTGCTATGATTTCTAAAATGAATGTTTTAAAATTTATTTTAGATTTTAATGAAAAGCAAATCTATAAATTCTTCCCAAACCGAGAAAAATCTGTTTATGCAAAAAGTATTAAATGGATTATGCCCAAAGATGAGGCATATTTCTTTGATGGTAGTAATATCTCTTCGATGAGTTATAAATTTGCAGATACTAAATACTATGGGATTAACTTCTCTAAAAAAGAGAAGAACTATCTAGAGTTTAGATATTTAGGTGGTGCAGATTACGAGAAGAAACAGGATAGTATCTTCTATTTAATTGAGGTGTTTTTGATGCAGATGTGGAATTCTTGTAATAATCCACTTTTTACAGAAGAGAATAAGATTGAGCTTAGAAAGATTCTTAATAAGAACTTACCAGTTATAGAGTCATTAAAAGATTACAAGAAGATAAACCAATATTGGCCAGACATACACTTAATGGTTGACCTACAGGAAAGTGACCAGATTATTAAATTATACTGGGCTAAAATCAAGAAGAAGGTAATGGACTTAATTATTAACGGTGGCATGACCGCTGGTAAAATTAACTACGACTCTGATTTAAGTAAGGTTCAAATTAAAGATGGTAAGTTTGGCATTTGTTATCTATTGGAAGGCTATGATTTTATCAACTGTGAAATCGGAGGTAATATAGAGACTTCAAACTTTTATGGCTGTACTATAAAGGGTGCTAATTTAATTAGATGTGATTTCTATAAAAACTCTAAAATTGTAGAATCTAAAATAGAATCATCTTATGTCCATGGAAGCTGCGAGGCTACTAACTGTTATGTCTTTGGAAGAGATGGCATCTTTAAAGGTAAAATGGTTGGTGGTATATTTAGAGAGGGCTTTATGAGCAATGAGGCCAGATTTGAAGATACTGAAATTGTAGTAAGTAAAAAAATAAAATAAACTAAAATGAGTGAAATTAGAAGCGGTAGTATTGATAACTTAAATACTCCAAGAGACTTTGGTGAAAACTGTTTAAACGCGTTTCTTGCTGAGATTAGTGATGAGATTACTGGTGCATGTATGATTCCAGTACAATTACCTCAAAGAGAAATTATCAATATCATCAATAGAGCAAAAAAGTGGATGTATAAAAAATACGAGTATTCTGTTAAAGAGAATTATTATCATATCCCACATGATGTTTTTAAGACTGAATACTTTAAACAAAATAGAACATTAACATTGCCTGGCCCAAGTGCAGATGGTGGCGGTGGAGAAGTCTATTCAGTACATGGTGTATATGATTTAGCATCTGGTTGGAATGGTGTTGGTATGGGTATGGATGTAAGATTCCAGTCTGGTTCTGACTTCTCGTTAGAGAGAATGTTATTTAGAGGTATGTATGAGGGTTCTGGTATGGCCGAGGCCGCAGAAGAGCTACAATACTATGTACTTAACGCTTCATTAGCTGATATGTCTAGACAGATCTTAGAGAATCCAATCTCTTATAATTACTCTCAATTGACAGGTGACCTAAAAATTATGGGTGATACTCCAAAAGGTGATGTAGTTCTTGAAGTATATGAGACTATTAAAGATTGTGCATTATATGGTGATGAGTTATTCTTTAGATATGTTAGTGCTAAAATTAAACAATCATTAGGTGCTAAATTAGGAATCTTTAAATTTGCAATGCCTGGAAATGTTGAATTTGATTATGGTGCAATTAAAGATATGGGCGATGAAGAATTATCTATAATTGAAGAAGAAATTAAAGGAGATGAAGGTGTAGACTGGATGTTGCATAGTTAATTAAGATAAATAGTAAATGGAGATTTATATTAAAACAGTAGAAGACCCTAATCACGAGCCTAATAAGCTCCATGTTGAGGACGAAATTCAACAGCTTATCACGCAGATAGAAACTATTCTATTTACGAGAAAGGGTGATGTATTAGGTATGCCTGATTTTGGGTGTAGCTTGGAGGATATGCTATTTACACTTGGATTTGCAGAATATAAAATTAAACAAGAAATAAGAAGTCAGTTGAACGCATATTGCCCACTGGCTAATAAGCACATGGTTAATATTGAGGTTACTTTTGAGAAAGGTGAGGCAAGAGATATTGGCTATATAGATATTAAGATAAATAATACACATACGGTATCTGTGCGTGCATAAATTATAAGTAAAACAAAAAATGGCCGAACAAAAATTTTTAAATAGACTTAGGGTAACTGCTAATAATATTAGAGAGGATGCCTCTTCATATATCTCTAGGGTATATAATAGGTCTAGTGTTCTTTTTACTACAGCATCTCCGTTTGCACAAATTATCTCTGTACTATCTGATATTACAGAGTTACTTATGTTCTATATTGAAGACTCTGTTGTAGAACAGAATATTTATACAGCACAACACCCAGAATCAGTTTATGGAATGTCAAGGCTTACTGGACATGATGCAACTAGAGGTTTTGCTGCATTTGGTGAAATTCAGTTTAGATGGAAGCCAGGTGCTGATATGTCAAAAATTGCAGGTAATGGTCTTGTTATTGATGGTAGATCTGAGATTAAGTTTGATACGAATGGTATGACTTATACTCTATTAACTCCAAGTGAATATTTTAGAATTGACAAATCCAATTTCAATAAAACAACCGTTGCTATCATACAAGGTGAATTTGAAACTCAAACGTTTACATCAACTGGTGAAAAAATGCAATCATTTAATGTTAAGACTGGATTTGGTTTAACAGATCATAATAGAATTAGCGTAAGTGTTAATGGTGAGAAGTGGACTAAGCATAACTCATTATATGATATCTTAGCAGAAGAAAAAGGTTATTTAGTTAAGACAGGTATTTCTGCTGGATTGGATGTTTATTTTGGTAATGGTAATTTTGGTATGATTCCACCAGAGGGAGCAACGATTGAAGTTGAATACTTAAAACATAATGGTTCTGCAGGAAACGTTTCTGATTCTGGAGAGCTTACGATTAAATGGGGAACAGATGCTCAAGATTCTGCTGGAACGTTCCACGATCTTAATGAATTATTAGATGTTACAGTGACCTCTGCGCCTAAGATGGGAGCAGATAGAGAATCAATTGACTTTACAAAGATATTGACACCAATGGCCTCTAAGAGCTTTGTACTAGCAACGCCGGACAACTATGAATACTTCCTTTCTAAATATGGAATATTCTCTTATATTGACGCTTATAATACTACGGATGATGAATTTTTAGATGATGATAATGTCATTTACATTTTTGCAATGCCGGATATGAAAAAGAAATTGCCAAGTGGTGGTGATTACTTCTCAATGCCAGAAAGAGAAATGTTCTTTGCAGATTCTGAATATGATAGCATGTTAAAAGTTCTACAAGATTCTGGACAAATGATGGTTACAACTGAAGTTAGTTTTGTAAAGCCACAGGTAAGAAAGTATTCTATGGATATTGATATTAGATATTTTGAAGGCTTTAGTAAGTCTGATATCTTTAATGATGTTAGAGGTGTTGTTTCAGAATACTTATTAAATATCACAAGAAGAGATAAACTACCTAAGTCTGATATTGTCTATATTCTAGAGCAAGTTGAAGGTATCGACTCGGTTAATGTTAGATTTATTTCTGAAACCGAAGAGACTGCTAGAAGGTTGGGTTACTATGAATCAATTACAAAGAAAGTTCAACCACAAGAGCCAGTATTACTTGAAGATATCGGAAATGGTAAGCAAAAATATATCTTCTTTAAAACTATTGAAACAGTGAATAAAGTTTTAATTAATGATAACACGATAATTCCAGAAGATATTACAGGTCTAGACCAATGGGGTGATATTATTATGGAGAAAGAAGAAGTTGCGGTATTTAGAGGTGGATGGCAAGATAGAGATGGTGATGTTATCGTTGATGATGTTCTTATGAATGAAGAGGCGGCATTAAGTATTAACTTTAACGCAACGCCAGTACCTAGAACAATTTACACTAGAGTACAGGCTGGAAATAGAAAAGCACTTAAATAATGATAAATCCATTTAAAGGCCTTTTTGGCTATACTGACGTAAAACTATATGATGTTGCTAAATCTAGAAAAGATCTTAAATTAAATCTAGGTAGAGACGTTAAAAGTGATGGGATTTTAATTAGATCGCTTTCACCGTTTATATTAAGAAGCGATACTCTTAGAGAATTTGTTGGAATATTAGATGATGCACTATATAATATAACAAGTGGTATTAGATACTTAAAGAATTACAAGAACTATACTACTAAAAAAGATGACGAAACAGTTAGATAATGTATAATAATTTTAGATATTTTAAAGGTACTGAAAATGATTTGAACCTAACATATGATACCAATGCTGGTATCATTCGTGGTACAGTTTTCTTAGATGAGGTATCTGAAGGTTTATATGAGACAACTAATATTTTTATATTAGAGCAAGTTTCGTATCTTAATAATTTGGTTTTTAATAAACCGATTGCAGATTCATCAAGTGCTACTTCGTTGTATTTTGAATGGGAAACTTCTGAATATGCGTCTACTGATATTTTTATGTACCACGCAGAACTTAAGGGTGGAATTCCAGTAGTTACTAGCAATGACACGCTTGATATTCCATTGGTTTCAAATTCTGTTGTAGATTCTATAGATCCTAATGGATTTAAGGTTTTAAATAGTAGAGATACTTCGGCTATTCAAATTAATATTGCATTAAGCTCAACAGTAGAGGGTCCACATAAGAGAACCTTAAATGTATATGAAAAGATTGGCAATGATAAAACTAAGATTGCCGCGATTGGTTTTTATGGTGAAGTTGTTGCTGAAGATGAAAGATTAACAGTCTTATTGCAGAACTTTGGTGCAACATTAGATGAGACAGACTTTCTACTATTTAAAGACCATGATATTTCTGAAATGGCTCCAGATTACATTCTTTTAAACCAAAAGAGAAAGGAGTTACTTTTAGAACTACATAATATTAAACCTTTTATTGGTACATATAAAGCAATCCTAAATGCGATTGACTTCTTTGGCTATAATAATATTACGCTTAAGGAATATTGGATGAATATTGATTCCAGTGGAAGTGGCTTTGGTAAGCTACATGCAATTCCAGTTCCTAACTCTTCAGTTAGAGGTGAAATGATTAGAAAGAAAATGTCTATTCAGGTTCCATCTAAAACAATGAAGAAGACAAGTAAGTTTAGCCTTGTTTATAGATTAAATGAGCCTAATGGTACATATGACCAATGGGATATTCCAAATGTAGATGAGGTTTTTGATTTTACACCAGACGAGATCTTAATAAAATTATATGGTTTAAAACAAAAGCTACAAAAAGAGTACTTGCCACTTAATGCTAAAATTATTGATATTACAGCCGAAGGTGATTACTTTACTCAAAAGAATATTAATGTTTGGAATACACAAAATGCAGTTGCGTTCTTTAGTGAAGGCCATGATATTAAATTTAGAGTAGAACAAAGTGATAGAACACTCTTTATAGAGGATATGGCACTAGTTGTTGGTAATGTATTAGATCAAAATGATGCTAGTAGTAATTACGTTAAGTTTCTAAACTATTTAGATTTAGACTATTCAACTTTAACTTCAAATGAGATTATAGAGTTAAGAGATATTATTGAGGCCTTTTATGCTAATTATCATGATAGAACTTTAGAGACTTGGAATGAGAACACTCCAGTTGGATGTCCAGTAATTCTAGATGGTACTCCAACGTTTGATGATATTTGGGACGAGGCTCTATTTACATGGCAAGATGCAGATCCAACTGGAATTGCACCAGTACCAAACGGAACTCAACAATTACATTCAGGTATTACTTGGGATAATTGGTGGAAGAGATGGGTATATGAAATTGAATGGGTTATCACAGGTACTAACGGTTACTCTAATGCACTTAAAGGCCCAATTGATGACTTCTTAAGATTGCCACTGATAGTTCCTAACAATGGAAGCTATGCAATTGAGATGCGAACTTATGATCTTTTTGGACATAGATCTCATTACAGAATGAAAGACCTATTTAATGTTGAATTAAAAGATATTGAGATTTATGGTATTTATAAATGGTTAGAAACTTTTAACTGGGATGATAAAAATCTACCTTGGATTAAATCCGGCGGCTACTGGGACAATCCTCAAAATAATAAGACAACAGTTAATGACCATATTGCAGCTCTCTACTTAACTTTAGATAGAGCAAATTATTTGCATGACGAGAGTCAAGGTGTTAGATTCTCTACTGTTAGAAGATATCAAGACATTTATTCTGAAACTGGTTTTAGTGAAACTACAGGACCTTATAGATGGGAAGAGGCAGAATATAGATGGTTAGATTGTCAACATCTTTGGTGGGAAGCAACTCGAGTTGGACCAGATCAGACCTCTTCATTTATGATTCAAGATCTAGCTAATGGTAATATACTCTCAATTAAGCATATGGATATGTCAACTGGAGATTTAATTGAAGGCCAAGTGATGATAACATCACCAACTCCAGCGTCAATTAACGATATTGCTGCATGGGAATTGATTGCAGATGAGTTAAATGCGTCTACGGATCCTATTATTAGTAAATTTATATATAATCCAGTTGTATTTGATAGTGATGGTGATGGTATTGTAGAAACTTTTTACTATATTTTAGCTGTTGGTAAAGAATATAGCAAAAATTACGACTATGAATACGTTGGAATTGCACAAGATTCATTATCACCATTTGTTGAAATTACTGAAGGTAATCAGCACGTTGTACATTACAATCCAACATTCGATGATACTAGAGTATTTAATGATTTTGCTGAGGTAGAAAGATCAACTCATGTCACTATTGCATGTGACGGTTCTAAGATGCCAGGTTTAAAAAATCCAGTATGGAGAATCCAACATTCAAGTAACCCAGCAAATGATGATATATACTATAATAATATGTGGCTCACATACATTTTTCAGAAGCCTGGTTACTATTCAATAGAATTGAGCGCTGAAGATACTTATGGAAACACAAACGTTATAAAACGAAACATGATAAAAGTAAAATAAAAAATTAAAATGGCAAACATTACTGAAATTTTAGGTACTGACTCAGTATCTTCATCAAGACCGGTTATCAATAGTAACTTTGAGTTATTAAATGACGAATTGGCATCGATCACGGCTCTATTGGACCCGACAACCTCAACATTATCTAACGTTGCATCTGTAAGTACTGGAGAACTTTCAGTTACTGGAGCTGCTACAATTACTACTGCTGAAGCTACGTTTAACGTTGACTCTACTTTTACTGGAGCAATTAAAATGGGTGGTAAAATTATTAAAAATGGAACGGTTGGTTCTTTCGCGGTCCCATCTACAGATTATGTACCTGGTTCAATTGCCGCTGGAACGTATTTTATTGACGGAAACTTTACAATACCAACTGGCCTAGAAGGACAAGAGGTTACATTTGTATGTAAAACAACTTCATTAGATATTATTCCTGGCCCTGGTGTTGATTTAACAGTTACTTCAATTACATTAGCTGGACAAAATGCAACAGTTACATTAAGATGTTTTAACAACAGATGGTTTGTTATCTCTTCTTACAATGCAACAATATTATAATAAATTAAAACAACCAAATAAATGGCAACACCACTAGTTAGAATACCTCAGTCGCAGGGCGGCACTATGTATGCTTTTGCATCTTCTGCAAAGGATATGACTAGGGCGTTCAACAACCCAGATATCAGATTTGAATTTAGTAAATTTGCATTGTTAGATCTTCCAGATTTTACAACGTCAATTGGTGGTTCAAATACAATCGATTTCGAACTTAACCTAAAAGAGGCATCAGGTTCAAATTATGTTGCAACTGCCCCAAACGTAGATTTTGCAAAAACATTTCAGAACTATGCTTTAAACATGGAGGAATTACTCTTGCAAGATGATGATTATGATCCGATCATAATGCAATCTGATGCTGAGAAGATATTCTTTAAGTGGTTAAATAATCTTGGAGCTATTGACTATAATACTGCAGATTCAAACGTAAGTACTTTAGGAGGTTATGTTGAATTAGCAAATAGTGATGGTATTGGTACTACTGCTTACGATAGAGTCGTTAAGTATTTAGGTACAATTGATGCTGAGAATGATGTTGCTTATGCTGGTAATACTTACCATGAAGTTTTTATTAATGTGCCAACTTCAGTAGGTTATACACCGCAAGTTATTTTTAATCCTGAGAACTATAATACAACTGCAACAAAACTCTATGCTTCTAGTGAGATTGAAGGTAGAGCTGGACAAACGCATCCAGATCCAAGTTTAAATATGGATTCAATTGTAGATAGCTATAATATGTCAGATGGACCTTATTATGATATTGCAGTTAACTCAACAAATGGAGTTCAAATTGAATGGGATGATAATGCATATGCTGAAGTTGTAAATACTTCATCTATTAGCAATCTATTGGATTACGCTAAAACAGGTCAGCAGTTTACTTTTAATGCTATTTTAGTTTACTATGATTTATATAGCCAATCAAATCCTTCAAATAGAGCAACAAACCTTTATGGAATACTTATCCTAGATGATATCCAATCAGTAGGTGGAATTGGCTCTAAGATTAATGAACAGATTAAGAATAAGCCAAATGAAGTTACAGGACTTAATGGTAATGCATTCTCACTAAAATTAAATCTTAAATTCAACTCATCTCTAGATAATGTTGGTGTAGAGACAAGTGTAAATGATTTTACAACTTTTTCTATGGATCTTTTCATGGACACTACTACAGCTTTAGAAAATGCAGTTGAAGTTTTATTACAAGCAAACGGAAGATATGCTTCTATAGTTGAAAGACTTGATAGCATGGAAAACCTTCTAGTTGCTGGAACAGATTCAGATGAGATTGTGGCAAGATTAGCTAGTTTAGAAAATGATTTCCAAAATAGTTCATTACAATTACAAGACTCGGATTCATTATTAAAGTTAATCCAAAAAGCACATGAGAAGTTAAACTCTCTAATTGATGGAACTATTCCAACTTCACTACAATATAATACTGATGTAATATTTAATGGTAAAGGTACAACTGTAGATAAAACTGCAGCTGGACATATTAAAATTAATAATAACGTAGTTGGTTATAAGCAGTCTATTAATTTCTTATGGGATATTGCTGCTAATGTTGTAAGTTCAAAATTAGATGGAGTAACTCTATTTGATGCAAACGTATCTGGTGCAGGTGCTGATAAATTTGCAATCTGGACTAGACTTCAGACATTTACAAATAGAATGAGCCTTAGAGATACGTTCTCAAGCGAGCCTAACGATGATTTGTATATATACATTGATGATAGTACAACTGCATGGGAATCTGGTCAAGTATTTAAGATAGCTTTTGACACAATAGATCTTAACGGTAATAGTATCATCATTAAGACTGGTAAAGCCGGGGGCTTCAATAAGACCATGGCACATATTGAACCTGAACAGCTAATTACAGCTAAACCGTATATTGAGATCGTATGCACAGATCCAATTAACTACAAATTTGAAGCAGATATTTTAAGATAAGATGAATACAAACAACTCTATTTCCAGCGCAATAAAACAGCTTCTTGAGATTAATGTTAACTCATTAAAAACTTTCGAAAGAATCAACGAAGCAATCACGACAAGTGAAAAAAATGTCCCACTAGAGATTTTAACATCTGATGGTGAGACTAAAACTGTTTATGTGCCATCGTTTGGTTTTATGACAAAAGAGCTTGAAAGATTAGATACTAATCTTAAAGCTATTAGTGGACTTGGGGCTGGTAATACAAATATTAGACTAGCAGATGGTTCATATCAAAAACTAATTACTGGAGCACTTAAAACTCCAGCAAATGATATTACTGCTTTAAATAGACCGGTTAACTTTTCTACAAAGGCAAACTACTTCTTTGAAGATTTCTTAAATCCACTATTAGTAGCTAGATTTGATGTTACTGGACAGATACCAAATGATACGGAAAGAGTATTAGTTAAAAGATTTATATTTGATTCAACTAACCAGGTTGCAGTTGATTACTTTAATGAAAACTTTGTTAATAAAAATGATATTGCACATAATCCTGCAGTTGCTGGATTAGAAAATAATAATATTGCATATATTATTGATGAAGAGGTAAGAGATATGCCTTTTAGAAATAGTAGATATTATGGTAAATTTGATGTTACTGCAATTAGTAATTCTAAGAGAGAGGTAGTAGTTGATGGTGTTACTAAAAAATTACCGATTAAACTTTATACATTAGACCAATTAACTTATAGTGATTCTAATAAAGAATTAGATCAAACTGAGGTTATCAAAGTTGGAGATGAGTTAATGGTTAATTCTATTAATAAAAGTACTAGATATAAAGTAACAAAAGTTGATGCGTCTAGTAGACAAGTAGAATTAGAGTTAGTTGAAGGTTATGAGCCTATTAAAATAGGAGCAGATTCATTGTCTATCTATAAGAATATTGACAATACATTAGAGGTTGAAATTAATGTTGGATTTAATGAAAGAATTTTAACTTTTATTAAAGCAATAGATCCAGTTTCTAAAATGTTAGCAGAACAATGGTCTCCTGGTGTTGGATTCTATTCGAATGATTTAACAATTATACTAGAAGATGGTAGCGTACAAACTCTTGCTAATTACTACGTTGACGAAGTTGCTGACTTTGGTAGATATATTAAAGCCCTAAAGGAAGATGCAATTCCACCAGCAACTCAAGGTATTACACCAGAAGCTCCAACAGTTTTAGTTGATAACTTTACTGTAGTTCAGGTTAATAAACACTTAACCGAGAGTGATGCTGCTGTTAAAATTAAAAAATTGGTTTCTGATAAATCTTCGGTTGAAGAGACTATCAAGAAATTAGATGATACAATCGCCAAGAAGAGAACTGAGATTTCTACTAAGAAATATAATTCACAAATCGAGGCTGATAAAGATAGAAACGAATTAACAACCTTGATTGACCAGAGGTCATCTGAGGCATCTCTGTATAGCTCAATTGTGACACAGATACAATCACTATCAACAGACACAAACGTTGGTAAGGTTGCTCCTAAATATAGAGTTAGAGGTTTTTGGCAAGTTCCAGAACCTAAAACTGTCGCAGGTACTGTAGAGCAAAATGTGGTTCAATTTATTGTACAATATAGATATATCTCAACTTCAGGTAAAACTCCAGAGGTGAATCAAATTAAATTCTTTGAGAATTCAAGAGAGAAGACTGCTGTTTTCTCAAACTGGAATGAATTTAAAACAGTACCAAGAGATAGAGCAAAAGATACTACTGGTAAATTCAAATGGCAAGACAGTCTTGTTGAGGATGCACAAAAAGTTAACTTTAATCAGTTAGATATTGCGATTTCACAAGGTGAATCTGTTGAAATTAGAGTTAAATCTATTTCTGAAGCTGGCTATCCTGCTAATCCAATTATGTCAGACTGGTCTGAGCCAATATTGGTTGAATTCCCAGCAGGCGAAGTTGATACTACTGACTTAAATGCTTTAATACAACAAAATATCTCTGAAGTAACAAAGGTTAAACTTAATGAAGAGTTAAATGCGCAAGGAGTTTACACACACGTTGCCGGCTCTTTTACTTCTAATGAGAGATATTATGCACACGCAGCAACCGATTTAGCATCTGGATTTCTTTCAGCTGAACAAAAGCCAATTTCTGTATATGACAAATTAGCAGAAATGCAATTACAAATACAAGCGTTACAAGATCAAATTGCTGGAGCTAAAGGTGAACTATTTGTTAAGCTTATCTCTGAAGACGGAACTGTTACTAACATTAATAAAGACACTACAAATCAGATTTTTGCTGGATATTACGTGGACGAGGTTGCAGATCTTACTGTAAAGAAAGGACACATTGTTACTAAAACATTTAAACTAGTAATTGAAAATACTAAAGCGACTACTCTAGAATTGATTTCAAGGCTAACTGGCGATAGAGTATTACCAGCTTATAAATCTAGTGGATCTACTTCTACAGCAACACAGAATGGCTTTGGTAACCCAGTGAACGACATTGGAGCACAAGATGTTGATAATAAAATTATTAATGATACTTATTATACTACCGAAGGTATGTATGACTTAGTACCAATTCAATATCAAAATATTTCTCAAAGTGAATTAAGTGCACTTAATCTATTACATGAGGCTCCATATCAATCTGCACAAAGAAGAGGGCAATTTGTCTATTCTAGGTTTATGGATATTGCAGGTACTGCTCCTTTATACTTTACTGAACCACTTTCCACTGATGGTGCAATAGGTTCACTTACTAATTATGAGCACATCTTAGGTTACGCTGATTTTGAGTCTGCTACGCTACCTACATTATTATCAGTATCAGGTGATGCTACAACTGCAGACTTTATTTGGGCTGGAACCTTTGGAATAGCTAAAGATGGTGCAACCCCAGATTTAAGTGTTGATTTTTCACCAGCAATGATCGATGTTACTAGTATCGGTACAGTAGGTTTAACTAATTATAACAATGGTCTTTACATACATAAAGATCACCCGGATCTAGAAAATTTATATCTAGATTATAGTAATAATGTAGTGGACCCAGGAGGCGTAGCAACTAGTGTTGAACAACAGACTTCAATAAAAGCTTTAGTAGATAATGCAATCTATACAATGCCAATATCTGCTACAACTGAAACATCTGGATTACTTACGCCATTTAGTGGTATTACACCTGGTGGATTAAGTTTACCTGCATATTCAGTTGCGGGTTCTGTTTCTATGACTAAAAAGCAATTAGCTTATATGGAAATGGATAACATGATTGCAGCCGGTGATAGATCTTTTAAAATGTCGTTCGATGTTAATGACCAATATTTATTAGGTGGAAAATCATGTGGAGCCTTTTTATTCTTGTCTCCTATTAATACGAATACATTATCTGTAGACGGTGATACAAAACAGAGTACTAAAAAAGTTTTAAGTGGAACCGGTAATGGAATCTCATTAGATGTTGTATTCCAATATAGAATGACAGATTATTTTGGAGATGACGCTGCATCAGATATTGGTAGAATTGGTGGATTTGGTAAATTTGGATATGGTAACTTAACTTATACTAAAGTACTAGGTTTAGATATCTTTGATAAGTTTGACGAGCAATTCTCATTTGACTTAGAAGTATTTGCAAAATATAGCCCTAAAGGTAAAAACTTAAACTCTATTAAAGCTGCCCAATTAGTTAGATAAAATCTTTGATATATAATAGAGAGATTCTATATATAAAAAGATTTTAAAACACAATGGCGATAATAGGCTTTAAGATACACGGGGCAACATACTTTACTGACGGTAATGATGCATGTGCTGCATCAACGGATGGTACTAGTAGATATTTTGACGACCAAGGAGGTGCTTTAGCAGAACCTGCAGTTGGAAGTGAGATATTTTTAGATGCAAGTGCTACACAACTAGATATTTTCATAGAGGACGGAGTAACTCCTAAAGATCCCGGTGTACCTTATTGGTATTATACCGAATTTAATAAATCAATACTAGTTGATGAAAATGGAGTTGTAGCTGATGAAAATACTTGTAGCTCTAGTGGTATTGGCTTAGGTCTAAGATCACCAGATGCAAATTCAGCATGTTTAAATAATGTACTTGATAGCACTAAATATAACAGTGCAATAACTCCAGACACACTTGCACTTGGAGATGTTTTATATGATGACTTAGGTGAAACTATACCATTTGATGGTGATAATGCCTGGTATTATTTATATGATGAAAATAAATCAATACAGGTTAGTCCTAACGGTAAGGTTGATGATATTCAGAATTGTTCAGTTTCTAGCTTTTCTATAGATATATCAAGTCCACATGTTGCTGCATCGGGGGCATGTTTAGATAGTTTTAATGGTACTATATTTTCAACACTAGATGTAGCTGATTTAGTAGTTGGTAGCTCTCTTTTTAAAGACCCAGGTCTTTTAGTTCCGTTTGATGGTCAAAATTATTGGTACCTTTTAATTGGAGAAGGTAAAGCTATACAAGTAGATCCGGCTGGTAACATTAAAGATATTTTAGTATGTGGATCTGGTCCTAGCTATACAGTATTATCTTTAGTAATTCCTTATACGGCTCTATCTAGTGCCGATGCATGTGACCCTGATACATGGGAAGATCGTACAATATATTACCCAGCAACAGAACCTAAAACTTTATTACAAATTGCACAAGAAGGTATTCCTATCTTTGTAAGCACAATTGGAGCACAAACCTGGATTAATGAAACCAGTGCAGGCATCCCATATTCATGGATTGATGCAGTTCCAGAATTTTATGCATACACGCTAACTGGTAATGGAAAGGAATGGTATGTCGTCTGGAATATTTCAAATTCTTATGCTTGGTTAGATGGTGGTGATGAATTTCAATGCTCTATTATAGAATATGAGATTTTCCCTATTACTCTAGAACATACGAAAGAATTCGATACAGAGGCAGATAATTTTTGTACTGGATGTAAAATTAAAACTAATTTTTATTATAAAGCTGTAAAAGGTTCTAACTTAGACCTTTTAGAAATTGCAAAGCAAAATATTTTAATCTACACTACTATTACAGGTGCTGAAAACGCTTTAAGTAGTGATTTGGCCCCATTGGCAATTTATAGTAGCCATGGAGAGCCTGTATTAGGATGGTTCTTATATGGAAACGCCACACCTAGTGGTAGAAAATGGTTTGGATTTACTTCAGCTGGCGATCTTGCTACCGGTCTATTAATAGAAGAGGGTGGCAAGTGTGATATCTATGTAAGACCTGGAACTTTAACTAGTGAATTAATTTCTAGTGCAGATCCATTTGCATCTAAATACTTTTATGCATTCTGGTCTTGTATCGCAGATGAGGTAAGCCCAGGTGATGTTAAATTCCCAGTCTATTTAATAGACGGTGACCACTTTGATAGTGAGAGTAATTACATGACTGAGTTCTATGATGCAATGACAGCATCTGGAAAATATACATTTACAAATACACCTGGAGATGAATGTATGACATTTATACACAGGATTGTTGCCATAGATATTGATGAGGCTCAGAGTTTATTAGAGAATTTACTTCCAACTGGATATGATTCAGTACAACAAAAACCTGCCAACTTCATAGGTATCTTTAGTGGTAATACTTTAAATTTAAAGAGTAATTGTGGAGATTGTATATGTGAACCAATAGGAGACCCATATACATTTGGTGATATTGAAAGTCAGCCACCATTAGATCTAGGTCCTAACTTTTCAACTGAAAAAAATTATAATCTGGATAACGTTGCTAGACCTCTATTAAGAACAAATCCTAAATTAACAGCTAATGTTAAAATAATTGCAGATAATAATGATAGAATCTTCTTAGAATCAATTGATGCTACTAAAGATTTAGCGAGTATTGAATATAAAAGGAATGAGGTAAATAAGTCTGGTAAATATTCTTATGATGTTGCTAATTTCTTTAATTCTAAAAGAACTCCATCTGATATTATTTATAAAACAAAAAGAGCATCTTCTGATATTTCAGTATTGGAAAGCTATCAATCTCAAATTGAGGAAAGCTATCAATATGGAGCGACTATTAACTACTCTAAATTATATGACGAGAAGTTTAGAATATTTGCACCAATCTGGGCAGACCTTAATATGCCCAAGAAATTTGTTATCTTTAAGGTTAACAATCCAGCCAATGCTGAAGGACTTTTAAATAATGCTGAAGATAATTTTAGTAGAATTAAATCAATGTTGACTAATGCTGAAATTGTAAAGACTTTTGACTTAACTAAGAATTCAGCAATTGGACAGTATATTAGAAACCATGTACAAGATGAGAGGTTCCCAGCTAGTCCGCTAACATTCTCATTTGAAAAGAATGAAAAGTCTTCATATAATGGAATTGACTTGGGTAGGGGTGGCTTTACGAGTAAATCTGAGTACTTATATAAAGACTTCGTTGAGAAAGATAAGCCTTTAATTGAGGCAAATGATTTTATTACAGATGGATTTAGAAGAAACTCTATGGTCTCTGCTAATATCTTAAACCTAGAGTTTTTATTTGATGATGTAACCTCTATTGACTATTCAGTAAATAGATATTTTGGTCTATATGTAGATGATATTGATTCTGGTCTAGGAGAAGTATTAACCTCTAATTTTGGTAGGATTAAGTTTAAGAGTTTAGATTCTTATGTAAATCCAAACATTCAATCTAGTGCAATCCCTAGTTATAAAATGATGAATGGGACTCTAACTCTAGGTTATACTGCAATTGAAGGTGATTATTATAAGATTTCTAATAATAAGTATTATGAAGAGTCTAATCTAAACCTAGAAGTGGTTGATGTTATGGATGACATAACTAAAAAATTAGGTATAAAATACAAAGGTAAATCAATAGATATCGAAGCAAACTCTAATGAAGGATTTGACTTTATTAAATTTAAGATAGCTGAAACTCCGGTTATTAATGATAATATTGCAATTGTAAATACAAAAGAGGAAGCTTTTAGTTTTAAGTTTATTAAACATATTCCTAGTACTTTTGTTACTGTTGAGGATTCACATGGACATTCTCTTCTTTTTAATACTGGTATTAATGTTGCCGAGGCTATAACTAACTTTGAGGCTGCGTTTGCTGCTAGTACAATGGAACCTCATTTTTATATTTCAAAAGATGCTGATAAAATTTACCTAACTGAAAAATTAGCAGCATTAGGTGACTTGTCGCTATCCATTACTATTCCAAATGGAAACCTTATTAAAGTTTCTAAAATCTATACTCATGTAAATTTATATGATAATACATTATTTGCAGCAGGTCCAGGTGAATTAACTAAAGGTACTTTTAGTGGAAACAGATTTTCACAAGATGGAAAACTTTCTGATATTGCGATTGCAATAAGCGCAGCTATTAGTAACCTGCCAGGATTTAGCGCTTTTAGTAGAGGTGAAGATGTTTATGTGAGTGTAAATATACCAGGTTATAATTTACGTCAACATACGTTATTGGTTAAAAAAGCAAATAATACTGATTTTATTAAAGTTGGCAATACTGATGTTACAGGCTCAATATTGAAACTTGATAGTAGTGTATTGACAGCATGGAATGCACATTATTTTAATGGTGGTAATACTAAAGGTAAATCAATATTGGTGAATGGTAATACTATTAGTGAAATTGAAATAGGCGATTACATAGGTACTAAATATAATAATGTTTATAATAAAATTATTGATGTTGTTGAATATATTGATGATTTAGAATCCGGAATGTATAAAGTAATATTGAACGATATAAACACAGTAAAAACCGGAGAGTGTCGACTATATAGAGAGAACAAACTTAGAATTGGTTTATTTTCAGCATATGATATCTATGACTTGAACTTTGATTTTTACGATACTTCAAATTCTGATTTGAAAGAATTGAAAAAAGAAGAGCTAGATAATATTGTATACCCACCGTATATAGATGTTAATGATTGGACTGACCCTGACAATATTAATTATAGACCTCTATATGATGGTTTAACTAAAGATGAAGTATTAGACTCTGATTATACATTAAGTCCTATTGATTATTTCTCTAATCTATTACCATTGCTATCAAATGAAACAATTGATGGTACTGCAGGTGAATTTATTAACTCTGAGTTTGATAGATTACAAGAGAATAATACTAAGGAATTTGCTCTTAATTCTAGAGTAGTTCCAAATATAAACAAATGGGTATTAAAGAATACATTAACGACAAGAGAACAACCTTATTATCTAAATGCAAATGAGGCATTTGGTAGAACTAATTTTGCTCCAGATTTATCAGTCGAAGGTAGAGACAGAAAATCGTTCACACATGAATGGTTCTATATGGATAAATTACCGACTTATTATAGGTACAATGATATTAATGATACTTTTAGTTATATTAATTTCATACAAGATTTTGAATTAACTAAAGAATTATTCATGGATCCTGACAACGACTACTTTGATAAGTTTATGGTATATGAAGGTTTAGAGGTAAAATCAGACTCTTCTGATTTATTAAACCCAGATCCAGTAGATTTTGATATGGAAACTTTTGCTAAATCTGTTAGACTAAAAAAATATAGTCCAATTGAAAGTGGAAGTAATAGCTCATTTGCTAGTACATTCTTTAAAGGTATTAAAGTTTTATTTAAGTCTAGAAAGGAATTTAATAATGATACGGCAACTGAGTTTGTAAAGAATACAGAATTTAATGGGTATAGATTTAGCACTGTAGTTAAAGTGAATAATGTTGCTTCTGAAGATATATCAAATTCTATAGAATATGATGTAATCCAAAATAAAGCACATAAGTTTGTAATATTCTTTATTACTCTAAATATTAGTGATTATTGGTTAGATGGAAGTCTTTCTAGAAAAATGTTATATGAACTTAACCATAAATTAGTTTATTCTAATGCTGATACGTACGGCGATGGTATTGGTGAATATATTTATAGTGATGTTAATTTATACGGTGCTCTGGATTTATTAAATGCAGATTTTACTGGAAGTGGACCTTATAGTGTTACGGGAATACCACATGCTGACGGCACAGATTCTATTTTTACAAATCAAATTGCCACAGGAACTGATGGTATTTATGGTAGAATTTTAATGGATTTTGGTACTGGTATTACATATGCTGCTCGCGTCCAATCTGTTAATTCTAGTAATGAGCTTACACTATTTGAAATTCCATATGATATTACTAATCCTGCTACATTATTACCAACTTCTTATTTAAGTACTTCATTACAAGAAAATGCTTCTTACAAATATGAAGGTGGTGGTATTAATGCACATAGTACTATACTTGAATTATTATCAATTCAAAATGTTGCCGACTTATTAAATTCTAGTAGCTCTGAAGTTAATTATAAAACAGTAGAAGCCGATGGTGCAATACTTGATAATAGATTTGTAATTAACTTTGAAAGTGGTAAAGAAATAATTAAGCGTGCTAACTTAACGATTGAAGAAGATACTAATAAACCAAAATCTTATAAATTAAGCTCTGGAACAATTGGTTATAATATAGTAGAGGGACAAGAGTACTACCCGTTCTTAATTAGACATTCTGGTAATTATACAATTGATATGAAACCAGTTGTAACATTTACAGATCTATATAGCCATTTTAAAGTTAATAGAGATCATTTGACCAGTAACCTAGTTGAACGTGTTTTTGAAGAGAGCCTATATAAACATTCATTAAGTAGTATATCTGAATATTCTATTGCTAGAGATTATTACAATAGATTCAATAGATGTGGAACTACATTTAATCTAGATTTTATACAGGACAATGGAGACCATGATAAAAACTGGGGCTTAATTAAGAATCATTTTTACCATAAAGTAAATGATATTAATACAACTGGTGTTACAAAACTTACAGCTTCAAGTGAACTACTTCCTCTATACCCTTTAATCGGTGAGGTTGCAGTTGATAAAAAAGATATAAACGTATTTAGATCTTCTTGGGATTCTAATTATTATACTAGATCTTTAGCTGGTGGTAAGAGTGAAAAAATATTTGGTACATTTGATGTAATAGAAGAGCGCTCGTATTTAGCTTCAACTATAATGAAAGTGGAAAACTCTTATATCCTATTAGATTATACATATTCTAATGTTGAAAGTAAAGAGACCTTGGATGATATTCTTAGAAATTCAAACAACACGTCGGATATAATGATTTTTGAAGATGAAGATACTATCATTGCAGATTTCTATATGGATTCTATTATCTATAAAAAATTAAGAGATAGTGGAGTATTGAATACGCTACAAAATAACGTTGACCCTACAAAATCAATTGGTGATAAAACAACATTGGTAGATGATTCTGAGGCCTATATTATTAATAACTTACTAGATGTCTTTACGGTAGATTATTTAAAATTATATACAAAGCCATTTAAAGGAAGCTCATCAATTATTGTTAATAGTGATAGTGTGGATAGTTTAGCCTCTGTTGGATTTACACCAGACTCTAACTTTACATATACACCACATGCAGAAACACCTCTTAATTTCAGAATGATATATAATAAAAGGTTAGGTTACTCTTATGAGATAAAGCCTATAATAAAAATAAAGTCATAACATGGCAATCAATATAAAAGAGATTTTACATCCAAGTGATTCGGACACTATTAAATTTGATAAAATTAACTATAATTTTGACCAAATACTTATTAATGGCGGTGGACCACAGGGTATTCAGGGCCAAAAAGGTATACAAGGAGCAGATGGTGCAACAGGTATAAAAGGTCAAAAGGGAGAGATTGGAATTACAGGTCCAGTTGGACCTTCTGGTACAACTGACACGCCATGGGCAAAAGTTGCACATAGTTCATTAGCCACTCATATCCTTAAGCCTAAAATTGATACTGATACAGTACCTGCTGTAATTTGGTTAGGTGATTCTACATTTAATGAAAATACTCCGGCCGATGGATATGTAGATTCTATCTCTAGAATTACATTAGCAAGAACTGTAGGTATTGACCATTATGCTTCTTACTTTACAGATACTGATAATATTCTTAATTTTACTGGTAGAACTTTTGATAGTACTGAATTTTATGGATTTAAAAAAGATTTAGGATCTGTTAGTAATTCAATTGGGTTTGAAGTTGAGGTTGATAAAATTATTTTAAAGACTGCTACTAGTTATGCTAAAATTACATCGTTTTTAGATTTAGAACTAACAAGTAATAATGGAGATGTTAAAATTAATCCAAATGGTATTCTTGAGGTTAATGCCCCAGGTATTATTAATGACTACTTAAATGTAAATAGTACTAGCCATGTTAAGATTGCTGCAGGTACAATACTACAGAGGCCAACTGGTGTTGCTGGTATGATTAGATTTAACTCGGATGATAATAGATATGAAGGACATGACGGTACTAAATGGAGCTCTCTTGGAGGTCTTATTGATGCAGATGGAGATACTTATATTGTTGCTGAGAAGAATACAGATGAAGATATATTAAGATTTAATGTTGGTAGTACAGCTGAAGTAAACCCAGGTGAAGGTGTTGAGACTGCTACAATGGGTGAAACAATTTCAGATGGTTTTGAGAATTCTATAGATGTCTTTTCTGTTAAGAGAGCTCAAGAAAATAAAAGTGATATTATATTTGATAACGCCAGGGGGATAGTAACTAAAGCCAGTTCTGCAACTCTCGGTGCAGATGAAGCACAGCCTGCAAATGAAGGTAGCATTAAAACATACAGAAGACTTGATGATTATTATTACCAAGAGTCTACTGTTTTAGATAGTAATCCGGGAACTTTAACTAGTAATCCGTTTGCTTATGGTAGTGGTGTAATTAACCCATCTAATGTTAAAATGACTACTAAACTACTTAGAGTACATAGGAGAACTCGTAATACAGGCGCACAACTTACTCCAGCAACTAATGTTGCTATTGCGTATGATAATACAACTTCAAAGATTGCTTATGTTAAAACTGGACATATGGTACAATGTTGGGGTCAACTTGATTTTTACCAAACTGCAATTGATTATACAGAACTTAAAGGGCCTGGTGTTATTACATTGGATGCTCAAAATAGTGCCGGGACTCAAAATCCAAGCCTGCTTCAAGCTAGGGTGGCTTTCTATTTTGCAGAATTAGGGACATTCCATTATAAAAATGCTTCTGATACGTGGATATATTTCCCAATTTCAATGAATATGGAAGCTGGTTATAATAAAGAAAACGAGACATCAACACCACTTACACACTGGGGTGCAATTCCACCAGGTGCTAACTACTTTAATATATTAATGATCGATGGAAAGGGTAGGAGTAGATTTCCAGCAAAATTTAACGAAGACGCTAGAGCTTTAGGAGATTTAGCTATTTTAGAGGCTAATTTTATGACGCTAACTGATATTAGTGATGGTCTTACTATTACTAATGCAACAACAACTGTACCTACAACCCTTAGTTGGAGTTTTAGTATGCCAACTGATGATAAATCATATGATGTGATAAGCACAATACAGTCTACTTATACTGAAGATGGTACCTCGAATGCGGTTGAAGTTGTTGGGCCAAGTCCTATTGATGATGGTGGTGGAGCTATTGATGGTGGAGGTTTAGTTGTAGGCCCATCTCCAACACCAACTCCAACTCCGACTCCAACGCCGACACCTACGCCGAATCCTGGGCCGGTTGCACCATTTACGCCAGACCCAACTCCAACACCTGGGTTTGTAGGTGGTCCATCACCTGCTCCAATAGGTATACCGTCGCCAGTTGGTGGTGGTGGTGATGGTATGATTGATCCGGGTGGACTTGATGGGCCCAGATAATTAACTTCTAACATAATCTTAAACTAAATGACAGAAACTAAAAACATATTCACAAATAAAAGCTCTTATATTTTTATACTAGGAGCTCTTTTTGTACTTTTATTTTTAAGACAATGTGGTAGGATTGAAAGTTTAAAACAAGAGGTTAAGATTACTAAAGAATTAGCAGAAAGAGAACATAACAATTATTTAGCATCAAACGATACTATTAGAACTATTAATGCTGAGAATGGTAATTTAATTTCTGAGATTAGAAGTTATGAATTTGACTTGGATAATCTTAAAGAAGAACAAGGGCAATTAATTACTAAATATAAAAAGGCTCTTAATTTAAACAGGGACTTGAATAAAGTTAATACACTTCTTTCTGCAAACGTAGAGATTAAAGATAGTATTATAGCAAATACTGAATTAACTTATATTGATACTCTATCAAGTAAACTTACATTTAGTAAGTTTGATGATTTTGGAAATGGTAATACTAGGAATCTTTTAGGTGAACTGCTTATTACAAAACTAGATAGTGGTTTTGTTTACGGCAACCCTTATTTTAATTTAGACCAGACTATTACTCTAATGGCAGCAATAGAGGATAATAATGGCTATGATGAGATTAAGATTTCAACTGGCTATCCTGGACTTACTATTACAGATATTGAAAATATAAACCTGATAAATACTAAACTGAACCAACGTAACGAGAAAAAGGCTGGATGGTCGATTGGAGTTGGAGTTGGTTACGGTATAAACTTAAATAATAATCAAGTAATTAGCACTGGTCCTTCTATTGGAATAGGAGTTTACTGGTCACCTAAGTGGTTGAGATTTTAATAAACTATGGCACAATCTTCAGCATATTACAGAATTGATAATGACGTTCTAATTGAATTTATTTACCACGACCAAGGTAATCCAACTGCATATCAAATTGAGGTGGATGATAACGGTAGTGAGGTAAAATTCTTAGATACAGTCGTAGGTGACGCTACGAAAAAGAGACATCTTATTAGTGAATTAGGTGGTGACGTTGTTAATTTTGATGTTACTGAATCTGCTGGTTATTTAGCTATTGAGAATTTTGCAGCAAGAACATTATTATTACAAAACGGAAAAACTTACAAATTTAATCTTAATGGACTTACTTCTCCTGCTGATTTTACAATTACCGGGGCTTTGGGTATATACTCGTTCTCACCTGCTACTAATATCGCGACATTTACACCAAACGTCGACGGACAAGTAGAATATAAATCAACAGGTTTAATTGGAGGTAAGATTACAGTTGCGAATAGAGCTAACCCTCTTTTTGCAAACCCAGATGAAAATGTTGGGAATGATATTAATCAAGTACTTGGTAGATTCCATGCAGTTCAACATACGGACGAGGTTGACAAATACGCTCTAATTGGATATGATTCAACCGGCATATATGATGCCTATAATTATATTAATAATAGCCAAGATTGGACAGGTTCGAACGAGGCTGACCTATTAGCATCTCAAACTGCAAATACTGCTAATATTAACTATATTAAGTATGATACTATTAGACTTCACTTAAGAAGTGGTTATAACTTTGCAGCAAGAGGCTATGAGGGTTTCCTATTTGAGGTGATGGCTGAAAGACTTTCTGGAGTTAAGAATAACTTAACGCAGTTGGTTTACTTAAACCAGTCTAACTATGAGATGGCCAATCCTAAGCCATTTATTCTTGGTGAAACTCTATATGCTAAATTTATTGAGGTTAAAGTACCAACGTTAATTAATCAGAATGCAGAATTTAATGACAGATATTATGGTGATGGAACTTTAGGTTCTTCGGATTTAAGTCCAACCTCTAATTATGGAATTAGTTTTAAATTAATTAGCAAGCTGGAGACTCTTGGTGGATTTGATTATATTAAAACTGTAGAAGAGAATAAGTTTACAATCTCGAGAGAGGATGAATTCCAAGACTTTACAGTTAATGTTGAGAATGCAGCAGATGGAGACTACTTTAAAATTTACGGAGAGCGTGATAATTCAACAGCTGGATTTGAGGCCTATATCTTAAATAAGATTAGACTATCTGGTGAGGACATTATGGTTCTATTTGATGTTGATGTATTTGAGCAAATAGGAACCTCAAATGTAAAAACATTTACAACAACTTATACGCAGTATGAAGATTTTGATACACCGATTGTATTTAGACCTGTAATTATAAACGCTAATGTTGCTGTTAACTTTTCAATTGATGTGACAATGAGAATCTGGAACCAGACTAACAACACACAAATTGTTAAACGAGCAAGTATTACAGTTAATGAGGCTGGTAAATACGGAAAGACTTTACAGACTATTAGTATTAATGGTAATAATACATTGACTGAAATCTATAATATATTGCCTAATCTTTCAACGAATAGAAAAATTAGTAATTTAATTTCAACAGCAGCACCTAGAAGTATTAAAAAGGTACCTTCATTTATTGAAAGATATAATGTGGTTGTCTCTTCAACTGGTGTTCAAGAACTAGAATCTTTAGCAACTGCTAATAAAGAACTTGAAGAGGTTGGAACAAAGCCTTATGTTGCAAGTGACTCACTACTAATAGAAGTGCCACCATTTACAACTTACTTTAAATTTAAACTTGCTAAAAAATTAAATGATGATTTAGTAAATATTGATTTAAGTGGAGCTGATAATATTGTGCTCTCGTTTATGGATGGTAAGAATAAACTTAAATTTAATCATATCGTTGACAAGTCAATAAACATGGGAGACGGTGAAGTTCTATTTAAAGTATCTGAGGCTAATGCAAGTGCAATCAGAGGAATGCAGACTAGAACGTTCTATATTGGAATGTTTAATGGAACTGACGAGACTATGATTACAAGTGGAAGATGGTCTTCTGAGACAATCAATAAAAAATAATAGGGGATGATTTTAAATAGTAGAAATAATTTATATGATTTTAGATTCCCTAGAAACTTTATACCTAAGGAAGTTGCTGATAAGTATAAGACTTATTTAGATAGAATTCCAGGTTCGCTTTTAGCTGAGCCAATTGACTATATAAATTATTCTATTCAAGGTATTAATATACCTGGGGTTTCATTTGACCCAACAACACAAGCTGATAACGATGGTACTACTAGATATCATAGAGGTGCTATACCGATCCAGAATACGATTCAGAGAGAGTTTACGGTGACTATGCAATTATTAGATGGTTTCATTAACTATTGGATTATGATGGACACACTTCTTTACTATTATGCTAGAAGTACGAAAGATGCATACACTCCGCCAATGACTTTAAGAATTTTAGATGCCGAGGGTGCAAGTGTTGCATATATGGAATTTCAAAAGCCAATTATGAACTCTATTAACGAGCTAAGTCTTAACATGGCACAAAATGTAGCAGAGTTTTCAACGTTTGAAGTTACTTTCTTCTACAACAAATTAGATCTTAGGATAGAAATAGCTTAATATATAGATTATAAAACAAATTAATAAACATGAAAACATTTAATAAGTATTTAATTGAAAATCAAATCTCAGAGCAAGATTATGAAATGCTAAAAGAAGGTCTCCAAGAAGAATGGACTCCGGAACTAGAAGCTAAAGTTGACGAGGCATTAGATCTATTTGAAGCAGAATATATGAAAGAGGATGGTACTTATGATTTGAATAAACTTAATGAAGAGATTACTAATGAGGGACTTTTAGGTTCTATCTTAGGTGGTTTAGCCGGATTTGCTCTTGGTAAATCTGTTGGTAAAATGATTGCTCGAGTATTAGGTGTACAAAAAGGTGTACTATATGATTTATTAACTTCAAGATTGGTAGGTACTGCGTTAGGTGCTACACTTGGTAAAAGAATGTAAATGAATTATATTGGAGTAGATTTCTCGTTAAATTCCCCAGGCATATGCATTTGGAATGATAAAAGTAAAGAGTATCATTTTATAAGCTATCTTAAGCCTAAGTCAGGAACCAAGGCAGAACAGAAGATGCAGGAGGAAATTAGCATCTTACCAGACGTTACATTAGTAGCTCAACCAGATTTTACAAGTAATAAAGACTATTCAAAGTCAGAGTTAGCCAAAGTTAAAAGATATGACAAGATGGCTGACGATATCATCAATTTAATTTTACAGAACTCATTTGACGGTGATGGTTATACTATTGCTTTTGAAGGCTCTTCATATGGTTCAAAGATGGGAACCAATAATATGATTGATATGGCAGCTGGTGCAGCTATCCTAAAATTAAAGATGATTAAGACTCTGCAGCCGGAAGATATTTTAACTGTTGCTCCAACCTCTCTTAAGAAGTTTGCTGGTAAAGGTAATATGAGTAAGCTTCAATTATTTGATGCCTTTAAAGCCAATACCGCTGAAGACAAGTCTCTGCTTAAAAGCACACTATATAATTATATTAAGAATATTGAAACTGGGAAAAAGGTTCCAAAGCCTTTTGATGACCTTATCGATGCTTGCTACCTTGCAGCTTATACTGCTCAAACTCTAACCTAACCTTATCTTTCCCTTAAAGACATAACTTATATGCAAGGTATGGGAAATTGTTCCAAACAAATCTAGTTTATTTCAAAATAAATTAAATAAAGCTTTGTAAGCTTAACTTAACCAACTCTAACCTAACCTTATCTTTCCCTTAAAGACATAACTTATATGCAAGGTATGGGAAATTGTTCCAAACTAAAGCAAATTATTTCAAACTTTTTTTGTAGTTTACCTAGAAACAAAACTAGATTAAGATATATAATACACATATGCAAACACTATTAAATAAAGAATGCAAATGTTAAATACAACTGATTTAATCCGTCTCAACGAAGTCCTTATAAAAATGGTACGAGATGAAAAGATTACCGCTCAAGAGCGAGAAGACTTACTCCGTAAAGCTGGCTTGATTAAGCTCGAGGATGGAAGATGGAGACAATCAGAAACAACCGTATTAACTTTGCCTAACTCTTGAAACTAATTTTATTTGCATACTATAAGGACTGAAAGTAATTTCAAGTATTAAACAATTTAAACAATTTAAACAATTTAAAGGAACATGGAAGATTTTGACATTTTCAATTTGGGCGTAGAAGACGTAGATACGCATCAGCCCCAAGCAAGTAGCTCAGTAAATGAGATCTACAAACCAACCGCAGACGATGGTAAAGATGGAACTTATAAAGCGATGATTCGTTTTGTACCTAACCCAGAGAACCCTCGTAACTCACTAATCCAAAAATACGTACACTGGTTAACTAACTCAAGTGGCGATGGTAAACTAGTAGATAGCCCATCGACAGTAGGAGAAAAGTGTCCTATTGCAGATGTATTTTGGAAATTACGTAAGTCTGACTCAGCAGTTGACCGTAAGGCATCTGAAAAACTTAAGAGACGTCAGCAGTACTATGCATTAATCAAGATTATTAAAGATCCACAGAATCCAGATTTGGAAGGACAGTACAAGATCTTTAAATTTGGTTATAAAATTAAAGAGAAGATTGATGCAGAATTGAAGCCTGACTTTGGTGACCCAACACAAGTATTTGACCTATTTGAAGGTAAAAACTTTGAGTTGATTATTACACGTCAAGGTGAATATAACAACTATGATAAATCTAAATTCTCTTCTAACAGATCAGCAATCATCTTAGGTGATTCTCCAGCTGAACGTAGCAAAGAGACAATGACTGCAATCAAAGCTGAATTGGACAACGCTCCTTCTTTAGCATCTTATGATTACAGACCATGGGACGAAGAAGTTCGCACATTTGTTAATGATGTTTTGCGTATGTACTTGAACCCAGGTGATTCTATTGCAGCAGTAACTGGATCTACTAAAAAAGAAACAAAACCAGAACCAGCTAAAGTAGCACAAGCAGCCGGAACTAATGAAGCAACAGCTTCAGAAACTAGTTCAAGCGCAGCAAGCAATGTTAGTACGGATGATGACCTTGATTCTTTTTTGAATGACCTCGACATCTAATATAAACTTAACAGAAGAGCTAAGAGATAAAATAAAAGTAGCACTAAAACAATTAGTGGTACAAGAACATCAATCTCCTAGTAAACAACTACTAAAAGACATGCACGGGCGAATAACCTGTGCATGTCCTTATTGTGGTGATTCCACAACTGATGATACTAAGAAGAGAGGTAACATATTTTGGGACACTCTTCAATACCATTGCTATAATTGTAGCCATCATACAAATATTCATACTCTATTTAAAGACCATGGAATTAAATTTAGTAATTCTGAGGATGCTTTTACTATAATTGACTATATCCAGCAGAATAAGACTAAAATCAACCCGGATGATACTCTTAAGCATGCTGTAATGAGCTCAGTTGAAGAATATGCAATATCAGTTGATGATTTTAAAAAGTTTTTTAGAGCTAAGCCAGTGGAGCCAGGTGATTGGATTTGGTTTCAATTAAAGGCCAGACTACTTCATAATAGAGCTGAAGAATTTCTATATACCGAGAAGGGACATAGACTTTGGATTCTTAATAAGACTAACACTGGTAAGATAATGGGAGCTCAGACTAGAAAGATGAAAGGCTATGGTACAAGGTATCTAACTTATGACCTTTCAAAATTATATTCTGAGATGGGCAAGGAATTAGAACTGGAACCAACCTTGTTAGCTAATATGAATAAGGCATCTACACTATTTGGAATTATGCAAGTTAACTTTCAAAGACCATTGACTATTTTTGAAGGTCCTCTTGATGCTAAGTTTATGCATAACTCTATTGCACTTGCAACCGCTGGTAGAACTACAGACGAGTTTGACCAGATGGCAACTGTAAGATACTTATTTGATAATGATAAGACTGGGCGCTCTAAAATGATTGAGAAGCTTAAGAAAGGTAAGCCTGTTTTCATGTGGACTAAATTTCTTAAGGATAATAATCTAGATAAATATAACATCAAAGATCTAAATGAATTGATTTTGAAATGTTTTGAGCTTAAGTCAGATGCACACAAGCAAATTAATAATTATTTCACATCAAATCAATTAGACCTATGGTACTTATAGAAGAAATTAATAGTAGAGTGGAAGATAATTTAGACGATTTTTATAAAGATAAAGAGAGGTTTAGAAACCTTAAATTGCTTATTGACTTCAAGCCTATTGACCTTGAAGCAGAATCTGCAACTTTTAACCCTGGTAAACCTAAGTTTAAAAAGAAACAGAAGACAAGCGTCTTTATCAAGCCTAAAACTGGCGGTAATAAATCTCTATTTTAAAAAGAACTAAATGAGCAAAGAACAAATATTAGCACTTGATGCTAAACTAAGCGGGCAGAGAACTGAATGGTCTGAAAAGATCAAAGCTCTAGCACAAAGTCTTCGTAATATCAATACGCTTGAGGTTACGATAGCAGATGTACTTTCATCAAGACAGACTCTTATAGACCAAATGGCCTACATGAATGTTAAGATTAAAGAGCAGAAAAATAAAGTAGCAGTCAGATATCGAGAGGCCTATATTCGTTATTATGAATATGACTATAAGCTTGGCGAGAAACAGAAAGAAAGGTTTATTGAAACCGATCTTGCTAATGACAATATGATACTATCACATTTGGAGAATCAAATGGATTTTTTCAGAGAATCGGTTAAAACCCTAGACAATATGGGATTTGCAATCCGAAATAGACTTGCATTAAAAGATCTATAAAAGAAACAAAACACATGGTGTGGAAATAAGTTTAACAGAAAATAAGCAATTACTAAGAGTTGACTCGGCCTCCGAAATGGAGATCGAGCAACTTAATATTTCCCTAAACCGTAGAGTTGAAAATTGGAGGTTTCACCCTCTGGTTAAGAAAGGACTATGGGATGGCTATATCTCTTATATTAAAGATGATAAGTGGATTCCATCTGGTTTATGGAGAGAGGTAATGAATGTTTGTAAAGAATATGGATACGAACTAAAAATAAATGGTATAACGGAATTGTTTGATAGAACAATTAAACAAGAAGAGTTTACCGAATGGGCCCTAGATTTTTTTAAAGATAATCCAGATGGTATTACACCAAGGGACTATCAAATAGAAGCAGCATTTAATATACTTAAGTTTAGAAAATGTTTGTCTGAGCTAGCAACTTCAGCTGGTAAAACCCTAATCTCTTTCTTAGTAGTCTCTTATATGATTGAGAAAAAGAAAGCTGAGAAGATTCTATTTATTGTACCAAATGTTTCATTAGTTGTTCAGGCTAGTGAAGATTTCTTAGAGTACAATTGGAGAAATAGAGTTTCAATAAAAGTACAACAAATTTATTCTGGCCAAAAGATTAGAGCTGGAAGGAATGTTGTAATTGGAACCTATCAATCTCTAGTTAAAAAAGAAAAATCCTATTTTGAGCAGTTTGATGCTGTTATTATTGACGAGACACATAAAGCAAAATCAGCCTCAATTAAAACAATCTTACAAAAATGTACGAATGCTAAATATAGAACCGGACTTTCTGGAACTATTCCAAAGCCAAGCACATTAGATAGATTAACATTGATGGCATATACTGGACCTGTAATTACAGAAGTTACTGCAAATTATTTACAAAACGAAGGGCATATTGCACAGTGTCATGTAAAAATTATTAAAATGGATTATGCTCCACAAAGTACTAAAGATGCTTTTAGAGAAATGTCACAAAATAGATATGAAAGTAAAGATGTTTTCAAGTTTGAACAAAATTATGTCATTAATTCACCGGGCCGCCTTAACTTTATTACTAGCATTATATCCAGAGTTAAACGTAATAGTTTGGTACTCTTCCATAGGATTGAGCATGGTAAGAAGATTTATGAGAAGCTTAGGCAAGAGAGTGATAAAACAGTCTACTATGTGGATGGTGGGATTGACAGCGATATTAGAGAAGAATTTAAAAGAAAGATGGAAGCCGGTGAAGAAATTGTTATTGTTGCCTCTTATGGTACCTTCTCGACAGGTATCTCGATTAAGAAAATCCACAATATATTCTTTACGGAATCGTTTAAATCGGAAGTAATTATTAGGCAATCTATCGGTAGAGGTTTAAGACAACATGCATCTAAAGACTCGGTTAACATTATAGATTTTGTAGATGATCTAAGTTCACCAGACTGGGATAACTACCTAATGCGACATTCAAAAGCTAGACAAAAGATCTATAAAGAACAGAAGTTTAAGTTTGATATAAAAAATGTCAATTTTGATGGGGATATATAATCTAATAATATACAAAATAAAAATACAAATACAATGAAAAAACTAAGCACATTTGAAGAGTTTGCAAAGACTAATGCTAAAGTAGCAGCGGCTGCAATTCAAGAAGAGCAAGATGCAAAAAGATCAAGCGAAGCTGAGACTTTTAAATCACTTCTATCAGAATATGGAGTTGCAGCAATTAAAGAATTAACTGAAGAACAAAGAACTGAATTCTTTGAAAAGCTAAGAGGTGCTGATGTTAATGAATCAGTTGCTTTAATCCAAGAAGGAACTCGCTCACAGTTTGGTAAGATTGATAGAAAGGGAAACATTACATCTGTCTATATGCACTATGATGGATATCCAGAAAATGTATTACCTCTTCTAAAGAAAGGTTATAAAGGTGGTAAAAACGTAGATACTGTTATTAAAAGCGGTGCAGCTTCTGGTTTAGAATCTGATCCTAAAAATATGGATTTCTACAATGATGGTACAGAAAGCTCGACTGGAAGTATTGCAAATGTAAAAGGTTATCTTCAAGATGTTAGTGATGATGCAGGAGCAGAATATGTTTACCTTTGGGATGAGGCTAATAAAGAATGGTTGATGGCAGATATTTATGGTGGTATGGAATTAGTTCCAGCATTTGAATCTTTATCAGTTTCAGTTAATGAAGCTATTAAGGTTAGTGGTAAAAGAGATGCTAAAAAGGTAGTTACAGTCTATAATAACTTATTTGCTAAAAAATTAACTGATTTTGGAGCATTGGATAAAGAGGGTCAATTAGGACTTATTAAATACTTATTTGAATATGCAATGGAAGATGCTAACTTTTCAAGAGAAGGTTTTGCAATCTCTAAAAATATTAAAGGTAAAATTAAACCTTTTGAAATTAAACTACCAGGATTAGGCAACCATTTTGTAAAAATTGGACCAAAAACTATTAAAGAAATCCTAGACAAATACTATTCGGATATTGCTAATGCAGCTGGATGGAGTGGTATTGGAATTGTTGAAGGTACTGCATTATACTTAGAACAACTTAAAGAAGAAGCAGCTGGACAATCTTTATTAACAGCATTTAATCTTATGTTTGAAGGTGTTGAAGAATCAGTAGTTACTGAAGGTAATCAACCCCATAAAGAAATTGAAAAAGCAATCAAAGGAATGAAAGGAGTTTCAATGGATATTAAAGGAGACACCATAATCGTTTCTAATAAAGCGGGTGATGAATTTGTATACTCGATGAATGATGCAGATGATGTGGCAGATTTCATTACAACAATAGAAGAATCTGTAGTTAATGAAGCTGAAATCAAGTCAGATGATGAATTTAAAGAATACGCATACTCAGTACTAAAAAAAGCATTTGGTGAAGAATTTGACCAAGCAAAAGCAGACGAGGTTGTTAATGGTATCTTATCAAAATCTGATGGAGACTATGGTAAAGCAGCAGGAATCTTACAATCATCATTAGCATAATATGAAAAAATTACAATCTTATAGAGAATTTGTACTGGAAAGAAGGACT
>Ga0209653_1000204_pt1 | contig 53140 bp, 48 predicted proteins | sample SaaInl6LU_22_DNA_FD_184644 | JGI IMG/M metagenome (GOLD analysis project Ga0209653, IMG submission 184644) | Marine microbial communities from expanding oxygen minimum zones in the Saanich Inlet - ESP_116LU_22_DNA (SPAdes) (version 2) | ecosystem: Environmental > Aquatic > Marine > Intertidal... | reverse complement strand
TCAATTAAAGATTATCGAGATTCCAATCAATTTTCGCTTTTCCTTTTTTCTCCAAATAATCATTCGTTTCGCTAAAAGGTTTAGATCCAAAAAAGCCACGATGAGCCGAAAAAGGGGAGGGGTGAGCTGAGGTAATAATCAGATGTTTGGATTCATCAATCAAAGTAGCTTTTTGCTCCGCAAATTTCCCCCAAAGGATAAAAACAACAGAGTTTTTAGCATCAGAAATTGTTTTTATAACAGAATCGGTAAAAATCTCCCAGCCCTTTTTTTGGTGACTTCCAGGCGTAGATTTACGCACAGTCAATGTAGCATTTAGCAGTAAAACTCCTTGCTTTGCCCATCCAATTAAGTTTCCTTGAAAAGGAACTTGAATTGTTAAATCTGAGCTCAATTCTTTGTAAATATTTCGGAGCGAAGGTGGGAATTTCACACCATCCGGAACCGAAAAACTAAGCCCGTGAGCTTGTCCATCTCCATGATAGGGGTCTTGTCCCAGTATCACCACTTTAGTGTTTTCAAAAGAACAAGTTTCAAATGCATTAAAAATAAATTTCTCTCGAGGAAAACAGGTCTCTTTCCGATATTCTTCGGAAACAAATTCAGTAAGGCGAGCAAAATAATCAGACTCTATCTCTTCAGAAAGAACTTTTTTCCAATCGTCAGTCAGTTGAGATTTTAGATTCATTTTCCTTTAATTGAGATTTAACTTCGAGCTTCCTTTTTCAGACTCCTAACTATCCATCGTACCCAAACTGATTCAGTTTATTGTCTTTTTCTTTCCAGTCCTTGTCCACTTTCACGTACAAATCCAAGAAAACTTTTTTACCAATAAATTCCTCAATGTCTTTTCTCGCCTCAGTCCCCACTTTTGTCAATTTACTCCCTTGGTGACCAATTATTATCCCTTTTTGAGTCTCTCGGTTTACAATGATCAACGCACGAATTTTGGTAATGGTCTTTTTAGATTTTCCCTCAGTAGGCATGTCTTCTTTGTATTCTTCCACCACCACTTCGCATGAATAAGGCACTTCTTTGTTGTAAGTCGTAAATATTTTTTCTCTAATAATTTCCGAGATAAAAAACCTCATCGGTTTGTCCGTCAATTCATCTTTTGGGAAGTAAGCTGGCGATTCGGGCAACAATTCTTTTATTTTTTGAATTACAAAATCAGTATTCACTTTTTCTAGTGCCGATATCGGTAAAATTTGCGCTCCAGGCATTAATTCAGCCCACAAAGCCACTTTTTTCTCCACGATTTCCATGTCTTTGGCTAAGTCAATTTTGTTAATCAGCACAAACTTAGGAATATCCATGTCAGTTATTTTTCTCAATGTTTCAGCGTGATTCATCGAGTCTTCAAAAATATCTGTCACCAGCAAAATAATGTCAGCATCACGCAACGATTCGCTTACAAAATTCATCATTTTTTCATGAAGTTTGTATTTTGGTTCCAATACTCCAGGCGTATCCGAATACACAATCTGAAAATCGCTACCATTTACCAATCCTCTGATTCTGTGGCGAGTAGTTTGATGTTTCGAAGTAATAATCGACATTCTTGCTCCCACCAATCCATTCATCAATGTGGATTTCCCAACATTAGGACTCCCTACAATATTTACAAACCCAGCTTTGTGTGCCATATTTTTTTCAACTTTTAGTCTACAAAGAAACGAAGAATATTCGTTTTCTACTCATTTATCACGGTTCAAGCGTTGTATTGTCGTTTTATTTTGGGCGTTTCCCGATAATACGTTTTCATAAACCTGCCACAGCTATAAGAATCGGGACCGGGCTTTCCGCACTCGCTTCCCGGGAAAAACAAGAGAGCTCAAACAATTGCTCCAATCCCTAACGCAAAACAGCTGAAGCAAATAGAACTGGGTTAAATGTTTAAAAACTAATCCTCAAACAGCAATCACTTTTCACTCAAATTATCTACATTTGAACCATGCTATTTAAGGAAATCATCGGTCAAGAATTAGTGAAGCAAAACCTTATCCAAACGGTAAATGCCGAAAGGATAAGTCATGCTCAACTTTTTCATGGAAAATTAGGGTATGGTTCGTTTGCATTGGCGTTGGCTTACACCCAATATATTTTCTGTACCAACAAAACTTCACAAGATTCTTGCGGAGGTTGCGCTTCTTGTCTCAAAATAAGTCAGCTCTCTCATCCCGATGTGCATTTTTCATTTCCAGTACAATTGGAGGCGAAAAAGAAAACCTCTGACGATTTTGTAAGTGAATGGAGAGAAATGATACAAAATTCGGCCTACTCTTCGGAGCAAGATTGGTATCACAAAACTGGGAACGAGAACAAAAAAGGATTGATTGGGGTAGACGAAAGCAAAAGAATTGCTGAAAAGATCAGTCTCAAATCCTACGAGGGAGGTTACAAAGTGAGTTTGTTTTGGTTGGCCGAAAATATGAATGCCGCAGCTGCCAATAAATTGCTAAAACTCATTGAAGAACCACCAGAAAAAACTTTGATTTTTCTCTGTGCAGAAAGCATCGAAAGCATTTTACCTACTATTCTTTCGCGTACTCAATTGATAAAAGTAAGTCCGCTCAATGATGCTCAAATATCGCAAGGATTAACAGAGATTTTGGGAGCAGATAATCAAAGAGCAACCGAAATAGCAAGTTACGTAAATGGCGATTTTTCCTTAGCGACCAATGAGCTAGAAATGGGCGAAGAAAAAAGTTTTTATTTTGATTCGTTTGTTTCCTGGATGAGACTTTGCTTCAAAAAAGATGTGGCTGGAGCAGTTAAATTTGTCGCAGAGGTACAAAAAATGGGAAAAGAAAAACAAAAAGCATTTTTACTTTTTGTGTTGTCAGTATTTCAAAAAAGTTTGATGGGGAATTTTGTAGGAATGCAAAATGTGAAAGCTACAGAAGAACAAAAGAAATTCATTCAAAATTTCATGCCATACATTCACGAAAGAAATATTGGTCATCTTCACGAAATAATGTCCGAAGCTTATTATCACATCGATAGAAATTCCAATGCCAAAATTTTATTTTTGGATTTGTCTTTCGATTTATTCAAGTTAATCAAGAAATAAGATCATCCTTTTTCTTGGTTGTAATTTTTTATTATCTACTTTTTTAACGAGTAAACTATACAACCTTTTTTTTGAGAAAAGACTAAAATACATCAGGTAAAACACCTCAAAAAGGAATAGTTTTCAGTACATTTGATATTCATAACTTACGTAAATTCCGCTTTGGAATTCAAAAAGTTACTAGTATTAACAAAGCAACTAATTTATATAGAGTTAGTTTCAAAAAATAGAAGATAATAATGGGATGTTCATCATGCTCAAATAATAAATCTGGTGTTCCAAACGGTTGCAAAAGCAATGGTTCTTGTGGTACAGGCGGATGTGATAAAATGTCGGTTTTCGACTGGTTAGAAAACATGCAAATTCCTACGGGAGAAAAACCTTTTGATATTGTTGAGGTTAGATTCAAGAACGACAGAAAAGAATATTACAGAAATTCTGACGGATTGAGTCTTTACCAAACAGATATTGTAGCGGTAGAAGCAGCAAGTGGCATTGATGTGGGAGTAGTTTCGCTCAAAGGTGAACTAGTAAAATTGCAACTTAGCAAAAAGAAAATCACTGAAACAAGAAGTTTGCCTGCTATCTTAAGAAAAGCGAACGAGGAAGATATCAAAACTTGGCACGCAGGAAGAGACGAGGAAAAGCGAATCATGCCAAGGGCAAGAACAATAGCGATTGAGGAAAAATTAAAAATGAAAATTAGCGATATCGAATTTCAAGGCGATATGAGCAAAGCTACATTTTACTACACAGCAGACCAGAGGGTAGATTTTAGAGAATTAATAAAAAAATTCTCATCAGAATTTAAGGTGAGAATCGAGATGAAGCAAATAGGAATGCGACAAGAAGCTGGTAAACTCGGTGGAATTGGTTCTTGCGGAAGAGAATTGTGTTGTTCAACTTGGCTTACAGATTTTAGATCTGTAAACACATCAGCAGCAAGGTATCAGCAATTGTCTCTTAATCCCCAAAAATTAGCCGGACAATGTGGAAAGCTGAAATGTTGTTTGAATTTTGAATTGGATGCCTACATGGAACTGATGAAAACATTTCCTAAACCAAACACAACATTGCAAACTGAAGGAGGAAAAGCGCGTCACATGAAAACTGATGTTTTTTCTCAAACGATGTGGTTTTCTGTAGAATCGAAAGATAGAAACAATGATTTTATTGGACTATCTGTAGACCGAGTGAAGGAAATTATTGAAATGAATAAAGCGGGGAAAAAGCCTGTGAGTTTGAAAGAATTTGTAGACTTTGAACCAGTAGAAGAAGAAAAGTATGCTGCGGTAGATGCGCAAGATAGTTTGACTCGATTTGATGATAATTTCAAGAAGAAAAAGAAGAAACGTAAGCCAAACAACAAGAATCGAAACAACAGAAATAAGAATTCTCAGAAACCAAAATCGAATGACGCGAAATAATTCTCTTTTTCTTCTGTTTGTTGGAGCGATTATGATATTTTCATCTTGCAAGGGAGAGGATATTTATTTCCAAAAATATGAAACTATCGAAAGTTCGTCTTGGAACAAGGAGGAGGTGAAAGTATTTGATTTTGACATTGTGGATACAACAAAACTATACGAGTTTTACCTCAATTTGAGAAATAACAACGAATATGGTTATGGGAATATTTTTGTATTTTGGACGTTACAATCACCAGATGGACGAACAAAAACAGATACAGCTCAATTTATTTTGGCAAAGCCAAATGGTCAATGGCTTGGGAAATCAGCAAGTGGAACAGTGATTGAGAATAGTATGTATTTTTTAAAAACAAAATTACCTACACGAGGTACTTATTCATTTGAATTTGTACAAGGAATGAGAGACGAAAATTTGGAAGGGATAAAAGATGTGGGATTAAAAATCAAGAAAAAGGATGAGCCAAGATAAAACTGCCCCCAAAAAAAACAGAAAATGGTTGAAGCGACTTGCATGGATTCTAGTTTTAGGTCCATTTGTAGCGCTGGCTTTTGCTCTCTTAATCGTAAGGTATTTTACAGACTTACCGAGTATTGAGGAACTAGATAATCCCAAAAGTAATTTGGCCTCGCAAGTAATTACCAGTGATGGAGTTGTGATTGGTGAATATTATTTACAAAATAGAACTCATGTAGATTATCATGAATTATCCAAAAACTTGGTAAAAGCACTTGTGGCTACTGAAGACGAAAGATTTTATAGCCATTCGGGAATAGATGCCGAGGCGCTTGCCAGGGCAATCAGAGGAATGGGAAAAGATGGAGGAGGAAGTACTTTGTCGCAGCAGTTGGCTTTGAATCTGTATGGAGAAAGAGCTTCGGGATTCATAAACAGAGTGAAGCAAAAGCTAGGAGAATGGATTATTGCTGCTAAACTGGAAAAAAGATATACAAAGGAAGAAATAATGACGATGTATTTCAACAAAGTTGATTTCCTAAACCAAGGAGTTGGTATTCATTCTGCAGCCAAAGTATATTTTAGTAAAACACCAGACGAACTCAGTATACAAGAAGCTGCAATGCTTGTGGGAATGGTAAAAAACCCGAATGGTTATAACCCAAAAAGATTTCCGGAAGCTGCCCTAAAAAGAAGGGAAGTTGTATTGAAGCAAATGATGAATAACGATTTCTTGAACAGAGAACAATACGATTCTATAAGAGTTTTGCCGCTGGGATTAAATCTTACATCGGTAGATCACAAAGAAGGAATTGCACCTTATTTTAGAGAAGGATTAAGAGCTGACCTAAACAGAATGATGGATGAAAAGGATGAAGATGGAAAGTATAAGTATCTGAACAAAGAAACCGGAAAGCCCTATAATATCAGGAAAGATGGATTGAAGATATACACGACAATCGATTCGAGAATGCAGAAATATGCAGAGTATGCCGTGATGGAACACCTAGGAAACGAACTCCAAAATGATTTGCATAAAGCAATGAAAAGTAAGTATTCGTATCCACGATATCCGTTTGTGAAAGCGATAGACGAAAAGGAAGCAGATCAAATTCTCACAAGGGCAAAGAAACAAACCATGTTGTACAAAACCCTCACTGGCGCTGCTTGTGCTCAATGTGAAAGATCTGGAACAAAAAAGAAAAAAGGGAAATATATCTGTAACTACAATCCAAATCACATCAATAGAAGTTATACCAAAGCGGAAATCGACACGATTTTTAATACTCCAGTAGAAACTCAAGTATTCGATTGGACAGCCAAAGGCTATGAAAAAGATACTGTGATTTCTCCGATGGATAAAATTAAGTATTTGAAGAGTTTTTTGAGAGCTGGAATGATGTCAATGGATCCAAAAACTGGATTTGTAAAAGCATGGGTTGGAGGGCCAAACTTCAAGTATTTTCAATACGACATGGTGAGAACTGGGAAGAGACAAGTAGGGTCTACTTTTAAACCAATTGTATACGCCTCAGCAATAGATGCGGGCGTTTGTTATCCTTGTGAAGAAATACTGAATATAGAGCATTGTTGCCCTATTCCCGATAACGAGAATAGACAATGGTGTCCGAAAAATGCTGGAGAAAAGTTCAATGGATTGCCTTACCAAGTTAAGTTTGGATTGGCTTCTTCTATGAATAGTATTACTGCTGCAGTGATGAGAAAAATTGGCCCTAAAAAAGTGAGAGAAAATGCCATAAAAATGGGATTGGATGGGAATCAAATAAATGAATATCCTTCGATAGCACTTGGGGCCGTAGACCTATCTGTGTATGAAATGGTAGGAGCTATGAGCACATTTGCCAACAATGGGGTTTTTATTAAACCGATCATTATTACAAGGATTGAGGATAAAAATGGAGCTGTTATTTATGAAGCACAACCAGAAACAGACCAAATATTTGATGCTAATTTATCGGCTACCATGATAAAGATGATGAAAGGTGTGGTTGATGGAGTGTACAATCCTGCAACCAAAAAGTATGGAGGAACCTCTATGCGATTGAGATCATCTTGGAAGAAATATGGTAATATAAAATACCCAATTGCAGGTAAAACTGGAACAACACAAAGCAACAGCGATGGATGGTTTATTGGACTTACGCCCGATTTGGTTTCGGGAGTGTGGGTTGGTGGAGAAGACCGTGGAGTGAGATTTGTGAACACAGGATTAGGTCAAGGAGCCAATACGGGTCTTCCGATTTGGGGATATTACATGAATAAGATTTACAAGGATTCAACCATCAAGATATCAAAAGGTGATTTTGAATTGCCCGAGAACTATCAGGATGATTACACAAATTGCTCTGAGCAGGATGTGAATGAATCAATAGATTATAATAATTTTTCGAATAGCGGATTATTTTAAAAGACAAAAAGCATGAACAAAATAGTAGCAAACGTAGAAGAAGCTTGTGAAGGAATACAAGACGGAATGACTCTAATGATAGGAGGATTTGGCTTGTGTGGAATTCCAGAAAATTCTATTTCGGAGTTGGTTAAATTGAATGTAACAGGGTTGACCTGTATTTCGAATAACGCAGGAGTAGATGATTTTGGGTTAGGATTACTCCTTCAGAAAAAGCAAATTAAAAAGATGATATCTTCTTACGTAGGCGAAAATGATGAGTTTGAGCGTCAAATGCTAAGCGGAGAACTTGAAGTGGATTTAATTCCTCAAGGTTCGCTTGCAGAAAGATGTCGAGCAGGTGGAGCTGGGATTCCAGCATTTTTTACACCAGCTGGCTACGGAACCGAAGTTGCAGAAGGAAAGGAGGTGAGAGAGTTTGACGGAAAGCCTCACATATTGGAATCAGCATTAACAGCTGATTTTGCTATAGTAAAAGCCTGGAAAGGAGATACAGCCGGGAATTTAGTTTTCAAAGGAACAGCAAGAAACTTTAATCCGATGATGGCAATGGCCGGAAAAATAACCATTGCTGAGGTAGAAGAATTGTTAGAGCCAGGAGAGCTAAATCCAAATGAAATTCATACGCCAGGAATTTTCGTACAGCGAATTTTTCAAGGAAAAGGATACGAGAAAAGAATTGAGCAAAGAACGGTTCGTCAAAAATAATTTTCAAATAACCAAATTGAATAAACTATGGCTTTAAATAAAAACGAAATAGCACAAAGAATAGCACAAGAATTACAAAGCGGATGGTACGTTAATTTAGGAATTGGTATTCCTACTTTGGTGGCTAATTATATTCCAAAAGGAATAGAAGTTGAGTTTCAATCTGAGAATGGGATTTTAGGAATGGGTCCGTTTCCTTTCGAAGGCGAGGAGGATGCAGACTTGATAAACGCAGGAAAGCAAACCATTACAGCTTTGCCAGGTGCGGTTTATTTCGATTCCGCAACAAGTTTTGCTATGATAAGAGGGCAGCATGTTCAGTTAACAGTTTTGGGAGCAATGGAGGTTTCGGAAACAGGCGATATCGCCAACTGGAAAATTCCGGGTAAAATGGTGAAAGGAATGGGAGGAGCAATGGATTTGGTCGCTTCGGCAGATAATATTATTGTTGCAATGATGCACACAAATAGAGCAGGAGAATCAAAACTTTTGAAATCATGTTCGCTTCCACTTACTGGAGTTGGCTGTGTAAAAAAGATTGTAACAAACCTAGCAGTTTTGGAGGTTGTAAAAGGTGGGTTTAAATTACTAGAGAGAGCTCCAGGTGTTTCTGTAGAAGAAATTAAAGCGGCTACCGAAGGAACATTAATCATTGAGGGCGATATTCCTGAAATGAAACTATAGGCTTTCTATCTTTCTTTGAACTCTAAGAAGAGATAAATCATAAAAAAAGGCTTTCATGAAATTGAAAGCCTTTTTTTATGTCCAGTATAGTATGAGTTATTGTTTGATAAATTTATTTATTTGACCATTAACAATAATCAAATAAGTTCCTGCTGCAAATCCCGAAACGTCAATTTTATCAGTAAACTGCAAGGACTTATTTGTATTCTTGTTTTTATACAAAACTTTACCAAGTAAATCCATAATAACGAGATTACTTTCGCTTTGTTGATTGAAGTTAGCCTCTACTGTTACAAAGTTGTGTGATGGGTTGGGATATATGTTCAGGCTGTTTATTTTATCTGATTCTGATAGTCCAACAAGAGAACAGTTCCAGTCGATATCAAAGCCATCTAATTCTAATCCTGCATCTGCATAAAACTTTATGGTTATAGCATTTCCCGAAGAGGTAAGAGGAGATGGGGGGATGCTTGAGTTGCAATATTTTCCGATAAGTGGAGATGTAGTATTAGGACCATCGTAAATGGTCATGTAATCATAAATGCAATTGTCTGCTTCCACATCAAATGTATTGAATGTAAGCGTTAAGTTTACAGCTGAAGGAGGGGCTATAGTTACAAAAGTAGTTTGGTTTGGTGAATAGTCGTTTGAGTAACTTCCGTCATCAAGAATCTTCCCGTTACACTCTGTCAAAGTCCCCAAAGTTCCACCGTTTGGCAGGCAAGTTCCTCTTACATTAATGGTTTGGTAAGCAGTATCGCTACCTCCAGGATTACTAGCAATAAGTCGAACTACATAAGAGCCGTCAGCAGTATATCTCAAAACTGGACTTGTAGCAGTAGAGGTTGCAATTGTGCTTCCTGTCATTGTCCAATTATAGCTTGTTGCAGAAAAACTCGTATTTGTGATATTAATAATTTCGTTTTGGCAAACTAAATTTGGAGTAGTGACAAAGCTAGCAATAGGAGCTGGGTAGGTATAAAGACAGTTCCAATCGATATCAAAACCTGATTCCTCTAGCCCACCATCTACTCTGAATCTTAAAAACAAACTACCAGAGCTTGATGTGATTGAAGCTGGTGGCGGGTTATTATTGCAATATCGTCCAATTCTTGTTCCAGCAGTTGAAGTTCCTTCGTAAATCTCTAAATAATCATAATTACAAGTTGTTCCTGTGGACCCTTGTTCGACATCAAATAAATTGAAGTTAAGAACAACATTGGTTGCTCCTGTTGGGGATATTGTAAAGGTACTTATTTGATTTGCTGAATAGTTTCCAGACGAACCGCCATCATCTATTAATGTTCCTGAACATTCGGTTGTATTCATCGAAGAGTTTCGAACTAAAATTGTTGGGCATGGAAGCAATGTGTCAATCATTACATGAGATATTTTAATAATTGAATCTTGTCCGCAAGTTCCACCGTTTGCTAATAAGGTTACATTAAAAGGTCCCGGTCCTGATGTATAAGTGTGAGATGGGTTTGTTGCAGCACTCGTATTACCGTCTCCAAAGTTCCAACTATAGGCAGATGCATTGTTACTTTGGTTGGTAAAAGAAACAGCGTGAGGAAATTTACAGCCAATTGAATCCGATGTTGTAAAATTAGCGCTTACACCCGGTACATAAGCTGGTCCAACACCTACTGCATGCCAAGCATTGGTAGTAGCAATTACCGCGGGAGAACAAGCTCCATACAAATCTGTTGCAGCTTTTATCGCATAAAATCTTGCGTCAGAATGTTGAGAGTTTCTTCCTAGATAAACTGTAAGGTTTCTAAAGGCGATTCTTGCAGCTGTGTCAAGTCCCAAAGGTGCAACGGAATACGAATCTCCATTGTCGTTGGTTCCAGTTCCCCCATTTACCAACAAGTAAAACCAAAAGTTTTGTACTCCACTGTTGGTATGTACTCCGCCATTATCTGCAGTTCCTGTATAGTAATTTGTACCCATATATGTATCCGGATCTCCTTTTGCGTTTGGATTCGACATGGATCTGAAATAATTCGTTCCCGATGTATAAATTTCATCCCCCATTTCCCAGTCTGCTTGTGACGGTCTTGCCCAAAAATCAATAGCGACACCAAAAATATCACTAAAAGATTCGTTTAAAGCTCCGGATTCATATGAGTAAACTAGATTTGCTGTATTAGATGTAAGTCCATGTGATATCTCATGACCGGCAATCGCCATAGTTGTTAGAGCGGTAATGGATGTTCCATTTCCATCTCCATAGGTCATTCTGCTGCCATCCCAAAAAGCATTTACATAATTATTGTCATAATGAATGTAACTAACCAACTTAAATCCTAGTCCATCAATACTGTTTCTAGCATGAACATTCCAAAAATAATCGTAAGTCATTTCTGCGCCCCAGTGAGCATCTAAAGCATATTGATCATCATTCGTTGTTGAAGTCCAAATGTTGTTATTGTCTGTAAAATCGACAGCACTCCCATAAGTTGTTCCAGTATTCATATCATAGGTTTCAATTCCATTTCCTCTTCCCGATTCTCTCAGTCTGTAGTTGGATGGAGAAGTAGAATCTGTAACGATACTTCTCGTCCCGCTGTATCCTGTGTTGGCAGTTCCTACAGCGTCAGCATGATGAATGAAATCGTTTTTAAAAACCACTTTTCCCATAGAAGCATCTACATAATAGTCGGCTCTACTCAGTGGTTTGTGCGCATATATATTAAATTTGTATGCAAGAGCAATACCATTTCTGGTTTGCAAATACACCAATTCTCCTTTTGGGTAAAATGTAGCAGATGGGTTATGAGTATCTTCTTTAATAAACTCTTCTTCTTCTGAAACTTGCCACTTGTATATATCAGCATTAATTGTTCTAAAAGCAGATGCAAGAGCCTCATTCTCCGAAACATAAGTTGTTGTATTGGCTGAAAAATCAGATATCAGATTGCCACTTAAACTGGTAATTATTCCATTTTTTTGATGAATAGTTACAAAGTTCAACTCAAAAGGAATAGAGTTGGCTACTTGCTGATATTTAATGTGTGTAAATCCTAATGGATCGGTTTCTCTTTTGACTTCTCTTAGTTCAAATGAATTTTTTGAAAAAGAATTAACTAAAGCAGTGATTTCTGACAAAGTTGGAGAATACTTGGATTGAAACTCGATAAAACCTGGGATCGCTGACCCTTGGTTTAAAAATTCTTGTTTTGTTTTAGAAAGGATCGATTCAATTCTTTCGTTATCACTTTTTATTTGGCTAAAGCCAAAAGTACTGGCTAGAATAAATCCTAGGAGAATTTTTTTGGTCATCACGATGGTTTTATTTATGTTAAGAACTGGTAATTCTGTTGAAGCGTATATTTCTGTTTCTGTTTTCCGGTTGGATTAAAACAATCCGTTTATTTCGGCATCAATATCCGAGATTATTTTTCCAAGATCTTCAGGATTTTCTTTGAAGTTGTTGTTGTCAACATCTACAATAATCACTTTTCCTTTGTTGTAGCTACTTATCCAAGACTCATATCGTTCGTTCAGTCTTTTTAAGTAATCAATTCTGATGCTTTCTTCGTATTCTCTTCCTCTTTGCGAAATTTGATTGACCAAGGTTGGTACACTTGCTCTCAGGTGAATCAATAAATCAGGAGCAGAAATAAAATTCTCCATCAATGAAAATAGTGAAAAGTAATTTTCAAAATCTTTTGTGGACATAAGTCCCATTTTGTGCAGGTTAGGCGCAAAAATGAACGCATCTTCATAAATTGTTCTGTCCTGAATAACAGTTTTTTCGCTGCTTTTAATTTCCTGAATTTGAGTAAACCTACTATTCAAATAAAATATTTGAAGGTTGAAAGACCAGCGTTGCATGTCTTCATAAAAATCATTCAAATAAGGGTTGTTTTCCACATCTTCGAAGTGTGTATCCCATTTGTAATGTTTTGCCAATAAGTTGGTGAGGGTAGTTTTTCCTGCTCCTATATTTCCTGAAATTGCAACGTGCATAAACTCAATTAATTTTTGTTTGTCGAAAATAGCAAAAATGGTGATTACTTGGAAATAAAACGGCCTCTATTAATTGATTTTTGGGCAATTTAGCCAAAAATCTCAGCCGCCATTGACTTCGATGCATTAAAGAGTATCTTTGCATGGTGAATTCAACAAAGATTAGTTTTAAGGAAATAAGGATATTAGCAATACCAGCAATTTTTGCAGGAATTGCCGAGCCCATAATTGGTTTGGTGGATACTGCCGTAATTGGAAACCTGGGCGAAAACTCGGAAATTTCTCAGGCTGCAGTTGGGCTTGGGGCAGCATTTTATACGTTGCTTTTGTGGTGCTTGTCGCAAATAAGAACTTCTATTTCTTCTATCGTGTCCAAGTATGTTGGGGCAGAAAAAGTATCCGATATCAAATCATTGGTTCCACAGACTATTCTGTTTGGAGCGATGTTGGGTGTTATAGTTGGAGGGATTTCTTTTCTGTTTTCTCCCAGTATATTTTTAGATTTTTATGGAGTAGATTCAACCGATAAGGAACTGCTAGAGAAAGCTATACAGTATTTCAATATTAGAATTATTGGCCTGCCAATTTCTATGATTGTGTATACTGTTTTTGGTGTTTTTAGAGGTATGCAAAATACAATTTGGATTATGCAGGCAAGTATTTTTGGTGCCATAATGAATGTTATATTGGATTATATATTGGTTTTTGGTGTTGGTGATTTTTATCCAAATATGGGGATAGAAGGCGTGGCTTGGGCAAGTGTATTCGCTCAATTTACCATGTTATTGATTGTTGCAATTACAGTGAAAAGAAAAACAGAATTTTCAATTATCCCTTCCTGGTCAAAACCAAATCCTGAGTTCAAAACCATGTTGTTGATGTCTGCCAATATGTTGATAAGAACGCTTGCTCTCAATCTGGCTTTTTTTCTTGCCAATCGCTATGCTACCAGTTATGGGAAAAGCTATTTGGCGGCTCATACCATTTTGATTAATCTTTGGGTGTTTTCTTTCTTTTTTATAGATGGATTCTCTAATGCTGGAAATGCGATTTCTGGGAAATTGCTAGGCAAAAAGGATTTCAAAGCTCTTACTCTGCTTTCAAAGGATTTGGTAAAATACAATTCAATTGTTGCGGGAGTATTAGCGCTTATATTTGTGTTGTTGTATCCATTTTTGGGAAGGATATTTAGTAATGACTCCGAAGTGGTGGCGCATTTTTATTCGGTGTTTTGGTTGATAATTGTGGCTCAGTTTGTGAGCGGAATTACTTTTACCTACGATGGAATTTTTAAGGGGTTGGGAGAAACTGCATACCTAAGAAATACACTTATTGTGGCTACTTTATTCTTGTTTGTTCCGGTTATTTTTGTTCTAGATTTATTCGATTTTAATCTCTATGCCATTTGGATTGCCTTTCTCGTATGGAATATGTTTAGAGGAGGTTCGCTCATTTATAAGTTCAGAAAGAAATATCGGACGATATAAGGATTCATATTCTTTGTAAAACTTTCTTTATCTTTAGAAAGATTTATTAACGGAAAAACATAAAAAAATGAAATTAAAATTATTTGGTGCAGCACTATTTGGGGTATTGGCAATGTCCTCTTGTTCAGTAGAAACAGAATTAAATGAAATTACAATGGATTCTCAAACCTTTTTGTTCGAAGATATTTACGAAGGAAGTAATTCGGCAACGATAGAAATGGATTCCGAAGCTATGATTGATGCGCAAGAGTCTTTAGATTCAAAAGAAATTGAATCAATTTTTATTTCTGGGGTAACGCTTACAAAAAATGATTCCATAGGACTTAGTGAAATTACAAGTTCAAAACTGCAAATAATGAGTGAGAGTGAAGATCTTCCTATGGTTACTGTGGCAGTAAAGACTGAAGTTGCTGAAGGAGTGAATTCAATAGAGCTTGATGTGATTGACGATGTAGACTTAAAAGAATACATGGACAACGGAAAAATCTACTTGGTTCTAGATGCTAATTTTAGTGTGGATAATGAAATGGAGCAACCTGTTGAGGCAGTCGTGAAATTTGCGTTTAACACAGCAAAAAAGTAAACGAAAAGAAATACTGAAAAAGGCTCAAATCAAGGATTTGAGCCTTTTTTTTATTCGTAAACTGGAGTAAAACTTTTACTTGTTTTTTCTATGAATTCAAGAATTTCTTCATTACCTGTCTTTTTTTCAGAAGAAGTGAGGAAGTATTCGGGTAAAAAATCCCATTTCTCACTCATTTTGTCTTGGTAGGCTTTTATGTTGCCTTCCACATCTCTTGGGTCAAGTTTGTCCATTTTTGTAAACACCATTACAAATGGGATTCCATTTTCGCCCAGCCATTCCATGAATTCATCATCTGCCTTTAGCACGTTGTGTCGCGAATCCAAAAGCACAAACACACACATCAGATTTTCTCTGTTTCTTAGATAGTTTCGAGTAAAATTCATCCATTTTTCTTTCAGAGCAACCGGTGTTTTTGTGAATCCATATCCTGGTAAATCCACTAAGTACCAATCGTCATTAATTATAAAATGGTTAATCAGTTGCGTTTTTCCTGGTGTAGAAGAAGTCTTAGCTAATTTTTTATTGTTGCAAATAGAATTGATCAAACTGGATTTTCCCACATTGGATCTTCCAATGAATGCATATTCTGGTAGCAAAGGCTTGGGGCACATGTCTACTCTGGTGTTGCTTATTACAAATTCAGCTGATTTTACTTTCATTATTTCTCAATATTTGAGGCAAAGATACGAGAAATTATTGCTGTTCCCACATCCTACCACTAAGTTTGAAAAATCGATGAGAAAGCCAATAAAACCGTGTTAATAAACATTGGATTGTTAATAGAATGGAAATCTCTCCCACCATACTTATTAACAATATTTTTTCTCATAAGCCTTTAAAATCAATAGTTTTTGTTTTGTATGAAACAAAATTTGTTTACATTCGTTCTAAAGTTATTCACATCGTGGTAGAATGTGGAGAAATGTGGGATATTATAAATATCTTTGCTAATTAACAATAACTATGTCTTATCTAGGAGAATACATATGTAAACTGGATGCCAAAGGGCGACTTACTGTTCCGTCAGGTCTAAAAAAACAATTAGACAATGAGGGGAGAGAAGGGTTTGTTCTGAACCGCGGGTTCGAAGGGTGTTTGGGTTTGTATCCTCACAAAGACTGGTTAGAAGTTTCGAAAAAGCTAAATGATTTGAATTTATTCACTATCAAAAACAGAGCTTTTGTTCGAAAATTTCAAAATGGTGCCACCAAGCTTGATATGGATGGAAATGGAAGGGTTCTTCTTCCAAAAGATCTTCAAGAGTTTGCTGGAATATCCAAAGAGGTGGTCCTTTTTGCATATGCCGATAGAATTGAAATTTGGGACAAAGCGAAGTATGATGAGGTGATGAACGAAGAAATGGGCGATTTTGCAACTCTAGCCGAAGAAGTTATGAGTGATGGCAAAGATGATGAAAAATGAAAGCGGTTATCATATCCCAGTTCTTTTAAATAGTTCGGTCGAAGGATTGAACATTGTACCAGATGGTGTCTATGTAGATGTAACTTTTGGTGGAGGCGGACACTCGAGAAAAATTCTCGAGAACCTTGGAGAAAACGGAAAATTATTTGCGTTTGATCAAGATGCCGAAGCTCACGAGAATGCTTTCGAAGATTCTCGTTTCAAACTAATAGATCAGAATTTTGCCTTTATCAAGAATTACTTGGCTTTCCACGGAATTGAAAAAGTAGATGGTATTTTGGCAGATTTGGGAGTTTCTTCCCATCAATTTGATTCAGGAGAAAGAGGTTTTTCTATTCGCTACGAAGGTGATTTGGATATGCGAATGAATCAAAGCCAAGAACTTACAGCTCAGCAGGTAGTTAATGATTATGAAGAAGATAGGCTTGAATTTATTTTTAAAGCTTACGCAGATATCAGAAACGCAAGATTAGTGGCTCGTAAAATTGTGGAGGCTCGAAATGAAAAAGAAATTTTGACCACAACTGATTTGATTGACGTGGTGAAACTTCTCACAACCTTCAAAAAGGAGAATCAATTTTTGGCTCAAATTTTTCAAGCTATAAGAATTGAAGTAAACCAAGAATTAGAGGTCTTGAAACAGTTTCTGTTAGCAGCCCAAGAGTTATTGAGTCCAAAAGGTAGATTAGTGGTGATTTCTTACCATTCTTTGGAGGATAGATTGGTTAAGAATTTTATCAAAAAAGGAAAGTTTGAAGGCGAGGTTGAGAAAGATTTTTTTGGAAATCCACAGGTACAATTAAAAGATGTGACAAGAAAGGCAGTAGTGCCAACAGAAGAGGAAATAGAAGTGAACTCGCGAGCGAGAAGTGCAAAAATGAGAATTGCTGAAAAGCTTTAAAAATAAAAAAACAAGAACGCTAAGTAATGGCCGACAAAGGAATAAACATATTGAAACCAATTACAGATTTACTCTCGGGTAATTTCTTTGGGAAGGAGTTTGTTCAAAAAAACATGGGTTTTGTGGTGTATTTCACTTTTTTGGTGATGCTATATATTGGTTACGGATATTATGCCGACAAGCAAATGAAGATTGCATCTGAGTTGGAAAACATGGAAGAATTGAATTCGAAGTTGCATTCTTCTATAAAGGAATTGAATCAAATTAGTCTACAGTCAAATATTTTGAAAATGATAGAGGACAAAGGAATTATGGAGCTAAAACAAGCGCCAATTATAATAAAAGCGGACGTAAAGAAATAATGGTAAATAACAGAAACATATCGGGAAGAATATACCTCGTGTACTTTGCTGTACTCGTGTTTTCTTGCGTCTTGATATGGAAGATATTTACTATCCAAATGACGGTGAATACCGAAAACAACGCTTATGTTTCAAGTGTTTCTAAAGTAGAGATTAATGCTTCGAGAGGTAATATTTTTGCTGACGATAAAGAAAAAAGTGCATTAGCCATTTCTGTTCCTATTTATGAAATAAGAATGGATTTGGTGGCTGTGCAAGAAAACCTGTTTTCGGAGAATGTAGATTCATTGTCTTTCGAATTGTCTCGAATTTTTAAAGATAAAACTGAAGGTCAATATCGCACAGAGTTAATTGATGCAAAGCGAAATAAAAGAAGGTATCACCTGATCCAAAAAAACGTATCCTACCACCAAATGGAAAGAGCATTAAAAGCTCCTATTTTGAGAGAGGGAAGGTTTAGAGGTGGTCGAATTTTATTGAAACAAAACAAAAGAGAGAAGCCTTTTGGTATGTTGGCGGCCAGGACTGTGGGTTATATCAATGCACAAGGAAATGGTGTAGGATTGGAAGATGCATATCAAACAAAACTAAAAGGTGAGAAAGGTTTGCAGTTTATGAAAAGTGTAGGGGGCGGAAATAAAATACCGCTTACCGATGATTATTTGGTAAAGCCAGAAAATGGTAAAGACATTTATACCACTATCGATGTAAACCTCCAAGATGTTGCTGAAAAGGCACTGTTGGCTCAATTGGTTTCTCAGAATGCTCAACATGGTTGTGCAGTGCTGATGGAAGTAAAAACAGGTCATGTAAAAGCAATTGCTAATATTTCGAAAGACAGAAAGGGCAATTACCGAGAAATCTATAATCACGCTATTGGGTCTTCTTCTGAACCTGGTTCTACTTTTAAACTGGCTTCATTGATGGTAGCAATTGAGGATGGAAAAGTTGGAATTGAAGATTTGGTGGATACCCGAGACGGAACTATCAAGTATTACGACCGAGTGATGAGAGATGCTCACGAGGGAGGAGATGGAGTTATTCCTTTGTGGAAAGCCTTTGCTCTGTCTAGTAATGTAGCTATTTCTCAGGTGATTAATGAGAATTACAAAAAATCCCAGTCTAGCTTTTTGCAAGGAATTAGCAGATTGGGACTTGGGAAACAAACAGGTGTTGAAATTTTGGGAGAAGGCAAACCTTATGTGAAAACAACTCAAGATTCTACTTGGTCTGGAATTTCTATTCCATGGATGAGTATTGGCTACGAAACAAGGTTTACACCTCTTCAGATATTAACTTTTTACAATGCTGTTGCAAATAATGGTGTGATGGTTAAGCCACAATTTGTGAAGGAAATTAGGGATGGAAGCCGAATAATTCACAAGAGTGAGCCTGAGGTGTTGAACAAAAGCATTTGCTCAGATCGAACCATTCAGGATGCTAGGTATCTGCTTGAGAAGGTGGTGTCGGAAGGGACTGCAAGTAATCTTAAGAATTTAGATTTTAAGATTGCCGGCAAAACTGGAACAACACAAGTTGGTTATGGTAAATCAGATTCTGAGACTCGCTCTCGGGTGCGTCATCAAGCTTCGTTTTGTGGTTATTTTCCTGCCGATAATCCTAAGTATTCTTGTATTGTAGTTGTTGCTGCGCCTACAAAGAGTATTTATGGAAATGTGGTTTCGGGAACAGTATTTAAGGAAATTGCAGAGAAAGTTTACGCTACGGATATTGAAATGGCACGATCAAAAGAGAAGCTAGAGCAACTGAATATGCCTGCTTCCAAAAATGGAAATCTGGATGACTTGAATTTTGTTTTTAAAAGTCTTTCGGTTCCTGTTGCTTATCAAAATGGCGATTCTAAATGGATTTCTACAGTGGCTCAAAAAGACAAAGTGGAATTGAAAAAGAAATCGGTAGAAGGAGTTCCCAATACTGTGGGTATGGGAATGAAGGATGCTTTGTTTTTGCTGGAGAATAGAGGTTTTGCGGTGAGAGTAAATGGACGAGGAGTAGTGAAGTCGCAAACGGCTTTGGCGGGAAACAAAAAGGTGATTATACTGAATTTAGGTTAAAAAAAGATACAAAATAAAAATCCTCTAGGAAAACGAGAGGTGATATAAAGGAATGAAATTATTAAAGGACATATTGTACAAAGTGAGACTTCTTGGAGTTATTGGGTCAACCAATTCTTCTGTGTCCTCTGTTGCCTTTGATTCACGTGAAGTGCAAAGAAATGGATTGTTTGTAGCAGTAAGAGGAACAGCATCTGATGGTCATCAATTTATTGATAAAGCAATAGAAACTGGCGCAAAAGCCATTGTTTGTGAGGTTCTTCCTGAAAACATTGTATCTGGAGTGACTTACATTCAAGTAGAAGATTCTAAGCAAGCTTTAGGATTTATAGCTTCAAATTTTTATGGAAATCCTTCCTCTAAATTAAAATTAGTGGGTGTAACAGGTACAAATGGAAAAACAACTACTACTTCTTTGCTTTTTGATTTGTTCCAAAAGCTCGGTTACAAAGTTGGGTTGATATCTACCGTTGTCTACCGAATTGGCGAAAAAGAAATAAAATCTACTCACACCACTCCAAATGCAATAAGGCTGAATGAGTTGTTTGCTCAAATGGTGGAAGAGGATGTTGAGTTTTGTTTTATGGAAGTGAGTTCGCATGCCATCCACCAAGGCAGAATTGAAGGATTAGAATTTACAGGAGGTGTGTTTACCAACATAACTCACGATCACTTGGATTATCACAATACATTCAAAGAGTACATTGGAGTGAAAAAATCGTTTTTTGATGGATTATCCAAAAGTTCTTTTGCCATAACCAATGCCGATGATAAGAACGGAATGGTGATGATGCAAAACACAAAGGCTGAGGTAATAACTGTGGCTAGAAAAACCGATGCAGATTTTAGAGTAAAAGTGATTGAAAATCAATTTAGTGGTTTGCAACTCTCAATTAATGGAACCGAAGTTTGGGTGAAATTAATAGGTGATTTTAATGCTTATAACTTGGTTTCGGTGTATGCAGTAGCAAAACAATTGCACGAAGATGAATTAGAGATTCTAACTCAAATGAGTTTGCTGAATAATGTAGAAGGCAGATTTGAGTACATCAAAACGAAGGGGAATGTAATAGGAATTGTGGATTATGCGCACACTCCTGATGCACTTAAAAATGTGCTTCAAACAATTTCTAACATCAGAACTGGAAATGAAAAAGTAATTACGGTTGTGGGTTGCGGTGGAGACAGAGATAAAACGAAAAGACCGTTGATGGCAAATATTGCTTGTAAGTTGAGCGATAAAGTTATTCTTACTTCGGACAATCCGAGAACAGAAAATCCAACTACTATTTTGGAAGAAATGCAGGTTGGAGTAGAAGCTTTGGACTATAAAAAAACATTAACAATAACAGATAGAAAAGAAGCGATAAAAACAGCTTCTGCTTTAGCAGAAGAGAATGACATCATTTTGGTGGCAGGAAAAGGACACGAAAATTACCAAGAAATTAATGGAGAAAGATTCCCATTTGACGATTTAGAAATATTATCCGAAACCCTCAAAATACTAGATAAATAATGATCTATCACTTATTCACATATCTTCAAGACATGGACTTTCCGGGAGCAGGATTGTTTAGTTTTATCTCATTTAGAGCTGCTCTTTCAGTGCTAACTTCTTTGCTGGTTTCTTTGGTTTTTGGTAAAACATTAATTCAGAAACTAAGAAATTTACAAGTAGGCGAATCTGTTCGTGACCTAGGACTAGAAGGGCAAAAGGAAAAGGAAGGAACACCAACTATGGGTGGTCTTATTATTATTGCTGCAATACTTATTCCTACTCTTTTGTTCGCAAACTTGAGCAACAATTATATCCAAATAATGCTTGTAACAACGGTTGGTTTAGGACTAATTGGTTTTTTGGATGATTACATCAAAGTTTTCAAAAAGAATAAGGCAGGATTAGCTGGTAAATTCAAAATTGTAGGGCAAATCGGTGTTGGAATTATAGTAGCTGTTATGTTGTTTTTTAATGACAATGTTACAATCAAAGAAAAGGTTGAAAACAAAGTGTTGGCTGGATTTGTAGAGAAAATCGGAGGAGATTTGGTGGAAGTAACTCCTGCAAAGGATTCCAATGCTACTTATTCTTGGGTGGAGCATCATTCTACAAAAACCACTTTGCCTTTCGTTAAAAATAATGAGTTCAATTACCAATGGTTTTTAGGTTGGATGGATAATGATGGAAGAGCAAAATGGGCTTGGCTTATTTTCATTCCGGCAGTAATTGTTATCGTTACAGCGGTTTCCAATGGTGCAAATATGACTGATGGAATTGATGGATTGGCCACAGGAACTTCTGCGATTGTTGGAGTGACTCTAGCAATTTTTGCCTACGTATCAGGAAACATTATTTTCTCCGATTACCTCAATGTTATGTTTATTCCAAACTCGGGTGAATTGGTGATTTTCATCAGTGCGTTTGTGGGGGCTTGTATCGGATTTTTGTGGTACAATGCATATCCTGCTCAAGTTTTTATGGGAGATACAGGAAGTTTAACAATTGGTGGAATCATTGCAGTTTTTGCAATTGCTATTAGAAAGGAATTATTGATTCCTATTTTATGCGGGATTTTCTTGGCAGAGAATCTTTCTGTGATGATACAAGTTGCTTATTTCAAATACACTAAAAAGAAATATGGAGAAGGGAGAAGGGTCTTTTTGATGGCGCCTCTTCATCATCATTACCAGAAAAAAGGAATGCATGAATCAAAGATAGTTTCAAGGTTTTGGATAGTTGGGATATTCCTAGCGATACTTACGATTGTGACATTGAAATTGAGATAGGGCTTTTAGGGGAAAGAGAATAAAGAGAAAAGAACCAAGAACAAAGAGAAAGTAAACATAAAGCTGCAGCTAGCAACGAACGGAAACGAGAATATGACAAAGACAAAATACATAGCAATACTTGGCGCAGGCGAAAGCGGTGTGGGAGCTGCTATTCTTGCAAAACAGCAAGGGTATAGTGTCTTTGTTTCTGATTTTGGAAAAATAAAAGAGAAGTATAAAACTGAACTGGAACAAGAGGGAATTGAATGGGAGGAAGGAAAACATAGCCAAGAAAGAATTTTATCTGCACCCGAAATAATAAAGAGTCCTGGAATTCCAGAGAAGGTTCAGATTGTTCAGTCAGCTTTGGAAAAGGGTATTCCGGTAATCTCCGAAATAGAGTTTGCAGGAAGATACACAAAGGCAAAATTAATAGGAATTACTGGTTCTAATGGAAAGACAACGACCACTCTCCTTACCTACCACATCCTGAAAAAAGCAGGATTGAATGTAGGGATTGCTGGAAATGTGGGAGACAGTTTTGCAAAACAAGTGGCTACTCAGGATTTTGAGTTTTATGTGCTAGAGTTAAGCAGTTTTCAGCTCGATGGACTGTTAGATTTTAAAGTGGATGTCTCTGTATTATTGAACATAACTCCAGATCATTTAGATCGATACGAATATAAGTTTGAGAACTACGTGAATTCAAAATTCAGAATAACGAACAACCAAACGAAAGAAGATTTTTTCATCTATTGCAAGGATGACGAAGCAATAGTAAAAGCATTAGGTGACAAAAATATCAAAGCAAAACAGCTCCCTTTTTCTATCAAAGAAGAAGTGAGTGAAGGAGCTTTTTTAAACAAGAAAGAAGAAATAGTATTTAACCATATAAATCAACAACAACCCCAAACTATGTCAATACACGATTTAGCACTAAACGGAAAGCACAACATTTACAATTCTATGGCAGCAGGGATTTCCTCCAAAGTTTTGGATTTGAGGAAAGAAATAGTACGAGAAAGTCTTTCGGACTTTCAGAACGTAGAACATAGACTAGAGCACATTTGCTATGTAAATGGAATAGAATTCATTAATGATTCTAAAGCAACGAATGTAAATGCTGTTTGGTATGCGCTAGAGAGCATCAATAAGCCTATTGTGTGGATCGCAGGAGGAGTAGATAAAGGAAACGACTACGAAGAATTAATACCATTGGTAAAGGACAAGGTAAAGGCATTGGTTTGTTTAGGGGTAGACAATTCAAGGCTGGTGGAAGCATTTGGAGATGTGGTTGATGTGTATGAAACAAGTTCGGCAAAAGATGCAGTGAAACTAAGCTACAAACTGGGGTCAAAAGGAGATTTAGTTTTGCTTTCTCCTGCTTGTGCAAGTTTCGATTTGTTCGATAATTATGAAGAAAGAGGACTAGAATTTAGAAAAGCAGTAAGAGAATTATAAAAACCAGTAACTGGCAATTTGAAACCAGAATTATGAACACAATATTTCAGAAATATTTAACGGGTGACCGTGTGATTTGGGTGATAACAATTTTGTTGTCCCTCTTTTCTGTGCTTATTGTTTACAGTTCTACTTCTCAGCTGTCGTATAAGTTTAGGGATGGAAACACCGAAGCTTTCGTTCTCAAACATGGAATGATTATTCTATTTGGTTTTTTACTGATGTACTATTTACATAAAGTAAAACTGAATTATTTTTCAAGAATTTCTCAGTTTAGTATAGTAGTCTCGGTTGTTTTATTGTGTTTAGTTCTTGTTATGCCTTCGGGCAATAGAGCTGCAGCTCGTTGGTTGTTTGGTTTTCAGCCCTCGGATTTAGCTAAGATTTCTTTGTTGGTTTATTTGGCAAGAGAGCTCTCGATGAACAAAGATGAATTGAAAAGTTTTAAGGTTTTTATGATAAAAATCGTAGCGCCTATAGCATTAATTTGTGCTCTAATTTTACCTGCAGATTTATCCACTTCGGCTATGCTGTTTGTAGATTGTTTGGTGCTAGTTTTTATTTCAACTGTAAGTGTAAAGCACGTGTTTGGTATGCTAGGACTGGCAATCGGTGGATTTTTGTTTATTCTACTCATAGGAACCGTGAAACCTAATTTATTGCCAAGAGCAGCTACCTGGTCTTCGAGGATAGCGGCATTTGCTGGAGGTGATGAAGTAGAAGATTCGGCCGATAAAAATTACCAAACAGACATTGCAAAAGCGGGAATTGCAAGAGGAGGATTGCGAGGAACGGGACCAAGTAAAAGTAGTGTAAAGAACATACTTCCTTCGGCTTGGGCAGATTTCATTTTTGCCATTTTTATCGAAGAATATGGCTCTATTTTGGGAGGCGTATTTTTGATTTTATTGTATTTGATAATTCTATATCGAGTCATCGTTATTGCAAAAAATTCAATGAGTGATTTTGGTGCTTATCTAGCTTTTGGGCTTGGATTTAGTATCGTATTTCAGGCATTTTTAAATATGGGTGTAAGTGTAAATATTTTACCCGTAACGGGGCAGCCTCTGCCTTTGGTGAGTATGGGAGGGACTTCAATTCTGTTTACTTGCGTAGCATTTGGATTGATTTTAGGTGTAAGCAGAGAAGCTCAAATGAATTCTAAGAATAAAAACAAAGAAGATTATGCAAGCTAAGAGAGTGATTATATCTGGAGGAGGAACGGGAGGACATATTTATCCTGCCATAGCCATTGCGAATGCGATAAAGGAAAAGCAGCCTAATACCGAAATATTGTTTGTAGGTGCCAATGGAAAAATGGAAATGGAAAAAGTTCCAAAGGCTGGTTATGAAATTATTGGTTTGGATATAGCCGGACTTCAAAGAAAACTGACGATAAAGAATTTGTCTTTTCCGTTTAAGTTGATGAAAAGTCTTAGAAGAGCAAAAAGTATAGTGAAAGAGTTTAAACCAGATATTGCGATTGGAGTGGGAGGTTATGCAAGCGGACCATTGCTGAGGCAGGCAGGTAAGCTAGGTGTACCAACCTTGATTCAAGAACAAAATTCGTACCCTGGAATAACGAATAAATTGTTGGCAAGAAAGGCAAAGAAAATTTGTGTGGCTTACGATAATATGGATCGGTTTTTTGAAGAATCAAAAATTGTTTTTACAGGAAACCCCGTGAGAAAAGAAATATTAGATATCGCTGGGAAAAAGAGCAAAGGTTTGGCTCATTTTGGACTAGAGGAAGGAAAAAAGACATTGTTGGTGATTGGAGGAAGTTTGGGTGCAAGAACTGTGAATAATAGTATAAAAAACGCAGCTAAGCAATTGGAAGAAAATAATATTCAGGTGCTTTGGCAAACAGGAAAGTACTATTTCAAGGATATGAAGTCGTTTGTAGAAGAGAACAAGTTGTCGAACATCAAGGTTCATGATTTTGTCTATGAAATGGATTTGGCTTATGCCAGTGCCGATATAGTTGTTAGCCGGGCAGGAGCGCTTTCCATTTCGGAATTGTGCTTGGTTGGGAAGCCAACTATTTTGGTGCCTTCGCCTAACGTAAGCGAGGATCACCAAACCAAAAATGCAATGGCTTTGGTAAACCACAACGCTGCAGAATTAGTGAAAGATGTGGACGCTCCAGTAGTATTAGGAGATGAAGTAGTAAAGTTGATGAATGATAGCGATAAACTTATTAAACTGAGTGTAAATATTATAGGATTCGGAAGGCCAAATGCAGCGGATTCGATAGCAAACGAAGTTTTTAAATTGATGAATTAAGAGCTGGAATAAAATTAAAATAAGAATAAGAACATTGAAAATATAACTTGAAAATAATTGCAAACGAATAACTAGTTACTAAAAAGAAAAATGAACCTTAACGAAATACATAGAGTATTCTTCATCGGAATTGGTGGAATTGGAATGAGTGCTATAGCGCGATATTTCAACTCCAAAGCGATTCCTGTGTTTGGTTATGACTTAACGGCAACTGCTCTTACTCAAGAAATGGAATCCAACGGGATTTCTATTTTTTACAAAGATGAATTGGGTGAAATTGACGAAAGCATTAGGGCAAATAAAGAAAATACCTTAGTTATTTATACACCTGCCATTCCAGTTTCTAATGTGATTTGGAATTATTTTAAAAACGAAAATTACACGCTCAAAAAGAGAGCAGAGGTATTGGGGATGATTACCGAACAATACAAAACAATAGCTGTTGCAGGTACTCACGGAAAAACAACTACATCTTCTATGATTGCTGTTGTGATGAGCGAGTCTGAAATAAAATGCAATGCGTTTTTGGGAGGGATTGCGGCTAACTACAACTCTAATATGGTGTTAGACTCCCATTCGAAGTGGGTCGTGGTTGAGGCTGATGAGTATGACAGATCTTTCCTCACTCTAGTGCCCAATCTAGCGGTGGTTACTTCCACAGATGCTGATCACTTGGATATTTATGGAGATTCCGATTCAATGAATGAGTCATTCCAAGAGTTTGTGAATAAAGTTAATCCTGCTGGAAAAGTGTTTTTGAAGAGTGATGTTAAATTAAGTTTTGGAAACACTGAAACCTATTCACTTGGCAATCTTGATTCCAATTATTACGCTGAGAATGTCTCGGTAGAGAATGGCAGTTTTGTATTTGATGCAGCAACACCTATCGGAACAATAAGGGGTATAAAGTTAGGAATAAGTGGATTGCACAACATAGAAAATGCTCTGGCAACTGTTGCGGTATGCCAAGAGATTGGAATCGAAAATTTAACTATCAAGCAAGGGTTAGAACAATATAAAGGTGTAAAAAGAAGATTTGAATACATTGTAAAAACAGAGGATGTTGTGTTTATTGATGATTACGCTCATCATCCCACAGAGATAAATGCATTGGTAAGTTCGGTAAGAAGATTGTTTCCTGGAAAAAAAGTTACAGGTGTTTTTCAGCCTCATCTTTACTCCAGAACGAGAGATTTTGGCGAAGAATTTTCTCGAGAATTATCCGAATTGGATGAAGTAATTGTATTGGATATTTATCCGGCACGAGAAAAGCCAATGGAAGGAATAGATGCTGAATTTTTATTGAATAAAATACAAGGTATTCCAAAAAGAAAAGAAACCAAAACAACTTTGGTTGACGGATTGAACAAAGAAGAAATAGAGGTTTTGCTCACGATAGGCGCAGGAGATATAAGTACGTTGGTAGATTCAATTAAACAAAAAATCACTCGAATATGAAAAAGATATTAAACATATCTATTTGGGTGTTGTTTGCCATAGGAACCCTTGTTTTGTTGAGCTTTACTCAACGAAAAAAATCCAATACTGTTTGCACCAATGTAGAAGTGAAAGTTAATGTATTGAGCGGAAATCATTTTGTAACTCCTAAAAGAGTGGAAGATATTTTGGTGAATTTAGGGTTTAAGAAAGGTGTAGATAAGTTCAATCAAATCGATACAGAGAAGTTGGAAAAAAAACTGCTTAGTCTGTCGAGTGTGGAATCCGTGGAGGTTTACAAAAACATAAATGGCGCACTGCAAATTGAAATAGAGCAAAGAAAGCCAATAGCTCGTGTTTTTAACCGAAATGGATACTCTTTGTACATTGATGATAAAGGAAAGACGATGCAAACCTCTGAGCATTATACAGCTAGAGTTTTGGGTGTGAATGGATTTTTGAAATTGAAAGCAGGAGAAGATTACAACGATGTAGTTTTTAATGATTCGATAAAGGAATCTACTCTACTTGATGAGGTTTACGAAATGGCAAAAGCAATTGAAGAAGATGAGTTTTTGAAAGCGCTCATCGAACAGATATACATAGAAAAGAATGAAGAAATAATACTGATACCTAAAGTGGGAAACCAAGAAATTATTTTTGGTAAAGCTGAGGATATCAAAACCAAATTTGAAAAACTGAAACTGTTTTATACAAACGGAATCAACCCCAATAATTTAAACTTATACAAAACCATAAACTTAAAGTTCGATAACCAAATAGTTTGCAAAAAAAATAAATAATATGGAATCATCAGAAATCGTAGTAGGATTAGACATCGGTACCACCAAGATAGCGTGTATCGTTGGAAGAAAAAATGAACACGGAAAGATTGAAGTAATCGGTGTGGGAAAATCAGAATCTCTTGGAGTTACAAGAGGAGTTGTTGCCAATATCGAAAAAACTGTGCAATCTATTAAGGCGGCTGTAGAACAGGCTGAACTAAAATCTGGTGTTGAAATAAAAGTGGTGAATGTAGGAATTGCAGGTCAGCACATAAAGAGTTTGCAGCACAGAGGAATGATTACAAGAAGTAGTCACGAAGATGAAATCTCACAAGCAGATATAGATTCGTTGGTGGATGATATGTATAAGTTGGTGATGATGCCAGGAGAAGAAATTATTCATGTATTGCCGCAAGATTATATTGTAGATAGAGAGCAAGGAATTTTGGATCCAATTGGTATGGCAGGAGTTCAGTTAGAGGCGAATTTTCATATTATTACGGGACAAATTGCAGCAGGAAAAAATATCTACAGATGTGTAGAGAAAGCGGGATTGGAGGTAGCAGATATTATTCTGGAGCCATTAGCATCCGCTGAGGCTGTTCTTAGTTTCGAGGAAAAGGAAGCTGGAGTAGCGCTTGTAGATATTGGTGGTGGTACTACTGATATTGCGATTTTTCACGAAGGAATTATTAGACACACAGCTGTGATACCATTTGGTGGAAATGTAATTACAGAAGACATCAAAGAAGGAACGACAATCATGAAAAGACAAGCAGAAGTGTTGAAACAAAAATACGGAACTGCTTTGGCTAACAAGAGTCAAGAGAATGAAATTGTTTGTATTCCTGGATTGCGAGGGAGAGAGCCAAAAGAAATTTCGGTAAAGAACCTTTCGAATATCATTCAGGCAAGAATGGAAGAAATTATAGAGCACATCCACTTTGAAATTAAAAACTCAGGATTTGAGAAAAAATTGATAGGAGGGGTGGTCATTACTGGAGGTGGTTCTCAACTTAAGTATTTGCCTCAATTGTTTGAATATGTAACAGGAATGAATAGCCGTGTTGGATATCCTAACGAGCATGTTGGCAAAGGAATTCAGGACGACATTACCAGCCCTTTGTTTGCAACTGGTATCGGACTTGTAATGAAAGGCTACGAAAACCAAAGAGCAATTCAAAGACCAGAAACAGTTCAGAGAGATACTTCATTTATGAAAGCTCCTAACTTTTTTGAAAAGATTAAAAACTTTTTTGACGAAGACATCAAGTAACAACAAGACAACAACAACAAAAACCAATAAATATGGAATTTAACATCCCAAACAACAACAAAGCCAATATCATCAAAGTGATAGGTGTTGGAGGTGGAGGTAGCAATGCCGTAAACCACATGTACGAACTTGGAATAAAGGACGTAGATTTTATCGTATGTAATACCGATATTCAAGCTCTAGATATGAGTGCTGTACCTACAAAAATTCAATTAGGGGAAACCTTAACTGGAGGAAGAGGAGCAGGATCATTGCCAGAGGTTGGAAAAAACGCTGCAATTGAAAGCGTAGATGAAATAAAAAATTATTTATCTGACAATACGAATATGGTGTTCATTACTGCCGGAATGGGTGGTGGAACTGGAACTGGAGCAGGTCCTGTGGTTGCCAAGGTAGCCAAAGATATGGGTATCTTGACAGTAGGAATTGTAACTGTGCCATTTAGTTTTGAAGGAAAAAAGAGAAAGGAACAAGCAGAAGCTGGAATCAAAGAAATGAGAGATGCTGTGGATACTCTTTTGATTATCAATAATGAAAAATTAAGAGACATGTACGGAAACTTAACTATCCGTAATGCTTATGCTCAGGCAGACCAAGTACTTGCATCTGCTGCAAAAGGAATTGCTGAGGTGATTTCTAAAACTGGATTTATCAATGTAGATTTGAATGATGTAAATACAGTAATGAAAGACAGTGGTGTTGCCATTATGGGAACTGCAACTGCCGAAGGTGAAAACAGAGCAATTATTGCTGCCGAAAAAGCTTTAGCTTCTCCATTATTGAACGACAATGATATTACTGGAGCTAAGCAAGTATTGTTGAACATTACTTTTGGTGAGGAAGAATTGACGATGGATGAAATGAGTGAAATCACTGATTTTATTGTTGATGCAGCAGGAGGATCAGCTGAAATGATTATGGGACAAGGTTATGACGAAACACTTGGAACTGGAGTTTGTGTAACTATAATTGCTACAGGATTTCATACTAGTGCCAATGTAGATACTGGAGTAACTCCTGAAGAGCCAAAGAAAACATATTTGGATTTGGGCGCAGAAGAGCCAACAATGATTGCAAAGCCAATTACTTCTCCTACTCAGTCGTTTTCGACCCCCGAAATAGAAAGAATAGAAGAAGAGCCAGCTCAAGATATGCCTTATTTAAAAAATGAAATAAAGGAAGAGCCAATAGCCGAATTAACTGAAGAAGTGGAGGAGGAAGATAACATGGAAAGAATCATGTTGGAAGAACAAGCTTCTTTGAATTTTGAATTGAACACTCCAAGAGTGGACGAAGTAAAAGAAGAGGTTTCCGCTAATCAAAATGTTCAGCCAGAACCAAAAAAAGAAGAGCGAATAGTACACTACCTTGAAGACGATTTGGAAGATGAAATGGATTCTTCTCCGGTGGCTGCTGTTACAGAGAGTAACAAAGCAAGAGAGGATGTGAGAGAAGAAATTAGCAAAGAACAATTGCAAGAATTGTCGGCAGAGAGAGAAGAGCGAATCAAAGAATTGAGTCTTAAATTGAGAACTCCTTTTGGTTTGTCGGAATTGGAAAGTGAGCCAGCTTACATAAGAAGACAAATCAAATTAGAAGATACTCCTCACTCATCAGAAAATAATGTGTCGCGTTTCACTTTGTCTGAAGAAGATGGAAAAGTAAATTCAATAAAAGGAAATAATTCATTTTTGCACGATAACGTGGATTAAGGAAGGAGTGATTAGTGAGAAGTAATTAGAGGATAGTTATAATGGGAGAAATATTTCCAAAAGTTTTGTTCAGTTCTTAAGAGTTGCTCGAGGTTCACTATTCGAATTAGAAACACAGATAATTATTGCAAAGTAATTGGACTTTGTTTCAATTGATAGCTTTAATGAAATGAGTGGATTTATTACAGAAGAAAGAAAACGGATAAACGGGTTTATTAAATCCATAGAAAATAAGAAATAGCTAATAGAATTTTTGTTGTTTAATTCTATTAGCTCTAATTTTGAACTTTAACAAGAGTCAAAAAAAACTAATCACTAGTTACTAAATAAAATTATGAGTTTAACAGAAAAAATAAATGCTGACATCAAGGAGGCAATGAAAGCAAGAGAAAAGGAGAAGTTAGCTGCTTTACGTGCCATAAAATCGGCATTGATGCTAGAAGCTACTAAGGACAGTAGTGGAGAAGTAAGTGCAGAAACTGAGATGAAAATACTTCAGAAACTTCACAAACAGAGAAAAGATGCTGCCGCACTTTATGAGGAGCAAAATAGACCTGATTTATTGGAAGACGAAGTGTTTCAGGCCGATATCATTGAGGCTTATTTGCCTGCTCAAATGAACGAGGATGAAATTGGTGCAGTGGTGAAAGAAATTATTGCTAAAACTGGCGCTTCTTCACCTGCAGATATGGGTAAAGTTATGGGAGCTGCTATGGGTCAGCTTTCTGGTAAAGCCGATGGCAAAATCATCTCAAAATTGGTAAAAGAATACCTTAGTAATTAAGGTAAAAAAGTTGTTGTTATAAAAAAATCCCCTTTCGTGTTGTTGCGAAAGGGGATTTATTTTTGCCTAAAATCTTTGGTTTATGAGCGCTTTTTTTACTTTTCGAAGTACACTTTTAGTTTAGCTTCATTTGTTTTCAGGTCAATGCTAGTTATTTTAACTGACTGAACGTTTAATCCCGTCTTAGATGAAATATCAGCTTTTAAAGCAGGATAATTTTCGGGATTCAAATTGGTTAGGTTAGCATAAGTTAATTCAAAGTTGGCAGTTCTTTTTACCACTGTTTTTTGCTGAAGTAACATTTCGCCAATAGCTGTAATAGATATAAAGGCAAGGTTGATAAATCCAATCTCATACAAGCTCATTTTTTTGGAAAAGGCATTGATCATTGAAACACCTATAAAAACAAAAAGATAGGCCATTTCTTTGAGCGAAATTGTATCCGTTCTGAATCGGATTACACCCAAAAGAGCAAATAAACCTATTGCTACTCCTGTATTGAATTTAAAAGCTTTGAGGGCGAAACACAGAAAGAAAATTACACTACTCACAACCATGTAGGCAAAAATGAACTCTCTTTTTTTGTTGTTGTATGGGTAGTAAATAAATCGAGCTAAAATAATGGTGCTCAAAAAATTAAGTCCAAAAAGAACTAGTAATTTGTAAAAGTCGTTGTCAAACACCTCTATACCAAATACTTCGGTAGAGCTTAAAAAAAATGTATTCAATGTATTCATAATGAGTTGTTATTCGTTAGAAGAAAAATTTCAATAAATCCTTCGGAGTTCCTTTTAAAAAAAAATGGTTAGCTAAGTTTTCCTCTCAGTTGCTTCATGAATTCTGAGGCGTACACAAAATCTCCAATTTCTTTATTTTCGGTTGTTACAATTGAGTGTTTGTCACCAGTCCACCAGTTTTCTCCTTTGTGAATGTACATGATGTTTTCGCCAATCTCCATCACAGAGTTCATGTCGTGCGTAATTACAACAGTTGTCATGTTGTACTCTTTGGTAAGATCATGAATTAGGTTGTCAATTACAATAGATGTTTTTGGGTCTAATCCAGAGTTTGGTTCATCACAAAACAAATACTTAGGATTCAGCGCAATAGCTCTGGCAATGGCAACTCTTTTTTGCATTCCACCACTAATTTCTGACGGAAACAGATGGTTTTTGTTTTCTAGCTGAACTCTTTTCAAGCAAAAATTTACCCGGTCAATCATTTCTTCCTTGCTCATATCCGAAAACATGATGAGTGGAAACATTACGTTTTGTTCAACACTGTAAGAATCAAACAAAGCACTCCCTTGAAATAGCATGCCGATTTGAGTCCTGATGTGCTTTCTTTCGGCCTTATTCATAGCCGAAAAGTTTTCACCTCCGTAAATTACTTCACCTTTGTCTACTTCATAAAGGCCTACTATGCATTTGGTTAGCACAGATTTTCCCGAACCACTTTGCCCAATAATTAAATTGGTTTTTCCAGGTTCAAACTCAAATGAAATTCCTTTCAATATTTCTGTTCCATTGAATCCCTTTTGTATGTTGTTTACAATAATACTCATGGTTACAGCAATAAAAAATAGGTGATAATTAAATTGATTAGCAGTATGACCATACTACTTGCTACTACGGATTTTGTTCCCGATCGACCTACTTCTAGGGCTCCTCCGCTAGGATTTACATAATATCCAAAATAGGAAGGAATCGTAGCAATAAAAAATGCAAAAAATAGAGTCTTAAAAAGAGAATATGTAATACTGAAAGGGTCAAAATAGTATTGAAGACCCATGATGTATTTTTCGAGTGTGATAATTCCTGCCTGAGTTCCAATAAGTCCGCCACCAATAAGTCCTAGTCCCATACTTATTAGTACGATAAATGGAAATATAAATAAAGAAGCCAGAATTTTGGGTAATACCAAATGATTGATTGAGTTTACACCCATTACTTCAAGTGCATCAATTTGCTCTGTCAGCCTCATAGTTCCAATTTCAGAAGCGATATTAGAGCCAACTTTTCCGGCTAAAATCAAGCAAATCATAGTAGAGGAAAATTCTAGTATCATAGATTGCCTAGTTGCAAAACCTACGGTGTAAGCAGGAATTAACACTGAATCTATGTTCGAGGCAGTTTGGATAACCATCACGGCTCCCATGAATAAAGAAAGAAGAGCAACTATACTCAACGAACTTATTCCTATAGAATGAACCTCATGAATAAAGTTCTTTCCCAGCACTCGCCATTTTTCTGGCTTTTTGAAAGCAGCCGCAATCATCAAAATAAATCTTCCTATGTGCTCAAATAAATTCAAAATCCTTACATTTAAGCTACTAAAATAAGGGTTATTTTAGTTTCTATCAAAATAGCTTAAGGCTTTTTAGCGTTAACTTATAACCACAAATCGTTTATAAGTCGATTAAAATAAATTACCAATGAAAAGAAAACAACTGATACCTATTGCATTTTTGATTGTAACTCTTGTAGGATTCTCATCTTGCGCAACCAAAAAGAAAAAGAAGAAATGCGATACTTGTCCTACTTGGGGATATGTTAGCTCCAAATAATGAATCCTATAGCTTGTTTCTTCTCTATTGTTTGTGCCATACTATTATCGACCATAGTGCACTGCGGTAGCAATCTATATTTCCAAAAATGATTCTCGAGAAATAGAATCTTTTTTTCAAAGGAATGACAAATGAATGGGATTTGTTTATGTAACGCAATTCGTTCATTTGTGAGATAAACAATCTGCCCTAAATTTTTAGTTTATAATCTTAAAGATTGCTTTCGGTCGAGAATTAATTCGTTATTCGGTATTAATCATCCGTAAATCTTTACTTTTGTAAAAAACTAAGAAAGCTTTGTCAAAATCCAATTTCATAGATTACGTAAAAATTTGTTGCCGTTCGGGGAAGGGCGGAGCAGGAAGCTCACACTTTTACCGAGATAAAATAACGGCCAAAGGAGGACCAGATGGAGGTGATGGAGGACGTGGAGGACATGTGATTTTGAGAGGAAATAGTCAGTTGTGGACTTTATTACACCTCAAGTTTCAGCGACACGTAATTGCAGGTCATGGAGATGTAGGTAGAGGACAGCATCAAACTGGCGCAGAGGGAGAAGATAAGATAGTGGAAGTGCCATTGGGTACTCTTGTGAAAGATGGCGAGACTGAGAAAGTATTGTTTGAAATAACAGAAGATGGACAAGAAGTAATTCTTACCAAAGGAGGAAAAGGAGGAAGAGGAAATGATCATTTTAAATCGCCCACCAACCAAGCTCCAAGGTATTCTCAGCCAGGTGAACCCGGAAAAGAGGAATGGAAAATACTGGAGCTAAAAGTTTTGGCAGATGTAGGTCTTGTTGGATTTCCAAATGCTGGAAAATCTACTTTATTGTCAGTTGTTTCGGCTGCAAAACCCGAAATCGCAGATTATCCTTTTACTACTTTAGTTCCAAATTTAGGAATTGTGAAATATAGAGGTTATAAATCCTTTGTGATGGCAGATATTCCTGGAATTATTGAAGGAGCAAACGAGGGAAAAGGACTAGGTCACAGATTTTTACGTCACATAGAGCGAAATGCATTGCTTTTGTTTATGGTGCCAGCCGACAGTGATGATATTCAAAAAGAATTTGATATCCTGATTAATGAAGTGGGAACGTACAACCCAGAATTATTGGACAAAGACAGAGTTTTAGCTATTACCAAAAGCGATATGCTAGACGATGAATTGAAAGAAGAAATTACCAAAGAATTGCCAGAGGGGATAGAAACTGTGTTTATATCTTCAGTTGCTCAGCAAGGAATTACAGAACTGAAAGATTTGTTGTGGAAGTATATTTCAGTAGATTAGTTTGAAGAGGGGAGACTGAAGTTTAAAGCGAGAAGGGAATGATTTTTTACTATTGAATTATACGAATGACTTTTGTCCTGAGAATCCAAAAAACTTGAATCCTGTAACCAGAAACTTGCAACCAGATTATGAAAAAAGCTTACTACCTATCAACTTGCGACACTTGCAAACGAATTTTGAAAGAATTGAACCTTTCAAATGACTGGGGATTGCAAGATATCAAAACGGGTAAAATTACTGTGGAGCAATTGGAAGAAATGCGAAACCTGACAGATAGTTACGACAGTTTATTGAACAAGCGAGCAAGAAAATTATCAGAATACAAAGGGCAAGATTTGAATGAAGAGAATCTAAAATCAATGATTTTGGAAGAATACACTTTCTTGAAAAGACCAGTTTTTCTTTTGGACAATGAGATTTTTATCGGGAATGCAAAAAAGACTGTGGAATCTCTTAAAACTAAATTAGGTGTCTAAAAACATCCTTGCCCATTTAGCTTTATTGGCAGTGAATTTGATTTATGGAAGTAGTCATTTTATTGCAAAAGAGGTAATGCCTGTTTATTTGCAGCCAAATACTTTTATTTTGTTTCGAATTACAGGGGCCGCTATCCTTTTTTGGTCCTTAAGATTATTTATTCGTGAAAAAGTAGATAAAAAAGACTTGGGAAGAATAGCCTTAGTCGGATTTTTTGGTGTAGCTCTCAATCAATTGTTGTTTTTTCAGGGGCTGAGTATTACCTCGCCTATAGATTCGGCAATTATTATGGTGACTTCGCCAGTTATTGTAACCTTGTTGTCACTTATTATTCTCAAAACCAAACTGACTGGAAACAAAATTTCGGGAATTTCATTAGGACTAATCGGAGCCATTATGTTGATTTATTTAAGTGGAAGTGCAAACACAGGTTCTTCTGTAAAAGGGAATTTATTCATTATGGCAAATGCCACCAGCTACTCTCTTTATTTGGTTTTGGTAAAACCGCTTTTGGCGAAATATAAGCCGCTCACAGTTATTACTTACATGTTTACCTTTGCCTTTTTTGTGGTGCTACCTTTTGGTATTTCAGATTTTCAAGATTTTAGTTTTGACTTTCCTACTCATATTCTTTTATCTATTGGGTTTATCATATTATTTACCACATTTTGTACCTATTTGTTCAATATTTTTGCTGTTAAAAAACTATCTCCAACCATTGCGAGCAGTTACATTTATTTGCAACCCGTATTTGCAATGTTAATCGGTTTTGGAATAAGTATATTTAATTCTAGTAGCAATTATGCTTCCGCCATCACTTGGCAGAAATTAGTTTGTACTTTACTTATTTTTGTAGGAGTTTATTTGACTAGTCGAGGGAAGAAGTTGGCATAGTTTATTTTGTCATTACTGCGAAGGCAAGAATCTATATGCGAGCATCTAACCTGATGGATAATATTTCTGACTTCGCAAGAATGACAATATGATAATAGCATTCATAAAATACCAAAATTAACTTTACCTTTACAACAACAAAACCAATCACTATGATTCAATCAATGACCGGTTACGGGAAAACAACCGGAACATACAACGACAAAAAAATAAGCATCGAAATAAAATCTCTTAACAGTAAGTTTTTTGATTTGAATATGAGAATGCCAAGTTTTTATCGAGAGAATGAATTGACATTGAACAAAAAACTATCAAAATTGATAGGGAGAGGAAAGGTTGATTTTGGAATTTATGTGGAGTTGCCACCCAAAACAAATTCAACTAAAATAAACCATGAAGTTGTGACGACTTATTTCAATGATTTAAAGGCGCTTTCTACTTCATTGGGAATAGATAATGATGCTGCACTGATGCAGTTAGCCATGAAAATGCCAGAGGTTTATAGCCAAGAAAGAGAAGAGCTAGATCCTGAAGAATGGAAAGCGGTAGAAAATTTGATTGAAGACGCTGTGGCGAATTTTGAAGAGTTCAGAAAGAGAGAAGGAGAGGTGCTTTACAATGAATTTAAAGGAAATATTGATAGAATTGCAGAACTACTTAAAGAAGTAGAAAAATACGAAGGTGAAAGAATCGAAACGGTAAAGGCGAGATTGAAATCTAATTTGGAAGAAAAACTGGACAGTCCCCAGTTTGATCAAAACCGTTTTGAGCAAGAATTGATCTATTTTATCGAAAAATATGACGTTACTGAAGAAAAAGTGCGTCTTTCTGGTCATTTATCGTATTTTTTGGATGTAATGAAAAATGATGGTTCCGAAGGTAAAAAACTAGGTTTTATTGCTCAGGAAATAGGAAGAGAAGTGAATACATTAGGTTCAAAAGCAAACCACCAAGAGATTCAAAAGATTGTGGTTGAAATGAAAGACCAGTTAGAGAAAATTAAAGAGCAGATTTTGAATACTCTATAAACTAGTCAAAAACTCTTCCGCCACTTCCAAATGTCCATTCCGTTTCTCTGGTGATTGGTTATCAAAATTCCTTACCAACATTCCAAGCCGTGGATTTTTTACAAAAAAGTCTCTGTGAACGTGCATAAATCTCCAGAATAATCCATCCCAAGTGGTTTGCCAAATGGCTCCTTTTTTGTAGTTGCTCATTTTTATTACATAATTACTGCCACTTATATAGGGCTTGGTTGCAAAGAAACCACCATCGGCAAATTGGCTCATTCCATACACATTGGGCACCATCACCCAATCATACGAATCGATAAATAATTCCATAAACCATTGATACACTTCGTCTGGGTCGAATTCACACAACAACATAAAATTCCCCAAGATCATCAGTCGCTCAATGTGATGGCAATATCCTGTTTTTAGGATTTTCTTAATCGTATCATCTATAGGAACAATTCCTGTAGTTCCATCATAAAAGGAGGCAGGGATTTTTCGGGTAAATCCCCAGTAGTTTTTTATTCGAGATTCACGACCTTTTGCTTCGTACATTCCTCTAATAAACTCACGCCAACCCATGATTTGCCTCACAAATCCTTCTAAGGAATTAAGCGGGACATTACTTTTTTTACCAAAATCAATCGCTTTGTCAATGATGTATTTGGGTTCAATAAAACCAACATTCATCATAGGAGTCAACATACTGTGATTCAGGTGAATTTCTTCTTTTACAATCGCATCTTCGTAATTTCCAAACTCATGAAATCTGGTTTCCAAAAACTGGTTTAGCCAAGCTTCTGTCTGCTCAAAAGTTACTGGGTAAAAAGTATCGGAAGTAAATTCTCCGTAATTGCCTTTGAAATTGGTTTCTACATAATCAAAAGCCTCTTTGTGATACTCAGTAGCCTCAGGAAAGTAAATGGCAGGTGGAGTTTTTTTGGCAGGATATTTTTTTCTGTTAGCATCGTCATAGGTCAGTTTTCCACCTTCTGGTTTTCCTTCTTCGTCCATCAAAATATTCAATCTTGCTCGTTCATTTTTATAAAAACTCGTCTGAAAAAACTTCTTTTTTGTTGGTTTGAAAAAGGAACTTAAATCTTCTTTTGAGTTAATAAACAACAAGCTTTCTAGCTCATTTTTCTCCATATTTTGCTCTTTAAGTCCTTCGCTTAGTCGTTTTTCGAGGTTGTAATCTGTAGGATTTCGGTAAATTACTCCTTCAATTCCTTTTTTAGCCAATTTTGGAAGGAGCTTACGGATGTCCGAAATGGGTTCTTTTGCTTCAATGTAGATTATTTCAAAACCATTTTCTTGCAAATACTTTTCATAAAATTTCATTGTCGCTCTATGAAACCCAATTTTTTGTTTGTGGAATTTATATTGGTTAAAAAATAAATATTCCTCGATAAGATATACAGGAACATTCTTATCTAATTCATCTAGATTCTTATGCAGTTGGTGAGGGAAAATTAAGGTTGCTTGGTTCATTTTATTTGTTTTTGTTTCTTCTACATTTTTCACTGCAATACTTCACTTCGTCCCATACTTTTTCCCATTTCTTGCGCCAAGTATACGGCCTTTCGCAAACCATGCAGATTTTTGTTGGGAGATGTTGTTTTTTCAATGTTTACTTGTTTTAAAACTCTGGAACCTCCTCAACCCTTGCATAAGGAAAAGAACCAATTTTTTCCAGTTTATAATAACTATTCAATCCAGAAATGCCTGCTACTTCAGCAGTTTCTAAATTGATATAACCTTTGTTGGAAACGGCCTCTTCGGGCATTATTAAATGCTCTACTTCTCCAATTACCAAGATAGTTCCGTTTCTTTCGATTGGGATACTTTCTAGGTATTTCATCCCCATCTTTATTGGGCTTTCCTTCACAAATGGAGCTTTAAAATCGAACAAATACTCTTCGGTTAATCCGCAAGTATCAAATTCCGACACATCGCTATCAAATTTTGCGGAAGTGTAATGGGCATTTTTCACGAAAGTTTCACCCACATGATTAATGGTGTAATGTCCATTTTCGAGAATGTTTCCATATGTATTTCTTGGCACTTCGCCAGTTGGTCTAACTATAAATCCAATCAATGCAGGATTACTTCCCAAATGCACAATCGAGCTAAATATCGCCACATTAGAAATATTATCTTTAGAAACTGTTCCAATTAAATTAGCAGGTTTTATTCCTGTAATAGAGTTGATTATATTCAGTTTTTTTACTCTATCCGTCTCTTGTAAATCTTTTTTGGTTAAATGCATTTTTATGTTTTTTTATTTCTCATCCCTAACCTTTCCCTTTTGTCCGCGAAACATCGGGAAAGGAAAGGGGGATTTTTAATTCTATGGTTTTTTAATTCTATTTTTTTATCTCACCCTTTTGTTTTCACAAAATAAAGAACTATAAGTTCTTTTATGAAGAGCTATCGTAGCTCCCTTCCCTTCGGGAAGGGTTGGGGATGGGATTTCCTACCTATCTCTAGTATGCAGTTTCACAATCCTTCTTTTATTCTCCTTCACTTCTGGTCTTTTTCTATGGCCCCAAATTTTTTCTCTTGCCACTTTTGCGGTTTCTTTCAAATCTACTATTGGAGTAGGATAATCTTTACCTAGTTCTATTCCGCAATCTATCAGATCTATCATTGTGGCTTTCCATGGTTCGTGAATGAATTTCTGTGGAAAATCTCTTAATTCTGGTACCCATTTTTTTATAAAAATCCCCTCAGGGTCATTGTCTTGAGATTGTTTGATAGGGTTGTACATTCTCACGGTATTTATTCCTGTTGTTCCTGCTTGCATCTGAAATTGCGGATAATGAATACCTGGTTCGTAATCCAAAAACTGCTGAGCCAAATGATACACTCCATTTCGCCAATCGTTGTCTAAATTAAAACACAAAAAGGAAACCAACATCGCTCGCATCCTAAAGTTTATCCAGCCGGTTTCTGTAACCGCTCTCATGCATGCATCAACTAATGGATAACCTGTTTTTCCTTGTTTCCAAGCTACAAGAAACTGTTTGTTATTTGCCTGAACAAGAGATTCGTAACCTGGATTCAAGCAATCTGTTTCGTATTCGCACTCTACTTCAAATTTTTGAATAAAGTGACAATGCCATTTCAATCTCGTCAACATTCCGTCAAACGCACGTTTGTTTGGCTTGTAATTGGGTTGAGTTACCACAAATTGCGAAGCTTGCTTTACAGATAAATTCCCCCAAGAAATATAGGGTGATATTCGCCCGCACGATAATCGACTTTCTGTCGGTTTGGAAATATGTCGGTTGTAGTTTTTCCCTCTTTGGGCAACGAAAGATTGTAAATATTTCCAGCCATTTTTCTCCCCAGCAGGCTGATATGAAGGTGGGTAGTTTTCTAGTTTATTTATAAAATCAGAAGGTAATTCGAAAGGGTTTTTAACTTTCCAAACTTCTTTTTGAGAATAGGAATTGACCAGAGCGGGTATATTCATTGTTTGATACCAAATCTTATCCCAATTTTTACGGTCTTTTATTCCTCTCAGTATGTTGTCTCTCTGGAATTCAGTCCAATTTATGTTTTTTTTGTCAAAAATCTTCTTGACTGTTTTATCTCTTTTCCAAGTTTCGTTAATGCCGCTTTCTCGGTAACTGAACACGTTTTTAACGGAATATTGTTTGGTAAAATGATTGAAAATTTCTTCGGCTTCTCCGTAACATTCTAATACTCTTTGATTGGTTTTGGAAAGAGTTTCGTTCATCACTTTTATTGAATGAAAAGAAAACTGTAAATGCCTGTCCGAAGTATCGGGATAAGAAATGAGTGAAGGTTCGTACAAGAATAAAATTAGGTAAGGTAAACCTGCATTCTCTGCAGCCAAAAAAGGTGCGTGATCTTGAGTACGCAAATCTCGTTTTAGCCAAACGATATTTATCTTGGGTTTACTCAAAGTTTAAGGCTCTTTTTTACTTTTTTCCAATATCCAAAAAACGACCTAAAATCTCCCTGAACTTCAGGGGCAATCCAATCTCGTGAATCTTCAATTCCATTGAAATGATTGTTGGTAGGGTGTTCTTTAAAATAGATTTGAGGAGTTTTATAGTTGGACACAAATTCATCAAACTCTCCCACAAAAACTTTGCAATTTTCTATGATTTTGGTCAATTCCAAAATAAATTTCATCACCTTTTCACTTGAAGGATATTTGTTAAAAAAGGAAGGTTCCAGAACCAACACTCGATTCATTGTCGTGTCTTTTCTCCATTTTGGATCTAAATTATAAAACGTATAAATCGCAGTTGGCAATTCCAAATCAATTTCAATCGGTTTGTTATCGGGTAAGGGAGTTACCAGTTTCAAATCTTCGGTCGGTTTCAAAATTCCTGGTTGTTTCATTTCGCCCAATACTTCATAAGGCAAATCCAAGAAAGTTCCTTGGTCAGTCGTTTTACAATATTTATTTATGTTCTCTTGATTTGCAATATATTGCTTGTTGCTGTTTATCCCTGCAACCCATTGCCAACTCAATCCGTTGCTCGCCCAATCGGCATCTAGCAAATGGTAATACATCCATTGAGCAGGTAATTTCCAATGATTTTTACCAAAATTACAGGCAATAGCAGCAGTGTACATTCTCAAATGATTGTGCATGTAGCCTGATTCGTACAATTTCTCAATTCCATCGTCAATCGCAGAAATTCCTGTTTTGGCATTTACCAAAATAGAAGAAATTTCATTGGTTTTTACTCCATTTTGAGGATTGCGAATGTCGTGGTCAATTCCTTCTTCTTTATGAATCCAACTTTGCTGCCAAAAATCCCTCCAGGCCAATTCTTGAAGCATTTTTTCAATTTGATAGGGTTTATAACCCAAACTCATTACGTGATCAAATACCTGTTTGGTAGAAATTACTCCTCTCGAAATATACGGAGATAATCGGGTTACCGCACCATCCAGAAAATTACGCGACTTACAATATTCGATTGGTTCGATGTCGTTAATTCGTTGTATGATAGATTTGTAATCAGTAGGAAAATTCATTTATCGTTTAGCAATTTTGTTGTGGGTAATCGTTCTTTGTCTGGTGCATTTGAATCGGTCAATGTCTGGATTTCGCTTCTTCAAATGTTTTTGGCTTACTCCGCTATTCACTCTTTTTCTCCACAGATTAAAACTCTTTCGCTTGAGTGAATTTCGCATAATCTTAATCACCTCGCTTTCTGGCGTACCAAACTGAAATTCAATCGCTTCAAACGGAGTTCTATCCTCCCATGCCATTTCTATAATTCTATTTATGTCTCTTTCCGTGAGATTATTTTCCATATTCTCCAAATTTCTTATTCAAGGCTATTGTCCGATAATCAAAAATTTCATTCAATTTCTTTTTGATAAAAAGACTGTTGGCAATTGTTCCCAAAAATCCAAGTGGTGGAATGTATGTCACAATGTCTTTCATCAAAACTCCTCCCTCTATGGGTTCTATAATATGTTGGTGATGCCACATTTTGTATGGACCAACACGTTGTTCGTCAATAAAGAATTCATTTTCTTTTACTACCGTAATTTCAGTCATCCAAGGAGTTTTAATCCCTAAAAGTGGTTTTACAACGTAAGTAATGATCATTCCCGGATACATTTTCTGGTCGCTATCTTTTGAAGTTATGTCAAACCCCATGTATTCGGGTGTAATTTCCTTCAAGTTTTTTGGCGAAGAAATAAAATCCCACACTTCTTCCATCGTAGCAGGTACTTTTTGTTCTTGTATTTTTTGGTAAAATGCCATTTGTTAGTTTTTTATTGCTTCAATTTTCTTCATCACTTCATCCGCTGCGGCAGTTTTTGCATCACTCTTTTTTCTATCAGTTTTAGACAACACAAAAGCCTCTTTCATCAATTTTGCATATTCTTCTTGAAGTTTTTCAGCTTCACTTTTTTTCTTAAATAATCCAAACATACTTTATAAATTTTTGTAGTTGTTAATCTTGATATCCGAAGCTTGAAGCATGTTCATTAGGCTGTAAAGCCCAAAAAATGTTCTATTTACATATATAAAATGTTTACTTCCTCTGTTTGCATCCATTTTTCGTAATTCTGTATTTTTAGTGTATTGCTCGCCAAGTTGAGCAATTTCATCAAAAAACTGATCGTTACTAAAATCAAATACTTCTTCTTGCAAAGGTTTTGCAAATGCTGTGAGTAATTCGTGAAACATTTGTGAGAAAAAAACAACTTCTTCCTCAGAGTCAGAGGTTTTAATTATTTCTAAATCGAGCATTTTGGCTTGAAATAATTTTTCGTCTGCAAGGGTTTCTTTTTGAATCAATTCAAAATAGGGAGCATAAAAATCTTCAGGAATAATTTTCATACACCCAAAATCTAAGGCAATGAGTTCGTCATTCTCAGATACAAGGAAATTTCCTGGATGCGGATCGGCATGTACTTTTTTCAGCGTATGCATTTGATACATGTAAAAGTCCCACATCGCCTGACCAATTTTTTTCCCGCTTTCTGGAGTGGCGGTATATTCGGATAAATGCACTCCCGTCATCCAATCCATTGTGATGATTCTTTCCGAAGAAAATTCATCATAATACTTTGGAAACAATAGGTTTGGAATGTTTTTGCAAGCCTCCGAAATCTCTTTACTTTGTTCTAATTCAAGCAAGTAATTGGTTTCTTCCATCAGTTTATCCTCCACTTCTTTGAAGTATTTATCAGAATCTTTAGCCGAAATATTTAGAATTCTCAGTGCAACTGGTTTTACCAATTTCAAATCAGAACTGATACTTTCAGAAACACCTGGGTATTGGATTTTAACTGCTAATTCTTGCCCCTCTTTTTTGGCTCTGTGTACCTGTCCAATACTTGCAGCATTGGTGGATTGGGTATTGAACTCATCAAATACTTCATTGGGTGTTTTTCCAAAATATGTTTTGAAAGTTTTGTTTACCAGAGGTGCAGAAAGTGGTGGAACCGAAAATTGTGACAAAGAAAATTTTTCAACATAAGCCGCTGGCATAATGGATTTTTCCATACTTAACATTTGAGCTACTTTCAATGCACTTCCTTTCAATTGTTTTAAACTATTGTAAATGTCTTCTGCATTATCTTTATTCAACTGTTCTCTCGCATCATTCTCGGTTTTCACGAGTTTGCTTCCGTAGTATTTGAGGTAATTCACCCCCACTTTTGCACCCGTCCCAACAAGTTTACTTGCTCGTTTTATTTTTGAAATTGGAATGCTGTCAATGGTTTCCATAAGGCAATTATTTTCTTAGTTCTTTCAGTAAAAATTTACCTAAATCAAGCACGCTTTCTAGTGGTTTGATGTCTTGCAATTGAAATCCTGTGTTTACCAGTTTTTCTATCAATATGTCTGTCTTTTCAAAACTAGGTGACGTGTCTCGTTCCCAATATGCCATAATGAATGCAAATTGTCCCCAATAAGCTTCTGCTATACTTTTGTCTTTAAAAGAGTTAAGTCTGTCTTCAGGGATTGTCATTGTTTCAATCTCGATCGAATGAATGAATTGTTTGAAATGTTTCCCAAGCCTTTTGGTTACTCCCAATCCTTTCATTTTGTCGGTTTTGATAGCCTGCAAAACATAACTTCTGTTCCTCGTTAAAATCTCGAAAAACGTGAAATAGAAACTTAATAACTTGTTTTGAGAGTCAAACGAATTGTACTCTTCGTTTTTATCCAAAAGAGTCAAGGTTTGAGTGAAAAACTCACAAAATATTTCCTTTTCCAGTTCTTCAAAATTTGGAAAATGAGCATAAAAGTCACTTTCGCTCATTTCATTTTCTTTGGCAAAAGTAAATATGTTATGCGGTTTTTTTCCGTGCTCTAGCACATAGCTCATAAAGCTACCGATTATTTCTTCTCTGTGGTTTACTGCTGTTTCTTCCATATTATCATATATTTTTTATCCTTTTATTGATGACATTCCTCCATCTGCGTGAATGATTTGTCCTGTAATCCAAGCTGATTTGTCTGACAATAGGAACGCTCCAAGTTGTGCAATATTTTCCGGATTCCCAATAGCTTTAAGAGGATGTCTTTGTGCGTTTGCTTCTTTCTTTTCGTCACTGCTCAATAGCTTTCCAGCCAAAGGAGTGTCAGTTAGTGATGGAGCAATAGCATTTACTCTAATCGATGGAGCAAACTCTGCTGCGAGCGAACGAGTCAGCCCTTCAATTGCTCCTTTGGAAGCTGCAACTTGAGCGTGAAAATTGAATCCATTTTGTACGGCTACTGTGGAGAAGAAAAGGATAGAAGAATTACCTGCTGCTTTTAGGTTTGGCAATATTTTCTGAATCACTTTTACCGCTCCATTTACTTGCAATTCAAAGTCTTCAGCAAATTGTGCTGGTTTTATTCTTTTGAAAGGCATCAAGTTGATGCTTCCTGGGCAATATGCCAACCCATGAATTTCGTCTGGTAAATCGTCTAGTTCTATTTCGTCAGCCGTTACATCTAAGTGGTAATAATTTACACTTGGGATGTGGCTGTCTATTTCATTCTTGTTGAAAGTAGCATAAACTTCCCCTTCCAACGCCATTTGTTCTGTAAGTGATTTCCCGATTCCCGAGGAACCTCCTATGATTAAGTAATTTTTCATTTTGTTTAACTTTTATAATTCAAAGTTAGACAAAATAGATTAGAAATGGGAGTTTAGAACAGAACTATTTTAGCTGTTTAACAAATATTAAACCCTCTTATTTCTTTATTTGATTCGGAATTAAAGCAAAAAAGGAATGACTTTTTTAAGAACAATCCTCTTGATTTATTTTTTTGGAACAAAATTTCGCTTAAAACCTCAAATTCAATCCAACGAAAAAGTTAGTAGAAGCTTGTGGATAGAATCCCATGTCTTGCTGAAATTCACCGCCAGAAGAATATCGGTAGCTCCATGCGTTTGCCGAGTATAGTTCATTGGTTAAGTTGTAAATAGAACCAAAAACGGTGATTTTGTCGATTCCCGTTCTGAATTTAATGTCGTAATTAATTCGTAAATCGTGAACAAAATAAGCGTCTAGCATTCGGTCTTTACTTCCGGTATTGTCTATAAATTGTTCTCCTACATATTTACTAATTAAAGCAATGCTCAAATTATCAATTCGGTTTGTACTTTTAACGCCACCAAACTCTTTGAAAGGAGAAAACTCAAAAATACTGCTTCCGATAATGCTTGGCGAGAAAGCTAAAGTTGTGTTTGAGTGTTCTACTATATCTTTTCCCCAAGTGTCCCAGTTGTCAACATATTCTGTCCAATTTTGGATTTTGTTTTGACTCAAAGTCAAGTTTCCACTCCATTTTAGGCCTTTGGTAATTTGAACACCTCCTTCAATTTCTATTCCTACTCGGTAAGAATCTTCGATGTTTGTTCTTACAGATGCTCCAACATCGTTGATGGCTCCTGTTGCAACTAACTGGTTTTCGTAAAGCATGAAATATCCATTTACACTCAGAGCGTATTTCGATTTAGAGCGTTTGAAACCAATTTCCAAATCGTATAATGTTTCGTGAGTAGGTCGCGAAGTTGGTGAAGATTCCGTAAAATCATCGCGGTTTGGTTCTTTATTGGCTACTGCAAATATTCCGTAAAATTTTGTGCTAGAGTTAAGTGCATAAGAAGCTCCCACTTTTGGATTAAAAAACACAAAACTAGCATCTTGTTGTACATTTCGCAGTTGGTTATCAAAACCAAGAAAGTCGTAGGTAATTTGTCTTACTTGTAAATCCAAAAATGCATTGAATTTTTTGGTCACTTGGTAATTTGTTTTGGAATAAATATTTCCATCTGTTTTGGTAGCTTTGTTGTCGTAATATCTTTTTCGGATATCGGTATTGTTGGCGTATTGAGCCCAAATAACTTCTCCAAAATGGTCGCCTTCATATATGTTAAAGCCACCACCCAAGATAGTTTGAAGTTTGTTATTTGGTTTGTATTTTAGAGTAAAAACTCCTCCATAAAAATCATTGTCTAGCCATCTTCTTCTTATTAAATCTGTAGTAGTTAAAGTAGCGTTGGTACTGTCATCAATGTATGTTGTAATTGGATTAATTCCATAGGTTGCCATGTCATCTTCTTCACGAAATTGTTCGAAATAACCTTGTCCTTTTGTGTAATGCAGGGCTGTATTCAAGAATAACTTGTCCGATATTTTTCTGTCGTAAAATAGTTGGTAATGAGTTTGTTTGTAGTTGTCAACTTCATTGTCATACGTGTAGGGATTGAATGTTCGGTTGGTTTTTAGCGAATCTCTCGGTATTCCTGCCCACGCTTGGTAGGTTTGTTGATTTCCCGAAAACGTGATAAATTTTAAGCTGTTCTTGCCAGAGGCATATTGACCCGAGAAGTAATAGGATTGCAAATCGGAAGAAGCTCTGTCCACAAATCCATCCGATTGAATGTTGGATAACCTTCCGTCAAAAGAGAATTTTTTATTGATAACTCCAGTACCAAATTTCACTGTGTTTCTGATAGTTCCAAAAGATCCAATCGAGTTATTTACTTCTGCGTAAGGATTTTCGCTACGGAAATCGGTGAATAAATTAACCGAAGCCCCAAAAGCAGCTACCCCGTTTGTGGATGTTCCAGCTCCTCTCTGGATGTCTACACTTTCGATAGAGGATGCAAAATCTGGCATATTTACGAAAAATACTCCGTGCGACTCGGCATCATTTACAGGAATTCCGTTTATGGTAACATTGATTCGCGATTGGTCCATTCCTCTTATTCTCATGTAAGTATATCCAACTCCAGCACCTGCATCGGAACTAACTACCATTGAAGGCGATTGTTGTAATAAATAAGGGATGTCTTGCCCTAAATTATTTTTTCTAATTTCCTCCTTGTTGATTGTAGTGTAGGTAGTAGGAGTGTTTTCTTCTAATCGAGTTCCACTTACGGTTACCTCATTTATCATGACATCTTTAGGTTTCAAAGCAATAGTAGATTCTTTGTCATTGTTTGTGATGTGTACAGTTCGTTTGGCTGTTTTGTAGCCTAAGTATCGGTATACTAAGTTGTAACTGCCCGGTTTTAGTTTAGAAAATTCATAATAGCCTTCTCCGTTTGTAGTTGCCACATAGCTGGAATTTTCTATTTGAATGGTTGCCCATGGAATGGATTCAAATTTTTCGTTAGTGACATTTCCAGTTATTTTGAACTGAGAAAAAGAGACTGCAGATAGAAGCAGTAAAGCGATGTTGAGGATTGCGTTTCTCATTGGTTTTATTAATTTGGTTTTAAATAAATCCCAAGAGATGCACCTAATTTTTCGGGCAAAGCGTAGTTTGCCAAACAAAAATCCCTTCCATGAATTACCACGGCAGGTTCGATGGGTATAATCTCAGCCCGAAATTTTGGGCACCCCTTAGTTGTCACAAATGTATATTATTTTTAGTTATAGTAAAAAATTATATCTTTGATTTATTCAAAAAAAACAAAAATATGAGAATTTCATTAGTGTTTGCAGTAGTCTCGATTTGGTTGACGTCTAGTTGTGGAATTAAGAAAGAATTGGCTTTGATGAAATCTAAAAATCAACAACTTACAGAAGCGAATACTGATTTAAAGAATAAGGTGATTTCGTTGAAAGATCAAGTGTCTTATTTGGATGAGCAAATTCAAATTATAAGAGGATCGGAAATGATTGATGGTGTGGAAAGGAATGACATGACGGATCCATCAAATTTGGTTTTGAATGCAGCTCAAGAAATGCCTAGGTTTTCCAATAAATTAACCTTTTTGGAATTCATAGAAGAGAGAATGAATCTAGAGGAAATGGATTTTGAACCTGGCACAGTTTATATAGAAATGGTAGTTTTAGAAGACGGTACTTTAACTAATTTTAAACCAGTTGGAGCCTCCTCTTTAACCCAGCAGGCTCAGGCAGTAAAGTTGCTGAAATCTTCTTCGCCATGGACACCAGGCGAGACAAACGGAAATAGAGTAAAAGTGAGAATGGTAATGCCAATTATTTTTAAATAAGAACAATATGTACGGAAAGTTAAAAAATCACCTTCAAACAGAATTGGAGCAAATAAAAAATACAGGTTTGTATAAAGCTGAAAGAGTTATAGTAAATCCGCAATCTGCAGAAATTGCAGTGAGTACGGGTGACAATGTGTTGAATTTTTGTGCCAACAATTACTTGGGTTTATCTTCGCATCCCGAAGTGATTAAGGCTGCCAAAGACACGTTGGATTCTCATGGTTTTGGTATGTCTTCGGTTCGTTTTATTTGCGGAACACAAGACATCCATAAAGAGTTAGAAAAGAAAATAGCTGATTTTTACGGTACGGAAGATACCATTCTTTATGCTGCTGCTTTCGATGCGAATGGAGGCGTTTTTGAGCCTTTGTTTGGAGCAGAAGACGCAATCATTTCTGATGCTTTGAATCACGCTTCGATCATTGATGGAGTTCGTTTGTGCAAGGCTGTTCGTTATAGATATGCGCATTCTGACATGGCAGATTTGGAACAACAACTTATAAAAGCACAAGATCAAAGGCATAGAATTATTGTAACGGACGGTGTATTCTCTATGGATGGCGATTTGGCGAAGATGGATGAAATTTGTGCGTTGGCAGAAAAATATGATGCATTGGTAATGACAGATGAATGTCATTCGGCAGGTTTTATTGGTAAAACGGGTAGGGGAGTTCCAGAACACTTTGGTGTAATGGATAAAGTAGATATAATCACTGGAACCTTAGGAAAAGCACTTGGAGGAGCAATGGGTGGTTACACAACAGGGAAAAAAGAAATTATTGATATGCTGAGACAAAGATCTCGTCCTTATTTGTTCTCAAACTCTTTAGCTCCAAGTATCGTTGGTGCTTCCAACAAAGTATTCGATATCCTTTCTGATAGCACTGAGTTGAGAGATAAACTAGAGTCGAATAAAGATTATTTTAAAGAAAAAATTAAGGCAGCCGGTTTTGATATCAAGGAAGGAGACTCTCCAATTGTACCTATTATGCTTTATGATGCAAAACTATCTCAGGACTTTAGTAATGAGTTACTGAAAGAAGGGATTTATGTTATTGGTTTTTATTACCCCGTAGTACCGAAAGGAGCTGCTAGGATTCGTGTGCAGATTTCTGCCGGACATGAAATGGAACATTTGGACAAAGCGATTGAGGCTTTTACAAAAGTTGGAAAAAAATTAAGAGTCATATAGATTCATTGTAAAAATGAATTAAGGATAAAAAAAGAGAAATAAACTGAGCAAATCTTTTTAATTCAATTTATTTCTCTATATTTGCAGTCCGATAAAAACAAGAAAGATGAAAATTAGAGTTGCAAAAAAAATAGTGAAAAATCAAGAGAATTTGAACTACAACAAAGGACAAGTAGAAAAAGCGGTAAAGACTGTTGAAAAATACAGCAAGAACGCTCCTAAATAATATTTAAGATACATCGCGGGATAGAGCAGTTGGTAGCTCGTTGGGCTCATAACCCAAAGGTCGTCAGTTCGAGTCTGGCTCCCGCTACTATCAAAAAAGCCAATCATATAAATGATTGGCTTTTTTTCGTTTATATCCCATCAAAATTTATTGTATTCTGTTCTTCTATGCCTTGTAAAAGCAGTTAATACATCCTTTTCTCTTTAGTTTCTTGTTTGATGTTTTTTAGAAAAATAGAAACTATGCTGGTGTTTTTCGGAATCTTGTTTTTTTTGCTCTTACTAAAATAGACCTTCACCTTCTAACCATAGAGTAGTTGAAAATTTAAACGGATCAGTATTACAAATTGAGTACAATTTCTTTTGAATGAAAAACACTTGTTTCTGATAGATAATAAAGTAATTTTTTTTCTCTTTGTTAAGAACGGATATAAAAAAAAGGCTATCAGTAATGATAGCCTTTTTTGTGTTTTTTGAAATGTAAGTGTTAATGCTTAATGAATTGTTTAACTACCTTTTGATTGTCTGTAGTATGCAGAACAATTAAGTAATAGGTTGTTTCTAAATCATCTATTTGAATACCAAGATCAATGGTGTTCACATTAACATCTCTTATCAATCGTCCTTGTAAGTCATAAATTGCTGCTTTAGAAAAACTGATAAGACTAGAACTCTTAATGTATAAAACATCTCTAGCTGGGTTCGGATAAAGAGCTAAACTACTTAAAATTGCTTCCTCGGAGATAGAAGAAGTTTGGTCAATAATAATTTGAAAGTTTGAGCTATTTATACAAGGTCCTGCCGTGGTATAGGTCACAGTATAAGTTCCAATCGCAGAGGCACTCAGGTCAATTCTACCTGTGTTAGCATTAATTGCTAATCCAGCAGTAGATGAAAAGCTTCCTCCTGCAAGTCCTGTAATTATTGGTGTAGGATCTTGATCTGCAATGCCATAAGTATTGTTGGCATAACTGAATGAAGCGTCATCTAAGTCATTAATTATTAACGGTACAGAAACAGTGGCTATATTCGGACAAAATCCAGTGCTTTTGTAAGTTACAACATAGGATCCAGGTATTGAGGCTGAAAGGTCAATTGTTCCATTAGAAGCATTAAGAATTAATCCAACAGCAGCAGAAAAGTTACCACCTGTATTGCCTGTAATTACTGCTGTTGGATCAGTATCATTTACGCAATAATAAATTGAATTATAATTAAAAGCCGCATTATTTAAATCATTTATAGTAACCGATACAGATGAACTATTCGGACAAGTTCCAGCAGTAGTATAGGTTATCAAGTAAGTTCCTGGAGTAGAAGCAGAAAGATCAATAGTTCCAGTAGAAATACTTAAGGCTAAACCAGTAGTTGAAGAGAACGTGCCACCAGTAAGCCCAGTAA
>Ga0209653_1000203_pt1 | contig 53349 bp, 56 predicted proteins | sample SaaInl6LU_22_DNA_FD_184644 | JGI IMG/M metagenome (GOLD analysis project Ga0209653, IMG submission 184644) | Marine microbial communities from expanding oxygen minimum zones in the Saanich Inlet - ESP_116LU_22_DNA (SPAdes) (version 2) | ecosystem: Environmental > Aquatic > Marine > Intertidal... | reverse complement strand
TTCTTGTTGTGAACTACCAACATAATAATTTTGTTTTGGAACCTCTGTAAATAAATCAGTTAAGAAATTTTTATTATAGTCAGGAACATATCTGTTTAATGATAACCCCTTAAATAGTCTTGACCTCTGACCACCACCTGTATTGTCCAAGAATGTTTGCATTCCTGTTTTTTCGGTAGGTAATTTAAGAACCCCTCTTTTATCAAATAAACCTGTTACTGCATTTGCTGCCTGATTTAAAAATAATTGTCGAGGTTCATCACTAAAATAATCGCCAGGAATCCATGAGTAGGGTGAATAAACACCCGTTATCCTACTTATAAAATCTAAACCTTTACCTATAATATTTTTTGGAACGGATATCTTCCAATCTCTTTCAATTATAGAATTATTACCGGTAACAATACCTAATAAATCAAAAGGGTCCGATAAGGCATCAATAGCGTTAACCCTACCCAAAGTTTGTTGGTATGTTTCTTGAGCAACCCTATATTGAAATTCAGATTTTAATGATTCCGCAGCAATTCTTGCCAAATCAGAATCTTGAGAAAGAGAACCGTTATCTCCTTGTGGGTCTCCACTTGTTAAAATACTAAACGAATTATAAGTAGAAGCAATAAAATCACCATAAGGTCCTTTTCCAACACTCGATACTATACTCGTATTGAATACATCATCAACACTTATGGGTTCATTAAACCCACCATCGGGTCCATAAGTGTTTTTAGTATATGCGTTTTTAGACTCTTCTTGACCGATAACCTCAACCTCAGTAGAATCACTAACCGATTGGTCATTAACGTAAAACCCAGTCTCGCCAGGTGAACTTGTCGGCACAAAACCATCACTATTGTATGGTTGTAAATTTCTAACCAACAATTTTTTTCTGAAGTTCTCAGTAGAGTTAAATGATAATGGACTTGGCATCTATATATTCTTTTTACATAAATAGATGATAATATAATTTTATATTAAGCACACTCGTTGTTAATTGTATTAATTAAGGCGAAAACAACAATTATCCCAGATAGAATCGCTAGGATTTTACGTTACTCTAAACCCATATCGACTATCCCAAGTATTAATATTATTTAATTGTGATTCAATAATACTCATCGCTTGTGGGTTTCTAACCAATAACTCTGCTATTGTTTCTTTACTAATATTAGAATTAGTTGGTAGGTCAGCTATCGTCAATTTAACTTCACCATTTATCTGAAATTGTGGTGTTTGATTATTTTGAGTTGACTGATTAGATTGGTTAAAATTATTAGCATTTGCAATATTATTAACCGCATTGTTATTAATAGAATCCATAACCATTGGTAATAAACTTTGATTCGCAGTCTGATTACCATTTGTTATATTGGCGTTTTGTATATTTAGATTTGCACTTTGAACTGATTGGACAGTTAAACTTTCCGAAACAACTTCTCTTTGAGGTGTTGTTAAACCTTGCGAAACTACTTCTCTTTGAGGTGTTGTTAAACCTTGCGAAACTACTTCTCTTTGAGGTGTGGTTTCTATATTAACTGTGTCAGGCCATAAACTTACATCAGTCACACCACTAAAGGCTGATTTGATATCTATATTTTTCAATTTATCCATTATATCCTTTAATTCAAGGCCGTCAGTTAATCTTTTTAATGCAGGTATTAATTTGTTATCAATTTCTTCACTAGCCCTATTAAGTGTTGAAATAGTCCCATTAACTATACTATCAGCTTGTTCATTAGTGAGTTTTAACTGAGTAAAAACTTGACTCGATGCAGTTGCAACACTTTCAGGTATATTAATTTCAGCTTCTTTTTCTAAAAATTTGTTAGCTAATAAACTATTGGCTTTACTTATGTTTTCACCAATTTTATTAAAGTCACCTGATTGAACTAAATTTAACGTAGTTAATTTTGTTATAGTATCTTGAGCGTATTTAATCTCCTCTAAATAACCCATAGATTTTTTAGCTACTTCCAACTCACCCAGTTTATCCACTTTCTGCATCTTTGCTAACTCCTTATAGTCTGTTTCAGTTAATTCATTAAACCCTTCACTAATTTTTCTAAGACTACCATCAGGCATTGTTATTTCTAAATTACCGTTAGCCCCTATCTTACCTAAACTTGCAATTAATTCTTTTTTATCTTCATCAACAGACGTAAAACCATCTAAAATTTTAAGTTTTTGTGTTCTCTGAGCCGCATTCATAGCCATTTGACTAAAATCTTCATACGAACGACCTGCCAATTTTGCAGCTTCCCTCATTCGATACATTTGAGTAACAGGTATATCAAATTCTCCTGTTTCCTTATTAAAGGATACAGATGCTGCGGACATTTTAACTAATTCGTCTTGTAAACCCGCCATATCGGTTTGAGCCATATGTAATAATTTAAACGGGTCACCTAGTGCTCCAATTTCACCACCTAACATTTGAAATCCTGCCGCAGTTTCAATAGCTTTACTTGGGTCTAACATATCTTCAGCAAACCCTTTAGTCGCAGCCATATCAATTCTTAACGCTTGTGCCTGTGCAACCATTTTAGATAAACCTTCAACACCACCTTTAAAGTTATACCCAACCATTAAACTTAAGTTTTTATTAACTTGGTCCATAAATTGTGAAACATTAAGACCATATGACTTAGCTTCTTCAGTCATATTTTGCATCATTATTAAGGTTTCATCGGTAGTATACCCTAAAGTATCAAATGAAGTGGCCATTTCAGCCAATTGTTGAGATGTTAAATTAGCACTAAAACCTAAAGCTTGAAATCTTGTAATTTGTTGTTCAGTAAAGTATGTGTTTCTTTGCATTGCAGTATTCAATGCACCAAATAATTCAATGTTTTTAGAAGCATCTATACCAAGAAGACCTGTTGATTTTGTTGCTTGTGCAATAACCTCTTGAACTTGATTACTAACAACTCTACTTTGACCTAAAGTTTGTCTTACTTGATTTGCGGTTTGTGAGTTGATTGCCGCCGCCTGATTAATAACCGATTGAACATCAGTTATACTACTCTTCATCTGTTTAGTAAATTCTTTTAATGAAATTTGAGCAAGAGTAATATTTTCAGCAATCTTCTGAGTATCGTTCTTTAAACCTCCGTCACTTTGAAAAAACATATTCTTCTTTTACAATAAATATCAATTAACGAGATTTATTTTTTTGTTTCTCGTATTCTTCCTCCCTTTTAATAAATTCTTCAGATAATTTATTTATAAAATATTTTCTTTCAAAGGTAGGCATAGACATCATATCCGAATAAGACATATTAACATGCTTACTCAAATAGTAGAACTCATCGAGCATAACTCTCTTGTAATCAGAAGAAAGGACGAAAAAACTCTGCCCCAAAAGTGATACGTACATTCACTTTTTCTCCTGACGGGGCTATAACAGTTCTATTAAGGTCTAATCTTGGTTCACAATCTGTCATTGTGTTTCTAATAAACTTAGAATCCATAATAGGTAACGTGTTCACAAATGTTGCAATATTCTCTCTGTTAGTATCTCCGTCAACGGCAACGATATGTTTTTCTAATCTACGTGTTACAATAGGAACTGTAACACCTTCAGGATACTCATCTTGTAGTTTACTTAACTCATTAGTATCACCAATAGTTAAAAGTCTACAAACTATATTTTTTCCTGTTTTAGGTAGGTTTAATTCAAAAAGACCTTCATTATTAGGTTGTATTTTAGGTTGTAAAATATCTAACTCATCTAACATAACATTCGTGTCAAAGTCTTTTTTTGTTTTTGGGTCTTTTAATCTAAAGTTATATTCAGAACCAAAAGCAGTATTTCTTAAAAAGATAAGAATGGCTTCAGCATCACCATCTAACATTTCATTAACATTAAAATCAGGTTCGTAAATTTTACTCTTAAGTAATGTTGTAACTAAATTTTGATTGTTACCTGCGGATAATAAAACATTCTCATCCTGAGCAGTTAGATAACCAACCTTTAAGGATTTCTTTTTATTTTGATAAAAAACTCCTCTTGAAGGTAGTGGAACCACATCATGTGGTAAGTTCATATTTATTTGTCCGTATTGTTGTGCTTGGTCCATAACTATTTTAAATAAAAAAAACCATAGAAGTGCAATGACCTCTATGGTTTAAATATATAGGTGATTGATTTTTAATCAATACTTTTTTATATTAATAAACCAAAATACATCTATCAGGACGTAGCGTTGCGGAAATTGTTGCAATCGCATCGTCACTATAACCTAAACTGTCAAAGTTAACATCAGTTAAGAATGTTCCTTGAAGAATCCATTTCTCCACTGCAACCCCTGTTGGGTCTAACATTTCTAAGTCAATGTCTTTTTTATATCCCGCAGCATAACCCATACGTCCTGTTACAGACTCTGAGTGTAAACGAACCCACTCCATCAATGCTTGTGATGCTGAAGGACCGATTGGGTCACGGAAAGTTACGTTTATGGTATTCCAAGTGAATCTACCAGCCACATATGTAGATGTGTTTAGGAAAGGAATTTCTGTTGCCCCGATTTGGATGTTTGGTCTTGATGTAGACTCAACATACCAAGAGTTAATCCCCAATGAAGAAGGAAATGATAGGATAAACCTATTTTTTCTTTTAGGTTCATAAGGAACGGGCATTTTCATTAATAAATCAGCCATAGTATTTTGGTTTTTCTGTTCTTACGTTTATTTTATTATAAATATCAACTACAAAAGTTTTTCTATTTACTTTTTATTTTTTTTCAGTAAGTTCCACTAGAAGATAATAAAAAATAGAAAATAATTAAATTTCTTTTTTATCTCCTCCTTTAGTTAAATAAGTTCTTACTGGTTTATCTTCATACTCTTTATCTAAAAATGCTTTGATTTTTTCAACATTTCCTGGGTCATCATCAGAAAACCCAATCATCGGTACGAAATTATTTTTTACATCATTTTTAAGGAACGCTCTTTTTCCAAGTCTCTCACTCATTTCTTTTACATAAGCAATAAATTCTCTTAAAGCTTTAATTTTTCCTTCTTCAGGGTTTGATGCTGACCCCTCTCCATATGTTACAGGATAATATTTACAAAGGTCCAAATACTCATTAATCATAATTTGACCATCCTTTGTTTCATCACCCGACATATTTCTATATTTTTTAAGATTATCGATAAGAATATCTTTACTGATGCCATTATGGTCGGTAACAATAAAATTATAGATAGATTCACGAAGAACTGACGGTGTGTGTCCTCTTGCTGTGATAATTGCAAATATTGAACCCCCGTTAATACATTCTACAAAATCGTCCCAAGAAGGACCAATAGATGCAACCATAGAGTCTATGATGAAAGCATTATCCCCACTTACACCGAAGTTTCTATAAGGGTCATTTGCATAACCAACAATCATTTCACCCTTATATTCAAAAGGTTCTTTACCAATCAACCCTCGGTAGTCTGCAAAATCCTCAGTAGACATACCAAGTTCTTCATCATTTTCAGTCAAAAGAATAATTTGTGTCGGCATCGTTACGATATTATCGTCCCAATCAAAAGCATAATACTTTAAATCAGGGTTACCTTCAATATCAAAACCTTCCTTAAGTTGTTTCTCTTCGTAAAATTCTCTAATGATTCTTTTAATCGACATTATTTTTTAGTTTTAATTTTTTCAATTAATCTTTCAAGTTGAGATTCAGAAATCACAATATTTTGTGGTTTTTCTGAAAAAGACTTTTTTCCGTCAGATTTCATCTCTAACGCTTCGTTAAGTGTTTTTTTTGTGAATTCCATTTTTGTATTTTTATTTAAACGTTTAATAAAGGCTAATGGGGACCACATGTAGTCCCCATATTATAAATATATCGAGTGATTAAATATCCTCAAATGATGCACCTGTCGGAGTAATTAAGAATTCAATATCGATGAATTCAAGTGCTCTCGTTGGTTTTAGATAAATTTTACCTGTTAAGGTATTTGAATCTAAATCTTCAGGTGTATTAGAAACTGTAACTCTAAAGTCAATCAAACCACGGTCTCTTCTGATTCCGTCTAAGATTGGGTTTACAGAATCTAAGAACTCTTGTCTTACTTGCTCGTCATTCTGTTCGAATAATAATCTTACTGCTACTGCTGAGATTAGTTTACGTGCTTGTAATAACAATCTTCTTACGTTAATTCTATCAAGTGCTGACTCTCTAACCTGTAGAGTTTTGTTACCCCAAATTACTGTTCCCACATCTGAGAATGTTGCAATTGGGTTAAGTCTACCTTTATAAAGAATATCTCTGTCTTCTTGAGTCAACTTCTTACGTGCTTTAACAGCGTTTACCAAACCTCTTGTGTAACCCGCTGATGCGAACCAAGGGAACGCGATGTTATCCGTAAGTGCTAAGTTTCTTACTACTTCCGCTGTTGGTGGTAAATAAATTTGAGTGTTATTTACTGTATCTCTTGTTAAAATCCAAGGATAGTAAGTTGCCGAATAGTTAGAATCAATACCCGTTTCCTCTAAATTATCTACCGCTTCCTCAGGGTAAATAAAGTTAGTGTCAAAGTCACCTAATGTTGGTGTAAACATTTGATAGTCAGGTGTAGTACAGATATAGATTGAATCCGCTCTATCTGTCTCAACCATATCAATAGCCTCTTCAATAAGATTTGAGTTATTAACGTAATCAATACCAGGTGTTGTAAACACATTAATATTAATTGCTTCAGGATTATGGAATGTATGTTGACCCCATAAGTAAGAATAGTAGTCAGTGTTACCCCACGTTAATTGGTCAGGTCCCGTAATTTGTTTAAACGCTCCCCATCCTGTAGAAGTAGGATAACTAATTGAAGGTGCAGCACCTTTTCTATAACCCGCAGCCCCTAATTGGTATCTATCACCGTTAGTTCTATATTCTCTATAGATGTCCCATCCATCAAAACCACCTGAAGGTGCTAATGTAAACTTACGTGAATTAAGTTTGTAGTATGGGTTACTTTCATCTTGCGGTTCACCTCTAAACTCAGCTACACCAACCTCAAATGATGATTGACCTGAAGTTACGTAATCCGCAGGGATAGTAACGATTGTTGCTCCTGAATCCATGTGGAATCCTTTTGTAAGGTATGCCCATGGTTGTGAAGACGTTGCAGTTTTTAAGTTTAATGGATTTTGTTTTCCCTTGTATTGGAAGAAGTCAGAATCGATACCCATAGTGTTAGAAACACCTAAGTATACTTTTCTTACTTTGTCACCCGCAGCTCTTGTCTCATTATCACTTCCTGAAGCGTTACCGAAAGGTGGATTAAAGATAACCTGACCTGGTCTGTAATACTCAGTCTTATATTCTAAGAATGGTGATTTAGAGCCTGAGTATTGTCTTGTTAAATACCCACGGAAACCACAAGGTAATGAATCTATTGGTGCGTCCTCATTCATTTCCAACATAATATATCTTGATTTTAATTCAAAATCACCGTTAGCCGTACCTATCTTCTTAGCGACAAAACTATTTTGGTTAGGGTCCATCGTACAGTTGGTGAATTTTTCTAACACTACTGGATTTGCATCAGTGTCAAAGAAATCACGAACAACAATATCAAATGTTCCGTTATTAAATGAAATATTAATAATTGAAATTTTTACTTCTCTATTTGCTGAGTTACCATCTGATACCGTTATAAATTTAAACATATTATATACCTGTGTTCCTCGTAATTCAGAAACAACATATGGAGTTTCAGGTGTTTGATATCTATCTAAATACCAACCAATACCTGTATTAGCAGTATCAGTTCTTGCACCATCTAAAGATAATAGGTCACAATCTAAACCTCTAATCATACCTTTTCTATATCCAATATTTAACATAGAGTAATACTCTTCCTCTAAGAATAATGGAACTTCAGTTCGTGGTTTTGCGAAGTTTGATTTACCAAATACTTTTGATATATAGTTAGAATCTGAAACGTTGAATGATGTTTTAAAATTAAATGTGTCACCATCATTAGTTATACCTGAAATTGCAAATGTTTCAAAAGGATTTTTTGTCACTGCTGAATATTCACCAGTACAATCCATTAATACATCTGTTAATCCTGATACTTCATAAACAGGACCGTCATCAGTTGAATAAGTTGCAATACCTCTTGAACGTAAAGTTGCAACAACTAAGTTGTGATATTCACTCATTGGTGAACCTGTATAGTTTGTTAAGTATACAACTGCAGTTCCTGAATAATCATCACCAACTGTATTTGTTAATCCAGTTACACCCATACCAAAACCAACACCACTATATACATTATTAGATTGACTAAATAATGCGTAATACCATGGGTCATTTTCAGATGCAGTTAAATCACAATTTTCAAATGAAATGTCATCAACCTCTAATACGTTAGTGTTTGCACTGTAGTTTGGTGTTGCACCTGTAACATCATCAAATGTAGATGCACTTACCGAACCCCAAAAATATGATGTTGAACCTGAAGATGATAGAGATACGATTTCACCGTAAAGTAAATCTTCCATATCACCCAATATTGTTGACTCACCACCCGTATAGGTTGTATAAGGGAAAGTGATTACATCTTCAATAGATGGAGGTAATGAGGTATAATTTGTCACAGAAATAGTTGTACTATCACCTGATGTTCCTGAGAACTCAATAGTAAATGGACCTGCAACTGAAGTTGCGGTTGTTCCTGAACTATCTAAGTTACCTACTGTTTTTATAGACCATGAAGGTCCTGCGTCATACCCTGATAAACCCAATACTCTCGTTACAAACAATTGATTTGATTGTTGTAAATATGCCTTTGCTATATAGGCAGCTTCGTACTTAGGAATTTGGGTGTTGACAAATTTTGTTGGATTTGTACCGCCAAAGTATGCTTGGTATTCATCATAGTTTGAGATGAAAATCGGCTCAAATGCTGGACCCGAAAGAGTTTCACCTACAATACCTAATGTTGTTACACCGACACTTTGTGCTACAAAACTTAAATCTCTTTCAGATGTATAAACACCTGGAGAAACGAATACTTTGTTTGCTGTCGCCATTGTTAAATAATTTCTTAAGTTTTATTTTTAGATAAATATTACTAAAAACATCAAAAAACTAATAGTGTGAGGTTATATTTATAAAGAGTAGGAAAAAAGTCTACCTTTTTTCTACCTTTTAAAAAAACACCGATGAGTAAAATAAAAAACATAAAAATTTCACCAGAGTCTCATGAACTACTAAAAAAATACTGTGAAAAACACGGTTTGAAAATGTATAAGTTTTTAGAAAAATTGATTGAGGAAAACTGTGAAGAAGTTACAGATATTTACGGTGAGTAAATACATGAACCATCATCTCTATTTGCACTAGGATTATAGTTAATAGCATTTGGGTCAACACAACCCGATATAACTACAGTCTTACTAAGAAGTCTTGCTTTACTAAATAAATTAGCACTTTTAGTCACATCATTTTTTACTACTTCAATTTTAATAACATCATTAGTTGATATTTTAATAACACTAACATCATCACCAATGTAGTTGTTATTTATATAAACAGAATAACTGTCAACATTATCAGTTTCTATAATAGATAAGTCTACTTCATATCTATATGTTTCAGACAACTCTGTAATACCCTGAGGAAAAACAATGTTTAAATCAAAATTAGTAGGGTTTGCAGGTTCTTTCTTAACTCTTCTTTTAACATTAAAAGTATCGACCTCTAAAAACGTTGCTGTTCTTGAAATTGCTGGCGACACTTCAAACTCTTCTTCATCTAAAAGAAATCCCATCATTAAAAATTCATAGTTTTGAACGTAGTATTTTCTTTTCTCAATATCTAATACAGACTCATCTGAAGAGTTGTTTAATATAATAGGAATATAATGTCCTTTAACATGAGTATACGCTTGACGAGATGAAAACTTTTGTAAAACCTTTTTATTAAATTCATTCAAGTGTCTCATCTTATTACAAAATATTTTTACATTATATGTAATATCTACAGGAACTGGTTGAGGTATTTTGTATATATCAACACCTTTTCTTTGTCCGTCCCATGTTGGAACTTTGGCATAATAAAATTGTTTCCTATTTGGAATTGTGTATTGTAACGATGGGTTGGTTCCAAATTTTACATCAGGGTTTCTAACCGTAGCAATAAATGGTGGTTTAATGTTTTTATCTAAATCTTGGAAATTCCAACTTTCAGTAAATTGAGCCCAATTCTGTGTTGTTATTATTAAATCTACTGTGGGTATTTTTTTACCACTAACCGTGGTTTCTAATTCTTCCTTTACAAAATCTAACATACCTCGGTCTAAATCTGCATGAAGAATTGACTTAGGTAAATAAGTTCCATCCTCCTGAATTTCTTCTAATAACTCCTCTCGCCTTTGTAAAAGAATTTTATCAGGTGTTAGAGGTAAATGTTTTTTTATTTTTTTAGGTAACGCCATTATCTTTTTATTTCACTAATAAAAAATACTTTATTTTTTGAATTAACCATTTCTACTTCTTTTGCATTATAGATTGGTTCTTCGGTGTCTTTCATAACAAATGAATCGTATTTGTATGGATTATAAGTTACAATATTGCTATTTGGTTCATCAGGCATGTTTTTACAAGGATAGTCACAATAATCAACTAACGTCCCAATAACAAAAGCATGGACATTTTTTGATTTCTCTCTTCTAACTTTACTCATACCCCCTTGTCTTACTCTAAACTCAACATCTTCTAGTTTAACAAAATCTGCGTGTTTGATAACTTTACCTTTGTATTGAATTGAAAAAGTATGTTTATGTAGATTATAGTAGACCATTACCTTTTTACCTATGTAATTGTCTTCCTCATTATTATTACCACACTTATGACAAATGTATGGGTCGTCACCACCATCACTTAAATCCCAAGACCATCCGCAGTTATCACATATAACTTTATTATCAACAATATCTTCACATAAATAAGACATTCTTTTTTTAATAAATTTTATTTCATTAATTAAACGACTCATATTCCTCTAAATTCTCCATCATTAACAGGTGCTGCGGTAATACTTCTATAAAAAGGTTTATACCCACCATAAGTATGTTTATTGTCACTTACCACTCTACCGTCATTAACAACAGAATAATATCTAACTCTTTTTTCAGTTTCGTAATATCCAATATAATCACCATATGAAATATCAATACCTAATTCATCTAACGCATTTTGATACACACCAACTTTTAAATTACCAGGTTCCATTTGTGTCATACGAGAATTTGCATAGTCTTGATTCTCAGGTTGCTCAATAGTTACATAACCCCTGAACTCTACAGGTGGTAAAAACTTTATACCATCATCTTCGGTTTCACCATACACATCGTCCGTCTTAGTTTTTTGACGGTCAACACGATACAACACCAAAGTGAAGTTCATATCACCTTCAAGCCATTCACGTCCCATTTCTTGCTCTAACGCAAAATCTTCGGACCCGAAAAACTTTTCTAATCTTGTAATTGGTATCTTTCTTGAGCTCATATGTTGATAAATAGTTTGATAATAGTTATATTATAAATATTTCGCTATGCAAAGTAATAAAGATAAATTATCAAAAATACCTGAGGTTAGAGCACAACGTATATTAGAAGACTACGAAGGGTTCAATAATTATATACTCGGTATAAAGAAAAAAAGTGTAAAACAAAAACACTTTAAGATTACTCGTGCCCAAGCGGATTACATCAACACTTACCACGAAAAGGTCCCTAAGATAGCAAGAAAGTGGGTTGACCTTGACAGTTACTTCGGTAAAAAGATGATGGAAGAAAAACTATTAACCAAAATACCTGAAAAAATATACGTTGAAAAAATATTGGTGGAAAAGGATAAATCATTCCATATTTGGGGTAAAGTTTTTGAAAATCAACAATTACATGATTTTTGGTTGCCAAAAGTTGCTTTAATACCAACACAAAATGTTAAAGAGGTTTCAATTGATTATGAAAAATATTCTCATCGACCACCCCTGTCTCACCAAAAAGAAGCAATAGAAACATTAGCGTCTCACGACAAATATATTCTTGCTGATGACATGGGATTAGGTAAAACCACATCTACTGTGATTGCAGCCTTAGAGTCAGGGGCGGAGAGGGTATTAATTGTGTGTCCCGCATCTTTGAAAATAAATTGGATGAGGGAGATTGAAAATTATACAGACAAATCCATTTCAATAATTGAAGGGAAAAAATGGGAATCCGCTGATTTTGTTATTATTAACTACGACATTTTAAAGAATTTTCACGATATCAAAAACAAAGAAGAATCAATCATTATGCAAGAAGGTTTTGATTTAGTTGTTGTTGATGAAGCACATTATATTCAAAATGTCCAAGCTAAAAGAACAAAGTTAATTAATGATATTATCAACAGAATCGGTAAGGTGTGGTTATTAACGGGGACCCCTATGACCTCACGACCAATTAATTATTATAACTTACTTAATTTGGTTGAGTCACCAGTGGCTTATAATTGGATGGCGTATGTTATTCGTTATTGTGAGGGATACCAATTTAATGTGGGTAGTAGAAAAGTGTGGAATGTAAACGGTTCGTCAAATCTTTTAGAATTGAGGGACCGAACAAAAACACACGTTTTAAGAAGACTAAAAGAAGACATCTTAGATTTACCTGATAAAATTTTGACACCTGTTTATTTAAATTTAAAGTCAAAAGAATATGAAGAATTGATGGGTGAGTATTATGATTGGATAGAAGATGAAAGTGAAAAGAAATCTCTTACCGTTCAATTTTCAAAACTTATGAAAGTTCGTCAGGTAATTGCGGAGAATAAAATAAAAGAAACTTGTGAAATCGCAGAGAACATTATTGAACAAGGTAAGAAAGTAATCATCTTTACAAACTTTACTGATACCTTAAATCAAATTGCTAACCATTTTGGTAAGTCTGCAGTTAAACTTGATGGTAAAATGAGTAAACCAGCTCGTCAACACTCTGTTGACCAATTTCAAGAAAACGACAAAATAAAAGTGTTTGTTGGAAACTTGAAAGCGGCTGGTGTTGGTATAACATTAACCGCAGCAGAGGCGGTAATAATGAATGACCTATCGTTTGTCCCGTCAGACCACTCACAAGCAGAAGACAGAGCCTATCGTTACGGACAAAAATCAAACGTGTCCGTTTTTTATCCAATTTTTGAAAATTCAATCGAAGGTATTATCTATGACATATTGTCTCAAAAAAAGAACATATTTGAGACAGTTATGGGTGATAACGAAGGGAAAGGTGATATTATGGAAGAAATCATCAATGAAATTTCAGTTAGAAGGTAAAAATTGATTCTCTGTGTTATTTATATAGAAAATAACAAATATGAAGTTCAGAAGATTAGAAGAAAAAATCTCATTAATTGAACATAAAATTAATCAAAGCCAAGACACTCAAACACTATTGAGAGAAATGTCTGAGCAAATCCCTAAAGAAATTTTAACTGAAATGAAAAAAATTGGTATTGAAAAATTGCCTTACTCCTATTCTGCCCTCGAAAGATTCATAGACGCAGATACTATGGACACACACTACAACAAACACTACAAAGGGTATGTAAAAAAATTAAATGACGCTCTTTCAAAAAGAAAAGACGGTGATTTAGAATTAGAACAAATCATAAAAGGTATCTCAAGATACAACACAACAATTAGAAATAACGCTGGTGGGGCGTTTAATCACGCACTATTTTGGAAAATGTTATCGCCTAAAAAACAAAGAGCACAGGGTGAAGTTTATGAAAAAATTGTTAAAGATTTTGAAAACTTTTCTAAATTTAAATCAATATTCAGTAATGAAGCTAAGAAAAGATTCGGTTCTGGATGGGTATGGTTAGTATTAACCAAATCAAATAGATTAAAAATTATGTCTACACCTAATCAAGATAACCCATTGATGAATATAGTTAAAGATGGTGGTTTCCCAATTTTAGGTTTAGACGTATGGGAACACGCATATTATTTAAAGTATAAAAATAAAAGAGATGATTATATTAGAAACTTTTGGTCCGTTATTAATTGGGATTTTGTTAATGACTTATATAAGTTGAGGACAGAAAAAAAAATTAATGAAGTAAAAAAAGTTAAAAGTATAATTAATGAAGGTGCAAGTGCAGGGTGTAATCGAAATCAAGTTCAGACATACCGAAGATTATTCAACACAAACCCTGAAATTAAAAAAAGATTTATGTTTACAATTATGGACATATTAAAAGAAGTTTTTGCTGACCACTGGTACGAAAAAAATCAATATAGTCAGGGTCAAATGTCGGGGGTTTATGATTATGAACAAAAAGGTCGTTCTGTTATAAACAAATTAAACACTAATTACACGGCATTTTGTACATTAGTTAATGACATAAATCAGTTCCTAAGAAATTATGGAATTGATGCAATTAATTTTAACAATAAAAATAATCATGCACAAGTTAAAGAAGTTGATAGATTAAACAAATATTTAGTAGAATTAAGATATAGAATATTTGATAGTCAATCTTCAACATTTAAAACATTAATGGCTGGTTTAGATAAGACTAATAAATTTGGTGATAAACGAGAAGTGGACGCGGTTGTTGGTCTTAAAGATATCTTTAAAACAGACAAAGTTACTAAAGTCGGTGAATTAGGTGGTGTTGATGATATGATTGGTGGTGTAGACGCAATTGTTGAACTACCTGAAGGAACTAAAACAATGCAAATAAAACCATATAACGATGTTAAGAAAGTTAATGGTAAAGTCACTGTTTACGGAACTGGTAATGTAAAACCGTATACTACTGATTTCTTAGTATTTCATAATAATAAATTAGGGACTATAGTATTTGACAACTCAAATACAAAAATTATTGACGGTCGATACGTGTTTGACGAATCCGCGGAGTATACAAAGTAAAGAAATGTTGTTTTCTTAATATTTATATAGAAAACACATTATGTCTGTAATTAACGAACCACAAAGAACAAAACTATTTACTCGTGTAAAACACCTGTTAGGTGCCCCTATTCGTAGTGTAGAAATCGAGGATGAAATGATGGACTCACTATTAGAGTTATCAATTCAAGACTATGCACAATATGTAAACGATTGGTTAATTGAATCTCAATGGACCTCATTATACGGAATGAACTTAGATGAACAATCCGTAACTCGTGCATTTACAACACGTTCTTTAGATTGGGAAACACAATACACCTATTCATATTCAAAAATTGTAGGTTTACAGGCTGGTGGTGATTACGTTCTTAAAAAAGACTATATTGATTTAGTTCCAGGACAACAGATATATGAGATACCAAAAGGTAGAGAACTAAACGAACTTCTGTGGTTTAGTCGTGCAGAATTAGATGCAGCTTTCTTTGACCCATTTATGGGTGGTTTTGGAGGTATGGGTGGTGTTGGATTAGGTGGAGGTGCTGGATTCTCACAAATGGGTACTACAGGTAATTACTTTGTAACTCCGGCATTCGACATTCTACTTAGAATGCAAGACATTAATGTTAAAAGAAGAATCATTTCAGGAGAGTTAACTTATCGTGTTACTGCACTTCCAGACGGTAAAAAGGCTGTACACTTAATGAACGTTCCTGGTGGTAAGTTTGATTTTGGTAATATTCAACACAATGAGTATCGTGTATGGTATTGGTATTATGAAACTGAAGACCGTGAAGATTGTTTATCTAAAAACCCCGATGTGGTAAGACTACCATCAGACATACCTATTGATGAAATGAAGTGGGATGAATTAAATAATCCAGCACAGACATGGGTTAGAAAATGGTTTGTTGCTTACGTAAAAGAAACATTAGGTAGAGTAAGGGGTAAATTTAGTGGTAATTTAAAGACTCCCGATTCGGAATTACAATTAGAATATGATTCATTACTAACAGAAGCAAAAGATGAAAAATCTAAATTGTATGAGGAATTATCACAAAGACTTGAAAGATTAAGACCTGAAAAAATGATGGAAAGAGAAGCTAACGTTGCGGAAAATCTTAACAAATCGTTACAGTTCCGTGCAATGCCTCGACAAATTTATGTAATTTAATTATGGGTATAGTGAAATCATACCCTGTAACAAAAATTGTTGCGGGTAAAGAAATAAAGACATCTGATAGTATCTTATGTACTAGTAACTATTATAAAACAAATGGTGAAAGTGCTATTGTAATTAATAGTAACACAGAATGTACATTAGTTTTAGATGAAACTACTACAGACCATGTTACTATTAAAGCCATGTCAGATGTTAAGGTCGTAACCGATAAATTAATTGACGATGAATTTGAAGAGTTTTACTCGACAAATATTCATCTGTTGAATTACGTTATATTGTTGACAGTTGGTATATTATGTCATCTGATGGGTTAAAGAACTCATAATATTCTGATTCTTTTTTACGTAGTCTTTATCTACTAAATCCATAGTCCCATCTAAATACATATAATAAGGGTTAATACCTACACTACCCCAAAACTTAACTTCCGTGTCAGAAAGAGTTAATACCTCATCTAATTCGTCTTGGTCACCATCTCTACGAGGATATCCTCTAACCAATTCGGTTTGTGTTTTAGTAAAGAATGGTCGGTCTGATGGGTCCTCAATTAAAATCTCATCACGGATATCAGGTGAAAAAACAACCAATAGGGGTTCTATTCTTTTATTAAACGCAGCTAAATAACGAGGAACATTATATTCACCTAACTTATCAGGTTCATTTGCAATGTCTTTATCATTAATTAAATAACAATTCAAAACAACTTCAACACCGTCAGGTGGCATAACAACTCCGTGTTCTGATTTATATTGTCTTTTCTCAGCTGCAGTTGCGTTCCATATATTTTTCTTTTGAACATCACCGTGAGACTTCTTTTCACCGTTATTTACATAATAAATGGTATCACCCAAACCAACAGGTAAATTATGTTTAATCGCAAGTTCCATATGAGCTTGACGAGACATAAGTGAACCTGACTTAGTTTTTTTAGTGATGTGGACTTTATACTCTTTTATTGATTGTTTTACTCTTGCCTTATTTGCAATCTTAGAAATCGGTATTTGTTGATTATAAATCTTTTCAGCATATTCATAATAGTAATCTAAGAATTCATGACCATTACCATCTAATAACAATCTTAATCCTTTATCTAAGAATTCAGCAACATATGTTGGTAGTTTCTTCGACTTAATCGTATTACCTGTAAGTTTTACCTTTCCTGAGTCTGTAAGAAGTGCATAGTTCTTACGAGCTACATTAATAGTTGACGGCCACACACCATCAGTATCAAGACCCATCTCACCTCTCATAAACAAATCATTATACTCGGCAACATCGGCTTCAGTTCCGTGATATGTTTTACCTTCAACAACCAAATCATTTAACCCTTTTCCCACATAAGTGTGTTCCTCACGACCAGGTGGTGATGAGAAGTTAACACCATCCGTATCCATAACGAGTGGTTTATATCCCCTTTCCATAAACCACATAATCATCTGACGAAGGTATTGACGACCAGTACAAGTAATCTGTTCACCCATATCCATATCACCCCACGGGAATACCTGTGGTGCGGATAACGAACCGAAGAATGCGTTAATGAAAATCTTAATTGGTAATTGTTTACGTCCGTACTTCTTAGATTCTTTCGGGTCCGACTCATACAGTTCACCGGCAAGTTTTTTGTATTTGATACGAGTATCACGGAAATACTTCAACATACTCTTCATTGCACCTGTGACATCACACTTAGGGAACACATCGTGAACCAACTGAATAGAGGGATAAAGAGACGAGTAGTCAAGTTTTAATACATTAGTTGAATACCCAACAGCAAGTAGACGAGAAAGTCCACCAGTGAACGGTCTTTTTTCACCTTTTTTAGGGATTGCCAGATTATTCTTATACGACCATGATGCCATAATCATTTTCCATAAAGTTGCAGTTCCCATCGTAGATAATCTTTCATATGTAGTTGGAACCAATTTTGATAGAAGGAAGTTAGCTTGATTGAACTCTTCATCAACAACCATAGTTTCCCAAATATCATCATAAAGGTATCTCTCGATAATGTATTTACCTCCAACCTTTTCAAATGCACCTGGAAATCTTTCCATTAGGTTTTCAGTTCCTTTTGCTCCAACTTCTTTGTAACCACCTGATTTTGGATTGAAGTAGTAATCCTTATTATCAAAATAGATTTTACCAATCTTATCACCCTCAACATAAACACGGTTTTCCTTTTCAGCTCCGATAAATTGAGTAATGTATTTAAGACCCCAACTCTTAATGTCTGAGTTAATGGCTTGTGCTCTACGAACTGCATGGGCAATATCCACAATGTTATATCCCCACATCATCGTCTGAGTATAGGGTTCCATTTCGTTTGCAAGTTTTAACATACCCTCTTTTTGTCGTAAAGACTGTTGGGGGTTTAGTGTTTTTGAAATTCTTTTTATATTAAGCCCTAAGATTTCTGCTCTACGTAAAATAAAAGGAAAATCGAAGAAAGCTGAGTTATACCCACCAATAAGAGTTGGTTTAAGGTATGCGATTGTATCGAAGAAGTCTATGATTACTTTTCGTTCTTCTTCGTCATTTTCACAAGCAATAACTTTCTCAAAACCTTTGTTATCTTTCATTCCGATAAGGAATATTCTACTGTCCTCAGGTGATAGACCTGTGGTCTCGATATCGAATACAAATCGGTGTATTTCATCATATTCTTCAAATCCTTTGAATAGTCGTTTGTTTTTCTGAACGAGATATTGTTCTGTTGGTGGTAGAATCATAATGTGGTCTGAACTTTCTCTACCCCAAGGCTCAAGTCCACCACCTTTAAAGAAGTTTACTAAATTACTATATGATTTTGTGGTCTTAACCAAATACTTAAGACCTTTTTCCATTCTTTCATCACCGTGGGTATCAAGTTTTTCAATGATAATACCATGCTCTGACATCGCTTGTTTCTGTGCTGCTTTTGAACCTCTATAGAAGTTAATACCCCTAAGGTCTCCAACCCACGCAAATGGAATAAATGTGTCTGATTTAATTACTTTTCCCTGTTCGGGGTGTTGAATAACTTTGAATATTTTTCCTGAGGCGTAATCATATTCTAACGCCACAATATACTTTTCAGGGTCCTCTCCGTGAAGGAAATCTTCAATTTCTTTTTGTGATACCATAATATTTGTTTTTTCGTCCGAGACATTCTACTCACATCATATTGATTGTGATTACTCTTTGACATGTGAACAAATAATAAAGTAGATTAAGGAGTTTGTCAAATGATATTGATGTAAAGATTTTCCCTAATCGGGGCAATTAACTCACCCATCGAGTTTACAATATGGAACTCACCAATGAAACGACCCTTGTTTTTTGTATCACGTTTACTCCATTTATAATAAATGTAATATTCTTTTGGTGCATCAGGATTTTGTTGAATCTTTTCAGTAATATATGCGTTATTCATCAAAACTTTTGGAATACCATTGCTCTCATCTTTCATAGTAAAACGAATAGTTGCAGTATCGAGGTCAGCGTCAAATATTTTATTAGCATTTGTTCTACCGTCTTTTACTACTTGCATCTTTAAGATGGGTAACTCACTATTTTGTTTAATAAAAAATTCCATATTCTATAAATACATTATATTAAAGTAACAGTAACATATCCATTACCTGTGTTATAAGTTCCTAAATTAGTTATTGTATTACCGTTAAAAGTCGAACTTAAATTATATTGTCCGTCTGTTGTTGCAACATTTGTCATACTTGAAACAATGTATGAACCTCCACCTCCTCCACCGTCAGAAAGAGGAGAACCATTTCTATATGAACCACCACCACCTGTGTATCCACCACCACCTCCACCACAGATTGGGGAACCTCCACCAGCACCACCGAATCCACCATCCGATGCTTGAGACCAAGTCGACGCACCTGCACCACCAACTAAACCATTGGTATAACTACTACCTCCTTGAGGGGCTGAACCTGTTGCCGTTGTTCCGTTTTGACCATTACTGTTAAATCCTGCCCCCGCACCTGAATCGTATTGGTTTGCAGATACTGTTCCTACATTATTAATATGTGTTAAACCACCCTCACCAACAGAACCTGAAGGGGCTAAGAATACTGATGTAGTACCGCTAATATTAGTAACGGCATCATTACCATTATAAAGTGTTCCTGACTCGGAACTAGTGTATGCTCCATCACCACCACCTCCACCGGCAATGATTAATGGTGAACCACTTAATACTACGAATGAACCACCACCACCTCCTGCTCCGTTGAATTGTGTTGCATTGGTAACCTCATCACCTTGTTGTCCGACAATAATTTCAACAACATCACCTCTATTGAGTGAATAACGACCTCTCATGATAACACCTCTACCACCTGTAGAAGAAGAAGGATACATAGCTGAGGCAGCCTGACCACCCGCAACTTCAAACTCATAGGTGCCTGTTTGAGGTACAGTCCAAAGTTGATAACCCTGAGTAGTCATGTTTAAGTTTGATGTGTTCTGTGTCCATGTTTCGGCACTATAAGCGTTTTGTATATTTGTTAATGTTGGTCCTGTGGCTCCGTTTGTTACACCACCACTGGTAAATGTAAATGCACTAAATGAGTATAAATTAGTGGGTGTGGTTGATGGAGTTGGTGTTATTGATGGAGTAACGCTATTTGATGGAGTGATACTCGGAGTTATTGTTGCTGTAGGTGTTACCGTTGAAGTATTCGTTGGTGTTGGTGTTGCGTTTGTTGTTGATGTTGGCGTTGGCGTTACATCGGCAGTTGACGATGGTGTAATCGATGGTGTTGGTGTGTTAGTTGGAGTTACCGATGGTGTTGGTGTTGGTGTTATACTTGGACATGTTATAGTTTCAACACTAATATAAACAATGTCACCAATCACCCATTGTGTTGATGCTGATTGAACTAACTGTATTTGATTATTACCATCACCTCTAAAGTAATATCCCGTTCCTTCAGTACCTCCTGTCCATCCTCCGTATGGTAAACCTGCACCTCCGACATCCTCTAACGTTCCGTCATATATCGCGGTACTACCATTTTGAGAAATCGTCAAACGAACACAATTACCCACAAAAGACGAATAATAAGAATCTCTATCTACACCATCCTTATCAATTGTATTCCAATATATTCCATCCATCTGAGGACCATCATTGAATGAGTTTGGATTAGTAGAACCACTAGATACACCACCGTTACCATTACTAATAATTGTATTACCTGAAGTTGGAACCTGATATGGTGTTGATACTAAATTATAACCATAACCTGTTGTCGGTACTGGCGATGGTGTAACTGATGGAGTTACTGATGGGGTAACACTCGGTGTTGATGATGGTGTTACACTTACAGATGATGTAGGTGTTACAGTATTTGTTGGTGTAACTGATGGAGTTAATGTTACCGATGAGGTAGGTGTTACAGTATTTGTTGGTGTAACTGAAACGGTAGGAGTTACTGATGGAGTTAATGTTACCGATGAGGTAGGAGTTATACTATTAGTTGGTGTTATTGACGGAGTAGGTGTTTCTGTAGACCTCGGAGTTGCAGACGGTGTTGGGGTATTAGTTTCCGTTGGTAAAGGAGATATTCCTGGTTGTGGAGTCGTGTCGAAACAGAGCAAGTTTTGTTGGTGACAATTTACTGGTGAGACACTAACAGTTCCCGAAACGTAACTTACCCCCACAATCCAATAATTACCAACAGGTGCATTTGTAAAACTGTTTACAGTATAAGTTGCAATTTGATTACCTAATTTCACATCTAGTGAGTTACCTGTTGTTAATGGGAATAAATTATTAATGTCATATCCACTACATAATATATCTGACAAATACCACTCAGTAATCGATGACGGAGTTGCACTATTCGCGTATGCAACACCTGTTGCTGACGAACCAGGAATTGCTCCCGTTCCGTACCAGTTATAAGGAATACAAATCTCAGAGGACTGAGGTTCTGTTGGTGACGGACTTACCGTTAACGTAGGTGTTGGAGTTGGTGTTTGTGTTTGAGTTGGTGTTTGTGTTTGAGTTGGTGTTGGACTAACCTCAGGACATGGGTTATCAATAATACAAGTTGCACAATCACGATAAGTTTCTTTTACCGCGAGTGGACCACCAGCCGGTGGATTGATTAAAGTTACCTGGTGACACTGATTATTATAAATCAAGAAATCCCCAACGATGATACTGTCATAAGTTGTTAAAACTACATCTGCACCGTCACAACATCTTGTTGTTGCCGCTCTTGTTAAAACTGATGGTGTTGATGTTGGTGTAGGTGTTGGTGTTTCTGTCTGTGTTTGTGTCATCGTTGGAGTAGGTGTTGGGTTACAAATACAATTACCATTTGTGTATGCACCACCTCCACAACTTGGGTTTGTATTAACAACACTTAGTGCACAAATTGTGGCACTATCGTATATTCCGACAGTAATCTCCTGATTAAGACCATCGCAATCGACATATGTAAACGTTGTGCCTGTATCACAATTCATACCACCATATAATTCCCAAGTATCACAACATGGTGTTGTCGGAGTTATTGTTGGAGTTGGTGTTTGAGTTATATCAGGTGTAGAATCTGGAGTGGCTGACGGAGTGTATGTTGGTGTTTGTGTCAATGTTTGAGTTAACGTAGGTGTTGGTGTTTGAGTTAAATCCGGTGTTGAATCTGGCGTAGTAGATGGAGTCTGAGTTAACGTAGGTGTTGACGTTTGAGTGACATCAGGTGTTGAATCTGGCGTAGCAGATGGAGTATGTGTTGGAGTTTGTGTCTGTGTTTGAGTTAACGTAGGTGTTGTGCTAATACTCGCACCAGGAGTCTGACTTACTGTTATACTTGGAGTTTGAGTTGTTGTAACTGTAGGTGTTTGTGTCAATGTCGGAGTGTGAGTTGGTGTAATAGATGAAGTTGGTGTGTTAGTCGGTGTTAACGATATTGTTGGAGTGTTAGATGCTGTTACGCTTGGTGTTGGCGTATATGTAGGAGTTACACTCGGAGTTGGCGTGTTAGTTGGTGTAACTGATGGTGTTGAAGTAATTGTTATACTTGGAGTCGGCGTAATAGTTACTGAAGGTGTAATTGAAGAACTAGGTGTTATACTTGGTGATAGAGTAATTGAAACACTAGGAGTTACTGAAGAAGTAGGTGTAATAGTTACTGAAGGTGTAACTGAAGATGTGGGTGTAATAGACGCACTAGGAGTTACTGATGAAGTGGGTGTTGGGGTAGAATATAGTGTGTTTGATGGTGTCGGTGTTATAGTGTTTGTGGGTGTAATAGATGGAGTTACAGTTACCGATGGAGTTACTGACGGAGTTACTGAATGTGTAGGTGTAATAGATGGAGTTACAGTTACTGACGGAGTTACTGAATGTGTAGGTGTAATAGATGGAGTTACAGTTACCGATGGAGTTACTGACGGAGTTACTGAAGGTCTAGGGGTTTCTGAAGGTAAAATTACATCACTATTACCTCTATTTGGTCTACAACATAAATCAGGGATACTTATCGAATCTCTAACGTTTATAAATAATTTTTTTCTTAATGGTAATGTAATTTCTCCTTGTTCGTTAGAAATTTTAAACTCAGCAATATAACGACCAGGATTACGTGTTTCATGAGATGTTAGTTGGTAATAAACATAATATTCAACTTCAGGACTATCACCTGTAGCCTCTTTTACCATAGTTCTTGCTGGTTTATTTACAACATAGTATCTATTGGTTTCCTCATCCCACATACTAAAAGTAATAGTCGAGGTGTTCGTTAAGTTATCAAACTCACGAAAATCAACTCTTCCATCTTTTACTACCTGTACCTTTATAATTGGTAGTGTACTATTTTTCCTTATAAAAAACTCCATTACGTAATTATATCAAAATTAGGGTCACAATCAGGTTCTGAAATATTAAAACCAAAATCACAAGTTATTTCATTGGATACAAAATCAAAGTTACATGCCGCCTCTTCAATATTAAAGTTAAAGAAACATCCCAATAAACATGGGTAACAATTTGAACACCAAAAATCATATAAGTCAAATTTACCTTTTAGGATTCTTGCATTGTGTTGTATCTGTGGCGTACTTAAAGGTTCGGTGTACATCCTAAATTGAGATATACCACCCATGAATGTCCCTCCAAAATTTGGTTCCAATAAAATATCAGTAGTTAATCCTGAAAGTGAAGTTCCTGATAAAACTTCATTCGGCATTGATTCAGGGTCTTGTATATAAGGTCCTTCAGTCGCACTACAACCACTAAACATTAAACTTTCTCTAAGACCTTGTGTTCCTCCACCCCAACTAACATTAAAAGGAACCCCTAATTGCTTTTCTTTTTGAGTATTTAACTCACGAGGTATGATTTCTTCAAAGTCTTCAATAACCATAAAGAGATAACCATTAACATATAATTTTAACAATCCTTTTCTCTTATCTCTTTCTCTTAACCATTTACGGTTAAGTTCGGTAATGTTTGTTAACTTTTCTTTTGATGAACCTGGATGTGTTTGTGGTGGCATAATAAGATTCGGAGATGCACCGTTAATAGATGACGGATATAATAATTCCCTAATATCTCCAAGACCTCCCCAATTAATTAAATCACAATCTTCAAGGGTCTCATATCTTTCAAAAACTGCTGATATGGTTACCCACCTTTCTTCTGTGTTTGCTGTTAAACACACTAAACTATCATAACCACAATCGTCATATATACCTCTTACTGAACATATTTCATTCACACAATACCCTGACGAGTATGTTAATCCTGTAGTACCACAACTACCCGTTGTAACACAATCACCTGTTAATTTTATGTATTTAACACAAAGGTGTGGATTTTTAGGGTCACCACTTAACCTAATCGCCATCGCATTTGAAAACACATCTTTACCTGGGTCTACAGGTGGATTAGTAACTTTACTGTTGTAACTATTACAATTACCAATATTATGTTGAACTGTTGTAGATGTTGTAGGAAATACATTAAAACAATTTGAATTGGTTACTCCTGTGTCTGAACACGCACAAGTTTTAATACAATTACTTAAACCCGATGTCACTCTATCATAAGTCCAACCTGTTACTTCACCAATAACATCAATACCAAAATCACATTTAAATGTGTTAATACTTTGTACATCACCTGATGCGGGATGGTAATACTTATTTTCAGCCCTCGCACCAAAGAAAAAGAACATACCTGAATTATCAGGATATACATCATTCAAATAAACCTCAGAAGGTTGAATTTCATACTCTTCCCTTTGTCTAGGTTTGATGACAGTTTCCATGGTCCATCCTTTATTCACTCTTTCAGGAAAAACTTCATAATCGTACCCATATAATTTGTAGAACCCTTGATAGAATCCTCCGTACAATTCGTTATAGTAACCTACATTGTCATCATTTTTTGAAACAATATTGTATATCGTTTTTGAATTCCCTGAAAACCTATGATTAGGGTAATCGGCATATGACGTAACTGGGTGAAATTTCATTCTCCTATCGTAGTAGTGAGGGTTAAACTTTTCAAAGTCATTAATACCCATAGTAAATGTAATGGATTCACCCGTCATTTTGTTATATAAACCGTTGTCAGTGGCGGTAAGACCTATATCACATAATGTAGTTGCAGTATAACAACTTAAATCTTCATTATTTGGGTTATAATAATTTTTTGATACTAAGGTGTTGCCGGTGTAATTGACATTCCATAATAAATCTAATTTTTGATTAGATAAAAAAGAATTTAAATCAATACTAACAGGTAGACGGTTACCATCATCAACACCAATAATATTGTTAGAGAATACAACTTCTTCATCATAGTCTCTTTCGTCTGACGCTAATGTAAGGTCAAAATAACTACTATAATCTAGCTTAATGTCGTATCTGTTAAAATAATAATTATTGATATTCTGACTCGGCATACTTGTTTTTATAGATAAATACTTTGTTTGCAGTATTTATAGTAAAAAAGAATCTATGAAGTCATATCTTTATAAAACAGAAGAGGGTGCAAAGAACGCCGCAAAAGAGTTAGGTTGTAGAGGATTTCACAAACATAAAAGAAAAACTTTTATGCCTTGTGATTCACATAAAGTGTTTTTGAAAAAAACAAAATCACAAAAACCTGAAGGTGAAATAGACGAATTAATCGATTATGATGGAACAATGTTAAACTCTAAAGTTCCTATTTTGGACCCACATGTTACCGCTAAAGGTGACGACACCATGGATAAGACAGTAGCCATGACTCGTATTACTCAAGACCCACTAATGAGAGGTTATCGAGTATATTACGGAGAAGGTGTTGAACCTAAGTTTATTTCTGAAGAAGATATGGAAGATGCCTTTGGTTTTGAAGAAACCAAATTTATGGATGCTGAAGAAACCATTGAATACTTTATGGATGAATTAGGATTTGAAGAAGACGATGCCGAAGGTAGAGCAGAAGAAATGGGTAAGGACCCTGAATTGGATGAAACTTCACCTTATAAAGATAAGAAAAATTTTGTAATGAAGGGTCGTCTGACAGAGAAAGGTAAACAATTAAGTAAAGAAGAAATATTAAAAATGGCTGAAGATTCACTGTTATCAAAATCAGATGACCGTGAATTAAAAGTAGACCAAGAGGTATCTCCGATACTTAAGAGAAATATAAAAGCCCTTAAAAAATTAGCAGTAATGGATGGAGTATCCACCAACGAACTAATTAAGATGTTAAGAGATGAATAAAGATTTATACGACAAAAAAGTTAAATTACCTGATTCACTTAAAGACCATTTAAATAAAAGTTTTGAAATGGTAGAGGCGGATAGTAATACTGAAGGGTTTAACCGTAATAAAGAATTGCGAGAAACAGGTATTATGAATTACCAACAACTTAAAAGAGTTAAAAATTGGTTTGATAGTTATCAGGGAGAAAAAGAAGATGCACCTTTCATACTTAACGGTGGTGAAAGAATGCAAAAGTGGTGTAACCATGTTTTAGACCATTGGAGAAATACCTTAGAAAGTGGTAAAAAAACAAAAATGGAAACGGGTATGGAAAACCAATACATAGATAACCACACCAAAGATGGTATTGTTGTTAATCCAGGTGATAAACATGAAAAAGGTATTAACAAATACGACACAGCCGTAACGGAACAAATTAAACAAATAAACTCAATAATGAAAACATTACTATAATGGCAACACAAAACGACAAATTACAATTTGACCAGCCAGACAACAACTTGTCTGCAATTGCTGAAGCTGAAAGAGGGAAATTATTTCCTAAAAATGATTTTTCACCAAAATCTGATTTGTATTCACCACAACACCCTGACGCTATGGCTGACGGTGATGCATTAGGTAGAGGAACTGCAAAATTTTTAGATGTGTATAATGAAAACGCAGGAACATCAACAGATATTCAAGAAAGAATTGGTGATATTAAAATCAATAAATTTAATTCAAAGAATACATACCCTAATTTCTAATGAAACTTTTGGAAACATTTCGTGGACTCCTTAATGAGGTCGCATCTCTTAATGATATACAAAAATCAATAAGGGACCGAAATGTTACTACCATATATTATGATGGTGATAACCCAGGTGGGACAGGTTTAAGAGAAATAGAACCTGTTTGTGTGGGTTATAGTAAAGCAGGAAACTTAGTTTTAAGAGCGTGGGACCGTGAAGGTGCGTCCCACACCGCCACAATAGGTGAGAAACCTTTACCAGGTTGGAGATTGTTCCGTGTGGACAAAATCTTTACTTATAAACCAAGTCTTGATAACTTTAATGAACCTAGACCCAACTACAATCCAAATGGGGATAAAAGTATGACTAGAGTAATTTTAAACGCAAAATTTAATACATAAGAGAATGAGTGATTTAATGCAAAAATTAGCAATATCAAAACAGATAATGGACAAACATAAAGAAACGCCAAGAGGTCAAGCACAAGGTAACATTAACCTAAATGAAAATGTTAATGCCACTTACAATATACCTCAAGAAGTGATGAACCAAACACAACAACCTGTAGTTCAACAATCGGTAACAATGAACCATCCAGTATCAGAGGACGCAATTAAGAACTCAAAATTACCTGACGACATTAAAAAATTAATGATGGAAAACCCAATAACTCAACCACAAATGGGTGGACCTGTATTGTCTAATGAGATAGTTGAAGGGGCAACAAGACTTATGAATCAAAATGGTGTAAATAATCCTGTTACAGAATCAAGACCAAACATACCACAAAACACAACAACTAATAATTCCGATTTAAAACAAATGATTAGAGATGTTGTTCGTGATACAGTTAGAGATGTAGTAAAAGAAGAATTACAAAACGCGGGTCTTTTAAGTGAATCATCACAAAAAACAAATGAGACATTATCTCTTAGAGTTGGAAAACATATCTTCGAAGGAAAGGTATTGAAAATTAAAAAGGTAAAACAGTAATAGACCTTTTCTTATCCTATTTTTTTACTTATACTTTGTCTAAAACTTATTAAGTATATGGCAAAGATTAAAATATTAGTATTACCCTCAGACAGGACGGGGGTTGGTAAGTTTCGTTCCGTTGAACCACATATCTTCTTACAAAACAAATATCCTGAAGACTTTCATGTAGATATAGACTACGAACCAAAAATTGATGACGATAATTATTGGAAGAATTACGACATCGTTCATTTCCACAGAACAATCACAAAAGATTACGACAGCACACCAGCACTTATTGAAAAATTACATAAGTGGGGTATCGTAACTGTTGGTGATATTGATGATTATTGGTTACCAACAAAAGAACATCCAGCATATGCGATGATTCTCAACAACAAACTACACCAAAAGATTACCGCTAATCTAAGAGCGGCACAATACATCACAACAACAACATCTATTTTCGCTCAAGAGATTAAAAAACTTAACAAGAACGTTATTGTATTACCAAATTCAATCAACCCTAATGAGCCTCAGTTTCAGGCTAAGACAGAACCATCAGATAAATTACGATTTGGTTGGTTAGGTGGGTCATCTCACTTACATGATTTAAAATTATTAGGTGGAACTTTTAATCTTCTATCATCATTAAAAGACCAATATGATTTGTTCTTATGTGGTTTTGATGTTCGTGGTAGTGTGACAGAAATAGACCAAAGAACAGGACAACAAAGACAAAGACCCATCAGACCCGAAGAAACTGTGTGGGCTAAATATGAAGAAATCTTCACATCTAAATATAATCTAATTGATGAGGATTATAAAAAATTCTTACTCACTTACAAACAAGAACCATATCCGAACGAAAAGTTTTATCATAGAGTATGGACACAACCTGTAACTTCATATGCTAAGAATTACACTAAATTTGATGTATCGTTGGCACCAATTAAAAATCATTTATTTAATAGAATGAAATCACAACTTAAAGTTATTGAGGCGGGTTTCTACAAAAAGGCGATTATTGCTTCTAATATTGGACCATATACCATAGACTTGAAACATTCATTAAAAAATGGTAATTTTGTTGATGGTAATGCACTGTTAGTCAATGAAAACAGAAATCATGGTGATTGGGCTAAGTTCATGAAAAAACTAATTAACAACCCAACATGGGCAGAAGATTTAGGTGAGAGACTTTATGAAACAGTAAAAGATACCTATAACTTAAATAATGTAACAGATACAAGAGCACAATTTTATAAATCCTTAGTATAATGATAAACGTACCGTTAAACAAACTTTTATTTTTCGACTTAGAAACAGTTGGAGTTGAAAAAGATTTACCAACATTAAGAAAAAACAGACCTGAACTCGCAAGATTATTTGAAAGTTATTTGGATTGGTTTGTTAAAAAGTATCCTGAACAAGAAGGTAATACACCCGAAGAAATATTCGTGAACAAAGCAGCGCTTGTTTCTGAGTTTTCAAAAATCATTGTCGCATCTTTTTCATTTATAACACCTAAAGGTGATATTCATACACAAACCTTCGCAGAAGACGATGAAAAAGATTTATTGTTACAGGTTAGAGATTTATTAAATAAAGTTGAAAAGTTAGATTTTTATCTATGTGGTCACAATATTAAGTTTTTTGACATACCAACATTAGGTAAAAGATTTTTAACACATGGAATACTACCCCCAAAAATTCTACCAAGTTATGAAACAAAACCGTGGGAGATTAAAGCTGTTGACACCAAAGAAGTATGGCAGTTCGGTAACAATTTTGGTATATCATCATTAGATTTAATGTGTGTATCCATGGGTATTGAAAGTCCAAAGACTGGTGAGGTTTCAGGTAATTTAGTTCACGACACATATTGGAATGCAAATGGATTAACACCAATTGCCGAGTATTGTGAAAAAGATGTTAATGTTCTTGTTGAATTAATGAAAAAAATATACAACTTAAAATAAAATATGTTTGAAAAATTAAAAAACCTAAGAGACGGAATGTCTCAACTAAACGAATTAAAAGAAAAGCTGGAATCTGCCGACATGACAGACCCAAAGTCAATTGCGGATTCATTTGGTATTGATTATGAACAGTTAGAAAAAGATTTTGAATCTCAATATCATAAAACACCTGAAATTGAATATGTTTATAAATCAGTTAACCCTGAACCAAAATACCATTATGGTAGTGATTCGGGTTTTGATTTAAGAGCAAATCAAAATCTAACATTAGAACCTTTTGAAAGAAAATTGGTTCCAACAGGATTATATATAAATGTTCCTGCAAGACACGAAGTTCAGGTCAGACCTAAGAGTGGTTTAGCTCTTAAAAAAGGACTTACGGTTCTTAATACACCCGGTACTGTTGATGAAGGGTATACGGGCGAAATAAAAGTTATTCTAATTAATCTAAGTCAAGAAACTCAAGTTATTGAATCGGGAGATAAAATTGCACAAGCGGTAATTTGTCCCGTGGTTCAAGGAAGAGACGTTATCTTGAAAAGAGTATTAGAAATAAAAGAAAAAGACAGAAACGAAAATGGATTTGGTTCAACTGGAAACTAATACAAGTCCTGTATTAGCAGACGGAAGAAAGAATTATTTGATTGACATTGACGGCACAATAACAGACGATGTGCCCAATGAAGAACCTGAAAGAATGGAAAGTTGTCTTCCATATTCAGGGTCCATTGATATTATTAATGGATGGTATGAAGAAGGTCATATTATTACTTTCTTCACTTCTAGAACTGAAGAACACCGTGAGGTGACAGAAAATTGGTTCAAAAAACATGGTTTTAAATACCATAATTTATTAATGAATAAACCACGTGGTGGTAACTATCATTGGATAGATAATCATATTGTTAGAGGAACTCGTTATAATGGTAAATGGACACCTTTAACAGAAAAAGAAACCACGATACAAGTATTTGACGATTAATGATAACAATAGGATATAGCACAAAGAAAATAGACCCTGAATTTAGAGAGTATATCGAGAAATCATGTGGATTAAAAAACGTTGAAGTAATCCCATTTGAAAACCCTGGCACTCATTCATTGACCGAAGCATATAATATCATTCTTGAGAAATCGAGCAATGATATTGTCGTTTTATGTCATGATGACATCTACTTCGAGAAAAATAATTGGGGTAACAAAATATTAAAACATTTTAAAAGAAATCCTGAATACGGTATTATTGGTGCTGCGGGTTCCAAATATATGCCGAGAACGGGGATGTGGTGGGAAGTTCAATCCGAAATGATTGGTATTGTTAATCACGAACACGAAGGTAAAAAATGGACATCAAAATATAGCGAATCCAAAGGAAATAAATTAGACGATACTGTAATTGTTGACGGTCTTTTTATGGTGGTAAATAAACCAAATTTAAAAACAAATTTTAATGAGGAAGTAAAAGGATTTCACTTTTATGAGGTAGATTTTTGTTTTAGAAACTTTTTAGAAGGTGTTAGAGTAGGTGTTTTTTATGACGTTAGGATTACTCATAAATCTATCGGTATGACTAATGAACAGTGGGAGAAAAATCGGCAACAATTTGCTAAAACTTATAAAGATAATCTTCCTGTTTTATTACCCACATCATTTACAAAAAAAGATGTTAAAAAGAATGAGCCATTAGTGACTATTTCATTACCAATATATAATCAAGCAAAAAGATTAAATCCAACAATAGAATCAATATTCAAACAAGATTACACAAATTTTGAAATAATCATAATTAATGATAATTCAACTGATGAATATTGTTTAATGAAGTTATCAACATTAAAAGACCATCAAGATATAAAGGTTTTTAATAAAAAAAATGAAGATTCTTTTAAATCACGTATTTCATCAATAAATGAAGGTAATGGTGAATTTATATTATCATTAGATGAAGGAGATATGGTACTACCAGGATATATTAAGAGTGGGGTCTCAATAATAAAAAATAACCCTAAAATAAGTCCCGTATATTGTGATATTATTCATGTAGGTAAAAAACAAGGTCTTGAACAAAAACAAAATTGGTCAATTAATTCAATTACTGATGAAACTCTTATCATTAATAATTCAATATTTTCTAAAGAATCCTATGAAAAATCAATGAAAATTGATGGTTTATTAGATAAAAATAATGAAAGTATTATTTATAAAAATATGAGTAATATCGGATTATTAGGTAAAAGAATACCTAAAGGATTAATGGTAAAATTTAATTATTAATATGAAATTATATTCTACAATAAATGAATATATACTAAAAGAAAATAAGACATATTTGAAGTATAAAGTAATCGACTCAAATATTACCTTATTTGAAGGTACTAAAGATGAATGTTTAAAATATATTGACTCAAAAGTTAATAAAGATACTAAGAAAGTTATAATTGTTGGTCCTTCACCTCACCTCATTAATTTAAATTTAGGAGAAAAAATAGATAGTTATGATGTTGTTGTTAGAATGAATAACTCATACACAATAAGTAACCATATAGACTTTGGTAGTAGGACTGATTATTTATTTTTAAATCGAATGTGGGTTAGAAATAATAAATCATTAATATCCGATTTAAAAAGAAAATTCAAAGAAAATTTAATAATAAAACAAGTAAATTTAAATGCAAAAACACCAAAAGGGTATAACATAAATACTAATTGGAGTTCTAATATGGGGGTATTGACCATTTTACATTTAATTAATGAAGGTTATAAAAATATATCTTTAACAGGTTTTTCTTTTTATCAAAATCATCCATTTTATGTTGATGAGCATTTCCATAACCAAAAAGGTATGGTTTTAAAAGGAGAAAGTCACCCACAAAAAAAAACAATTAAAGAAATTAATGAATTAATTAAATTAAATCATATCCATTTAATGGATGATACCAAATATTGGTTTGATTTAACTAAAGAAAAATATCTATAATATGGCCATTTTGAGACCCAAACACCCAATGTTCTTAAGTGACGGACCAATTTTTATACACATTGGTAAATGTGGAGGTAGCACTTTAAGAACTGTTATTAAACACAAATATGAAATTCATTTACAAAGAGTAAAATTTTCTAATGATGACAAATATTTTACATCACTCAGAAACCCTATTGACCGTTTTATTTCCGCCTTTTACTATAGAAAAAATGAATTCTTATCTGGTCGTGGGGGTAAATATAACTTAAATGAAAGTAAAATTTTTAATTCAGTAGACAATGTTTATGATTTTACCGAAAACTTATTTGATTATAATATAGAAAATGTTAATGGTGTTGCGCATATCAGCGAGTCAATTTCATATTACTTATCACCAATCATTACTAAATTAAATAAAAAAAATGTGACTAATATTTTTACGACACATTTTTTAGATGAAGAATTGAAAAAGGTTGTCCCTGACTATAAAAGAAAGGTATTAAAAGATAACTCAAAAAATAAACCAAATAAAAAACTTAGTGAATTATCAATTAAAAATTTAAATAAGTTTTTAGAAAAAGATTTTAAAATAATTGATGAGCTTTATAAAAAGGGTTTATTAACTGATAAACAATATGAAATTTTGAGTAAGAAAGACGGTTGGTAAAAGTTAAAAAAATACAGTATCACTAATACCCTTATCATCAATGTAAACATCAGCATATTTCTTTATACCGACTCTTAACTCATCGTATGAAACCCCCCATGAATCTAATTGATTTTTAGTTAAATCAAACCAATTAATTCCGGTGACACTACCTCTGGCAGTGTCGATAATAATACGGTTACCTTCTGAATGTAATTTATTTACCCTGTCTATTCTATCTTGTATTGGTGTTGAATTTTTGTAATCACCATCCACTGTTATACACAAAGTATTGTCTAAATCAAAACAGTATATCATTTTAAATCGCCTCTTAATTTTCTTAATGCTGGCATTTCAGAATCTAATACATACTTTTCTGAAGTACCCATAGCGTTTTCAACTTGATTAATATACTTAATAATTTTCTTTACACCATCTAACTCTAAAGAACCTATGTGGTCAGTACCTTTCATAGTTCTATCCAAAGTAAAATGTCTTTCGATAATTTTTGCCCCCATAACATATGCGGCAATATCAGGTGCAATACTCATATGATGACCACTTAAACCAAAACCTTTAATTATTTTACCATATTTTTGTTTATATGTGTTAATTACATTTAGATTAATATCCGTATCTGAGCAAGGATATGAGCTTGTACACTGCATCAAATATTTATCAACATCCGAAAAAATCTCAATAGCGTCATCCACTTCTTCCATAGTTGACATACCTGTAGAAATTATAGTTGGGACACCTTTTTTAGACGCTTTAATCAATAAGTCTTTATCTGCCATTCTTTGAGATGCGATTTTTAAATATTTTACATTACACTCATCCACCAAAAAGTTTAAGCTGTTCTCGTCAGTAAAACTTGAAATGAAATCAAATCCTCTGTCTTCAGAATACTTTTTTAACTCAATAAAATGTTCATGACTTAATTCTAGTGCCTTTCTATGTTCGTAATAAGTTTTACCAAATGAATTTGGGTTGTTATATAACATGTTTTTTTGTTCCTCACTCAAACATGTTTCAATATCTCTTTTAGCCGTTTTAATTGCTGATACACCAGTACCGACTAATTGGTCAACCATTTTTTTCGCAATGTTTATATCACCTTGGTGATTTTGACCGATTTCGGCAATAAAGTATAATTTATTAGTATCCATTATTTTATGTTTTTATTTATTTGATTTATCATTTTTATTTTTTCTTCTGATGTGACTATGTTGTTAGCGATATCAAAATAAGTTAAAAAAGATTTATTTTCAATATATCTTTTGTAAATGTCTTTAGACAAATTAAAATCTTCCTCATTATCAATAGTTAGACGAATACTTTTAATTTTTTCTTCATTGTCAATTTTAAGTTTCTTTACCCTGAATGTCTTTTCGTTTTCGTAAATATAATTTGTAACATGCTCAAAGTAAAACTCATTAGTTGTCAACTCTTTTACTTTTCTTAATGATTCAGTTTTAACTAACTCGGTAAAGAATCCTGAGTGTGACTTCATGGCTGGTGTGTTGTCTGAATAAAAGAAACTTATATAGTCGTCATTATCATATTCGTCAATTAATCTTTTTATTTCACTATTTTGAATGAATGGATTATCAGCACATATACGGATTACAAAATCTAAATTTTCATTATCACATATATCAATAAATCTAGATAATACATCATTTTCCGAACCATAGTAAGTTTCAATACCTAACTTGTTTGCGTATTCACCTAACAATTTATTTTCAATAGACTCTGAAGTTGCAAGTATAATATCGGAAGACTTAAATCCTTTTAATAAGTTAGTTATTATAACTTCAATTAAAGTAAGTTCATCATAAAATGGTCTTATCATTTTATTTTTAAGTCTTGTAGAACCTAATCTAGCTTGTATTACAATCTTATACATCATAACATTTGGAGTTCTACATTATTAACTTTACATCTAGCCTCAATTTCGTTTTTAATCATACTTAAAACTCTTTCAGGTAGAACTCCTGTAAATTTTTCATTATATCCCGCACTTTTGGCAATACCATATGTTGTTATTTTTTTAATACCATTATAAACACACCATTCAACAGATGTATTTGCACTGTTTATTGCCGTTTGAAAATTAGGGAACCCATGTACTGGATTGGATGTTAATAAATTATAAGGATACCATAAACATTCTAATTCAGGTGCAGAATCTTTTATTAGTGTCCATGGTTTATTTGGGTCGGGTTTACCAACATGTAAACCTAAATGTGGAAAATAAGGTAAAACAATAATTTTTACCATTTTTAACTTTTCTCGGTCCATCTTATCAAAGTTATGAAAATCATTAAAAACAACAACATCCGGCTCATCAACCTCATTTACTGTCTCATTAATACAAATGTGTATTTGATTTTCTTTTTTATCAACTTTTTTAAAAGTAGGACCTTTTCCAAAAATTACAGCCTCAATACCGATAAATCCAAAATTACTTTCCATATTTTTACTTTAGTTTATAATATAAAATACTATAGATTAAAATAAACCAAATATTATGAGATTAATAACAGGAAACGGATTGGTGGGGTCAGCTTTAGAGGGATATGTGAAAATTTCATCAAAAGATTTTGATTTAAGAGATACTGATTCTGTCAAACTAATGTATAGATTACATAAACCTACAGAAGTAATTCATACAGCAGCAAAGGTTGGTGGGTTGGGTTCAAATATGAAGTATAAAGGTGAGTATTTTTATGACAACATAATGATGAACACCAACGTAATTGAACAAGCAAGAAAAAATGGTGTTGAAAAACTCGTTACGTTTTTATCAACATGTGTGTTTCCCGATAATGTAAAATATCCCCTCACAGAGGGAAAAATACACTTAGGTGAACCCCATACATCAAATAACGCATACGCTTATGCAAAACGAATGGCAGACGTTCAAATCAGAGCGTATAGAGAACAATACGGACTTCAATATAAGTCAGTCATACCTACAAACATATATGGACCGAATGACAACTTCTCGTTAGAGCACGGTCACGTAATGCCGATGTTGATACATAAAATGTATTTGGCACAAAAAAATAATACTCCTTTTGAAGTTTGGGGTTCAGGTAAACCACTTAGAGAGTTTATTTATTCTAAAGATGTTGCAAAACTTACCGAATGGGTTATGAATAATTACGATGAAGATGAACCAATCATACTATCCACTTCTCAAGAAATATCAATACGAGATTTAGTTGATTTATTAGTTCAAGAGTTTAACTTTAAAGGCGAAGTAATTTTTGATGGGTCAAAGCCTGATGGTCAATTTAGAAAACCATCAGATAACTCAAAAATCAAAAACTACTTACCTGACTTTAAATTCACACCAATAGAGGAAGGTATAAAGGAAACGGTAAATTGGTTTATTGAGAATTATGAAACAACAAGAAAATAAAGTTGCACTAATTACAGGTATTAACGGACAGGACGGTTCATATTTAACAGAATTTTTATTAGAAAAAGGATATGAAGTTTGGGGGACTATAAAAAGAAATTCTGTTTCTGAGAACCAAACAAATCGATTAGGTGAGACCTACTATAAAATTAAAGATAATTTGGAGTATGTGGATATGACCGACTTATCTTCACTTCTCAGGATTATTCAAAAATGTAAACCTAATGAGATATACAATCTAGCTGCACAATCACACGTAAGAATATCTTTTGACCAACCAATATATACCGCAAACGTCACAGGTATGGGTTCGTTGAATCTATTGGAGGCAGTTAAATTAATCGACCCAACCATTAAAATATATCAAGCATCATCTTCTGAAATGTTTGGTAATAATATAGATGAGGACGGATATCAGCGAGAGACGACACCGATGGACCCAGTATCCCCATATGGATGCTCTAAGGTGTTTGCATATAACATTAGTAGAAATTATCGTAATTCATACGGTATGTTTATTTCAAACGGAATATTATTTAATCACGAATCCCCAAGACGAGGTAGTAACTTTGTAACTAATAAAGTTGTTAAAACTGCTGTGGAGATTAAGAAGGGTTTAAGGGACGATTTAGTATTGGGTAATATGGAAGCAACTAGAGACTGGGGACATGCTAAAGACTATGTTGAGGCTATGTGGTTAATTCTACAACAAGATGAACCTGACGATTACGTATGTTCTACAGGAATCTCACATTCAGTAAAAGATTTAGTTACTTATGTTTTTAATAAGTTACATTTAGATATAGATAAACATGTTAAAACAAATAACAAATACTTTAGACCTGAAGAGTTAAAAGACTTAAAAGGTGATAGTAGTAAATTAAGGAGTAAAACAGGATGGACACCTAACTATACTTTTGAGAGTATGTTAGATGAAATGATAGATTATTGGATGAAAAAATTGCCAAGCTTAATTTAAATAAAAAAAATACATGACAAATAGAACCAAAAAAACAGAAAATAAAGGTAGTAATATGACTCGTAAAGATTTAATAAACTCAATTATTGGTAAAAAACCAAGAAAGAAGTTTTTATCTGAAAGTCAAAAGGAATATTACGATGTTTTAACTAAAAGCGAAATAACCGTATGTACAGGACCTGCAGGTGTTGGTAAATCGTTTATTGCAATGAAAGCTGCTGTAGAATTACTAATGGACCCTAAAAATTCTTATGAAAAGATTATTATTGTAAGACCGGCAGTAGAGGCTGAAGAAAAACTTGGTTCACTACCAGGTAACTTAGAAGAGAAATTGGACCCTTATATTTTTCCATCATATTACTTATTAAATAAAATTATAGGTAAAGAAGCTAGAGAAAAATTAAAAGAAAACGATATTATTGAAGTATTTGCATTAGCGTATATGAGAGGTATGAATATCGACAACTCAATATTAATTTTTGAAGAAGCTCAAAACTCGACACCGTCACAGATGAAACTTCTATTGACAAGGATTGGGTTTAATAGTAAGTTTTTCATATCAGGGGATATTGAACAGACTGACCGTTATAAAGATAAAACACAATCAGGTCTTTACGATGCAGTTCACAGGTTTCAACAATTAGATGGTGTTGGAACATATTCATTCAATACCGATGACGTAATACGAAACCCTTTGATTAGTAAAATATTAAAAAGATACGAAGAATGAGAATAGCATTTGACATAAACGGAGTTTTAAGGGATACATTTTTAAAGGCGGAACAATTATATCAAAAGTTCTATATCGATGAATTTGAGGAGGAAAAAACATCTTCATTTAATGAAGAAACAGAAGAATTCACTGAAGAGGTGGTATCTAATGATTTCGAATATGAACTTAATCTACCTGTAAAATCTTTGGACGAATTGGAAAATCATTTTAAGTTCAAAACCAAAGATGATTTATTTAACTTCTTTTACATTGATTTTCCTATGCAAATTTTTGGACATGCACCATCAACAACACCTTCAACATTTAATGTTTTAAATGAGATTTATGAAGAACTAAGAGATAATCATGACATTTTAGTTGTTTCAGATGAAATACAAAAATCAAAACCCGCTTCATTATTCTTCTTATCAAAGTATGGATGTTTAGTTGAAAAAATTAAGTTTTATAGTAATATTACAATAGACAGTATGTGGGATGAAGTAGATGTCTTAATCACAGCAAACCCAAATCACATTTTACAAAACAGAAAAGATAAAACTGTAGTAAAATATAAAACAACATATAATGAAGATATTAAATGTGATTTTGAAATAGATGATATCTCAGAACTTAAATCGTTATATGATAAATTAAAATTGAAATAATGTTAGAAGTATTAGGTGAAAACTACTATATCGATTTTACAGAATTAGAAGAGGTTATTAATATTCCTAAATCTGAAAAGAAAGTCGAAATTAAAACTGAAGTAATTGATACGGAAGTAATTGAAGAAGAGGATGGGACTCAACATATTAGTATTGTTAAGTATGAAACCATAAAAATGATGTTAGAAGTTGTTCTAACTGAACGAGAAGAACTTGATGAGAATTTGGGTATACACAGTTCAAAAAATTTAAGTCTTCCCTTTAAGTTTGCTTTTAATACATTATTAAGATACGGCATTATAAAACATTTATAACATATGAATACAGAATTATTAAACAAAGTTGAACAATCGGTTAAGAATCTTGAAGATAAGTCAGTAAGACTTTATTTCTTGGTTCAAGATACTAAGGGTAACGCCCGTGCAGGTGTTAGACATATCTATGACATGGCACTTACATTAAAAAATAATGGTTTTAACCCAATCATTATTCACGAAGGTAAAGAATATACAGGAGTTTCTGAGTGGTTAGGTGAAAAATATATGGAACTACCACACGAATCTATTGAAGGTGATAGTTTAAAAATTTCTCCTGAAGATTTTATTTTTGTTCCTGAGATTTATGGTCATGTATTAGAGCAAGTTTCAAACTTACCGTGTGGTAAGGTGGTAATTTGTCAAGCATATGACCATATGTTAGAAACATTACAACCTGGAACTACGTGGTCACAATATAGTTTTTTAAAGGCTATTACCACAACAGAAAAACAAACAGAATACATTAAGGGTATAATGAAAAATGTAACTTTTGACATTATTGAACCTTATATTCCTGAAGTATTTTCAGAAAAAGAAAAACCATCAAAACCAATCGTATCTATTCACACTCGTGACCAAAGAGATACAATGAAAATTATCAAAACTTTCTATTTGAAATACCCTCAATTTAGATGGGTCACATTCCGTGATATGAGAGGATTATCTCAAGAAGAATTTGCAAAGTATCTAAAAGATTCTTTTGTTTCGGTATGGGTTGATGACACATCAGGTTTTGGGACATTCCCTATCGAGTCTATGGCTTGTAAAACACCTGTAATCGGAAAAGTTCCGAACATGAAACCTGATTGGATGTTAGATTCTAACGGAGTATGGACTTATGAATTAAATCAACTTCCTGATATTATTGCAGAATTTATTCAGAATTGGTTAGAAGATAATATCTCTGAAGACTTATATAGGTCTTCATTAGAAACCGCATCTAAATTTAAAAACAAAGACGAGTTTGAGAGTAGTGTAATTTCAACATTTGAAAATTACTTAAACATTAGAAAAGAATCGTTTGTATCTCAATTAGATAAACTTAAAGTAGAAGAAGAAAATTAAGAATTATGGAAGATAAATTAAACGTATCAGTAATTTTACCAATTAACTCGTCAAAAAATAAAGATTTTGAATCATTTTTTGATAGTTGTATCACATCAATTAAAAACCAAAAGACAGAAGTAGATGAACTAGTTATCGTTCATAGTGACGAAGAATCACTATTAACAGTTTTAGATAACTATAACTTTAGTGGTTTAACTGTAAATCGTGTATTAAACACAGGTGATGTAGATTTTTCAACTCAAGTTAATTTAGGTGTTGAAAACGCTAAAAATGAATGGATTTCAGTTATTGAATTTGATGATGAATATGCAACTATTTGGTTTAAAAATGTTAAACGTTATATTGACGCATATCCTGAAGTATCAGGGTTTTTACCATTAGTTATTGATGTAGATGAAAAAGGTGTTTTCGCAGGGTTCACCAACGAAGCAACCTTCGCAGCAAATATGAATACTGAAATTGGTTATTTAACTAATGAAGTATTATTAAACTATCAAAACTTCCAATCGAGTGGTATGGTTATCAAAAAAGATACCTTCCAACAGTTTGGAGGATTTAAAAAATCCATGAAGTTAACATTTGTATATGAGTTCCTATTAAGATTGACATATAACTCAGTTGAGTTGATGACAATTCCTCGAATAGGTTATAAACACATGAACATGAGAGAAGGTTCCATCTTTTGGAATTACAAATTTGGCGAGAATAAGATAACTGAACATGAGGTAGCTTTTTGGATTGATTCAGCGAAAAAAGAACATTTCTTTATAGAAAATAGGGACATAAATTATCAACCCGAAAATGTTTAATGTTTTTAGAATCATTAAGTGCGACTTCAACCAACTCTGAATCAGTAGAAAAAAAGAAAAGAGGAAGGAAACCAAAGTCGAATAATTATTTTGCAGAAAGGGAAGAGAATGCGGTTAGAATGTTTTTAACCGCATCTACCTTTAATGAAAAAAATGTAATATATAATGATTATCTACGTGCACCGTTAGACAAAATGATTGAGTCTATTATACGTAGATATAAATTATATAGAAAAGATATGGACTTTCGTGAAATTCATCACGATACACATTCATTTTTAATCACAAAGGTCGATAAGTTTAAACCCGCAAAAGGTAAAAAAGCATATTCCTATTTTGGGACAATATGTAAGAATTATCTAATGGGTCAAATTATTAAAGACCAAAAAGAACAAAATAGAAAAATTTCGTATGAGGATATTACTAGTAAATTAGAAAATAGACCTGATATGATTTACTATATTGAAAATGAGAAGATTGAACCGTCAGAAATTATTAAACAGTTCACCAAAGAATTAGAAGACTATATTGAAGGTAATAATCTTAACAATAATGAGTTAAAGTTAGGGTATGCTTTAGTTGAGTTGTTTGAAAACTATAATGATATTTTTATCGGAACAGATAATAATAAATTTAATAAAAATATCATTCTTTTGTCGTTAAGAGAAATGACAAATATGACAACTAAAGAAATCAGAACTTCAATGAGAAAGTTCAAAAAATTATATTACGAGCTCACAACTAAACTTAACAATCTATAAAAACTTAGTCTGTAAATATTTATAGTATTATGGCAAGACCAAAAAAAAAGGAAATCGTTTTAAGTAAAGATTCAGTTCTTTCACTAATGCAAGAAATCTACAACGAATTAGTGGAACAAAGAACTACTGCTGTTAGAATTCAGAATAAGATGTTAACTATGTTAAAAGACCCTGAAGATATGACGGTTATTGGTCCTGTTATTAAAGAACAACAAAAAATCATAAATGATACCATAGAAAAGAAACTCTCATTATCTAAACTACAATCAACTATTTGGGAAAAATCGAATAATGACATAAGTGAAAACTTTAGTTTATCTGAAATAGATGACGATACACTACAAAGTTTAATACAAAAAGACTTAGATAATGATGAGAAGAACGATGGTTATAAATTAGAATAAAATTTAACCATTATGTCTAGTGTAAGCCAAAAGACATCAGAAATTAAATCTAAAGTATCTGCGTATAAATCAACTATTCAAACAAACGTAGATGAAAAGAAAATCAAAAAAGAAGCTTTAGGTAATAATTTTGCACAAACAAAAAGCGAAGCGTTAAAACAACTTAACGCAATGGGTGATGTTAAACAAAGAGCTCAACAACAAGTTAAAACCACTTTTGATGAGTTAGTTGATGTATTCAAAGAAACAATACCCAACCCAAACAATACAGGTTCATCTACCGTTGATTTCCTAATTAAGCAAGTTTTAACTGCAAGTGAAAACACTAAAAGTAAAATGAGTGAAATTGTCGCAGATGAAGTTCTTCATGTTGCAGGTTGTTCTGAAGAACAACAGTTTAATTCATCACAAAAATTATATGTAAAAGTTTCGGAAATAGACTTACGAGGACTTTTAAAAAATAGTCCCGATTCTGACCCATGGAGTTTAAAGTATGAAGAATCACCAATTTCTGTTGGTCAAACACCTTTCTCTATGGATAAAGAACTACACAACAGATTACAAAATGTTGGAGTTTCTTTTAATCAAGAATATGGTAATGATTATATCGGTGCATCGGGTAGTGGTATTTTTGATATAAAATACGTTACGAGTTATGTGGATAACGGAACAACTTTTTATGGTGATTTTTATGAAATCACATTAAAAAATAGAATAAAGGGTAATAATGTAGGAGATTTCTTGAGAGATTACTATGGGTCTATTGACCTTATTAACTTTAACATGATTTCTGTTGAGATAATGAACCTACTAACTAATTTTATTGACATTTCAGGCGGTTTATCAGTAGATAAGAAAGAAGACCAAAGTAGGTTATCTATTATTCTACAAAGAATTTTAGGTTTATGTTTTGATAATACCAAAGAGATTGATGTTCAAGGAACCGCCAAGGTGGGTCAATTGGACCATATTGACCAATCATTTTTTGAATTAACGCCAACAGATTTAAAGAATATTGAAAGGGAAGTCAATCAAATGGTTGAAGGAATTACTGAATTTACAGATTGTGATAATATTAAGTTTCCTGTTGATAGTCAATCCATTATAGATGCGATGAAAGGTATTAGAACCGATAATATCGGAGATTCTGACCCTAACAAAAAAATCGACCAATTTATGAAAGCCGTTAATGATTTATCAAAAAATCAGAACTGGAAATTAAATTTACCAACAGGTGTTAATCTTAATTTAAATGTTTCAATAAACAACGACTTTTTAAAGATTATACCTAAAGGTGCGATGTTAACTATACTATCACCTAAAATGTTATTAGGTATGTTTATAGTGTTGAAATCAGTTAATCCTAATTTTTCATTAAGTCTTAACATTGACAGTTTCAAAACATTTATGGAAACTTTTGGTAAATTTATGGTTAAACTAATGAGCAAAATTGCGGCCATCTTTGTTGAAGAACTCTTTATATTAATCAAAAAAAATATTAGGTTATTAGTTGAAACTCTTCTTTTAGAAATAGTGAAAGAAGCGAAAGATAAAAGGGCAGTTATAATAAGTTCAGTTATTTTTATTTTGATACAGACAATTTCAGGTATTATTGATTACAGAGAATGTAATAGTTTATTAGATGAAATATTAAAGTTATTAAATTTAGGTGCTGCGGTATTAGGTGTATCTATACCTTCATTTGCACTTGCGGCTAGTTCCCTACTAGGTGGTTTTTCACCAACCAGAGCGATGGCACAGGTTACTGAAAATTTACAATCATTAGGGTTACCAACAGGAGATTTACCAAGTGGTGCTCCGAATTTAGCATTACCAGCAATTTCACAACAAATAAAAGGTCAATATCAAGAACAGTTAGCGAATGGTAAAGTAGAAGTTTGGATACCACCATTAGCGGTTCCTCCTGTAGTTGCAGGTTCAACTGTTCCAACTAAAGCATCGGGTAAAGCATTTTAATTATGGATGAAGATAGAATAAAAAAAATAATAGTAGAATATGAAAGTAAACCGAATAAGGATTTGGTTGAGGCTATGGATTTTTTACAGAATGATTTTGAAGACACTAAAAAGGCTATTATTAGATTGACCAGACATTTAGATGGTACTGAAGCAGTTTATAATAAATTATTAAAAGAGTATAAAAAAAGAAATAAATAATGGCGGAGCCTAATTTACCATATAATAACCGTGTATTTTTTTACGGTGAATGTATTGATAACAAAGACCCATTAGGTTTAGGTAGAATACGTGCAGTATTAAAAACAGAAAATACTACCGATAGAGAAAATAGTGTAAAAGACGGGACAGGTATTAGTGATAAAGACAAATGGACTGATAAAGACCCCTTTGTTGTTAGACCTTTACTACCTGTGTTTTTAAATATTATACCAAAAACCCAAGACGATGGTGTTAATGTAAAAGGTGAATTTGTTCATCTGATGTATTCAAACGCCGATGATAAAGGTAATAAAGATAAGTTTTATATCAGTGGTGTTCACTCAAGTTTAACGATGATTAATGAAGAACCTTATGAATCATCAGTTAAAAATGGAAACTTAGGAAGTAGAGATAAGGATAGAAATAAATTAAGAAATGAAAAAACGGGTGAAGAATTTGACAAAAATAAGGCAGGTATTTATCCAAAACCCGTAGATATTGCAATTAACGGTAGAGGTAGTGCTGACATTGTAGTAAAAGAAGATACGGTTTTATTACGTGCCGGAAAATTCAATACATTACCAACACCAAACGTTTACCCAATATCCAGTGATAAAAGAGCTTTTATTCAACTTACAAAGTTTAATGAAAAAATTAGTTATGGTTTACCAAGAAAATATTTAAAGTTTAAATTTGAACATAAACCAATAAGAACTTTATTGGAGTATAATATTCAAAATCCTGAAAATAACGCAAACCCTAATCTTTATACAGGTGCAATTTACATATATAATTTAAAACCCTCAGAAAAAACAGGAACACGTTCATTTGACATTTCTACAGAAGTTAATGAAGAAGATAAGAGTTTATATTTTGCCTTTCAATTTACTGCAATAACCAAAGAAAAAGTTATCGAATTAACTAATTCAATATTACAAGGTATGGTTGATGGTTTAATTCCAAACTTAGAAAAAATTACACCACAGGTAAGTCCTGTTGGTCCCTACGGTCTAAGAGAACCGGCATTTCCAATTTATTTTAGACCTCAACCGAGTCTTTATGCTAAAGTAAATTCAGATACCTCAACAACTCGTGAAAAAACTTTTATTACTAATTTAATGAGTGGTATTAAAGTTACTAATTCCGCAAATGGTGGTTATGGTTTAATTTATGATGAAACAAAAAAGGATACAGTTCCTTACGTTCCAGAAGAAAATATTGAGATACCAAAAAATGTTCAGGCAATTAGTAACACTGCAGGTATAATGGGTGGTGAATATCTCTACTTATTATCACACAACTCAAAAAAAGATGGTGGTGATAAAATTAATTTAAGTGATACCTTATATGGTATTGGACCAAATAAGGTATCAGATGAGATAGAACCAAATACGTCTTCTATGGTTAGAGGTGAAGAACTTATTGAATTGTTAGATTTAATTGTTCAATTCTTAATTGGACACGTTCATCCATATCATGGAATGGTTCCTGATAGTCAATCGGTGAACGGTGTTAAGTTCGATGACCTACTTAATGAATTAAGAAAAGCAAATCAAAAGATTTTAAACAAGTATATTCGCATAAACTAAGTATTTATATAAAAAGAATATATGTCTGTTTATAAATCATATTTTAGTAGAAACAATACTTTAGTTTATAATTCGTATGTAAATACGGGTAGAAATCCTATTGTTGAATTATTTTTCGGTAGGGTAGATAATGTATTATTACCTAAAGGTTTTAGTCGTTTTATTTTCGATATAGATTTAGATTCACTACAATCAAAAATCAGTAGTGGTGAAATATCTACAGGTTGTTCTAAAAATATGACCCATACCTTAAGAATGACCAACTCATCAGCATTTGACAAAGAACTGTTAAACGATAAATGGTCCAATGGAAGAAGAAGAGCAACATCTTTCGATTTAGTTTTATTTAGAATCCCAAAAGTGTCTGGTGATACAGGAAATCCTCAAATGTGGGATGAAGGTGTAGGTTACGATTATTACGATTTTAGCCAAATACCAACCGATAAATCATTTTCAAGTAGACCGTCAAACTGGTATGAAGCCCAAACAATTAAAAATTGGTCATTGTCAGGTATCTATGATAATGAAAACAATCAATCAATATCAGGTTTAAACTTTAGTGGTTTAACTATTATCGATAGACAACATTTTGAGTTCGGTAATGAAGATATTGAATTTGATATGACTGATGAGATTAATAATATTCTTACAGGTACCACTACAGGTGTTACAGGATGGGGTGTGGCGTTTTATCCTGAGGTTGAAAACATAACAGGTTTGACTGAAAATTATTCAGTTGGTTTCTTTTCAAGACACACTCAAACATTCTACGAGCCTTATTTGGAAACAACATATGACGATTTAATTCAGGACGACCGTAACATCTTCTACAATAATAAATCAAATAAACTTTACCTATATTCTTATAATTTTGGTGTCCCTCAAAACTTTGACTCAAACCCAACTGTTGACATCTTAGATTTGAACGGTAACCCCGTAAATGGTTTTACAAATTTAACTACATGTCAAGTAACTAATGGTGTTTATGAGGTTGAGGTTAGTGGTTTAACTGTAACAACAGTTCCTTGTATGTATTATGATGTTTGGAAAGGTTTGGAAGTTAATGGTGTTGAACTTAATGATGTGGAAAATGAATTTGTCATTAATGATTTATCCAATCTTTATCAGATTGGTTCAACAACAAACGAACCATCCATATATGGTTTTGATTTTTATGGTATTAAACAAGATGAGAAAATATTAGGAACTGACACACGTAAAGTTAATGTCGTAATAAAGAAAGCATATACGACAAACGAAGTTTTAAATAAAGTTCAGGCTTATTATAGAGTTTACGTTAAGGAAGGTAAAACTGAGGTTCAAGTTCAAGATTGGACTGAATTAAATAGAACACCTGATAGTCATTACTTTATATTTCACACAGAAGATAAAATACCTAATGAATATTTTATTGATTTAAAAGTCATTACTGACCGAGAAGTTAATACTTATAAAAGACAACTAAAGTTCCAAATCGTTAATAGAAAATGAAAAAGGTAAGTTTAACAGAACAAGATTTAATCGAGATTATTACAAGAGTAATTAACGAAAAGAAAAAATCTAAAAAGAAGAAAAAAGATACAACCTTGTGTGCACGTGGTAAAAGAGCGGCGAAGGCTAAGTATGAAGTTTACCCATCCGCATATGCTAACGGTTACGCGGTTCAAGTCTGTAAAGGTAAGATGCCAGGATTAGATGGTGAAAAAAGATGTTCAGGAAAGTATTGTTCTGGTAAAAAATAATTTATATATTTGTGTAGTAAAACTATACTATTGATGAATCACACAACATATCAATTAATTAAAATTAAGAGTGATAAAACAGAAAAGGTTGTTTTAGAAACCTCAGCTTCTTCAGTTGAAAGAGCTATGGATTATTTTTATCTTCAAAAACCAAAATCATACAGAAGCGAAAAATACAGAATTGGTATCAAACCAAAACCTGAGTTTATATTAGACTAATTTCTGAATTAACCACTTATAACCTACGTCACCACCGTGTGATAACCAATCAACGTATTCTTTATGTTGTTCAGGTTTACCTTTTTGGTTTTCAGATAATATGGTGTTTTTCATTTTACTGTCAAAAAATTCCTTTAAGATTTTCATATCTCCTTTCGTAGCATAACCTCTTTCAATCAGGTTTTGTGTGAATCTATTAACATTTTTTGACTTTCTACCATACATAATACCCTTTTTCATCTCATTCATAACAAGTTTAGGTATTCTATATTTACCATTATTTTCGATAATGGTTATTTTAAGGTCACCAGTCCCTTTAATTACTCGGTGATATGTCTCTTTAGGGATAAAGTATTTTTGTCCTTCTTGCAAGTCCTGAGGTAGTTCCTCGTCCATTTGTAACTTCCATCCCTTACCTGACTCAACAAAAACAATACGGTCATATTGGTCTTTGTGCCATTTTAATTCACCTGAGTCAACAGATTCAGAGAATACTCTTCTAAATGTATTATGTGATATGTTTTGTTGTTTGTATACCATTACCAAAATCTTCCTGAAACATTCTTACCGAAATCTTTATGGGCTCTACACGCCCAATAACCTGCCTTAGTTTTATCTTTTTTCTTTTCACATTGGTGTCTTGCGGCGAATGACTTACGAGCTGCAGGGTCATTCCACTTGGCAGTCATAACAGGGGAACCGTAACTTACCTTTTTAATCTTACCTGTTTTTGGGTTACGAACATAAACATACCATTTTTTTGAACCTCCCGATTTAGGTTTGTTTAACTCAACTTTTTTACCTTGATATTCGGCTTCGTTAATCATTGGGAAATCTAAAGGTAACCTTTCACCTTCATACATAAAGAACTTACCTCTTTCAGATTCCAATAGTTCAATATCCTCTTCAGACCAATTACCATAACCCTCATTATAAAGTTTACGTGCTTCATTTATTACGTTAAAATATTTTGGACTACCATATCTGAATAAGTTTTCATCCAATGAAATTTTATTATCCATGTGATATTGTAATTCTTCAGAAATAACAGGTTTGTCATGTTCTAATACCAAATTAACCAATCGGTCAATCGATTCATTTTTCTTTTTATAATTTTTCACTTTAATACGAGTTGGCTTTTGACCTTTACCTGTTTGGGGGTCTTTCTTTTCTTTTTCACGTTTTCTACGACAAGCTGAGTCTTTTTCCTTTTGTGACATCTTACCCGCAACACCAGCACCTCTACATACAGGATATGCACCTTCATCGGCATCTTTTCTTCCACAAGGAGGATGACCTCCACCCTTCTTTTTCTTACAGATGTTTACCCAAGGACCTTTAGGTTGTGAAGAACCTTTCTTTTTTTTCTTATTACCAAACCATACCGCCAAATCTTCTGATAAAATGTGTTCACTCATGCTTGATTATTGTTATAATTTGTTTATCTATTAGATAAATATAACTGAGAATAAACTTTTCACTTAAATACGAAGAAAAATGGCTAGACCAAAGAAAACAGAGACATCGGCAGAAACTAAAAAGCCGACAACACGTAAAACAAGAACTAAAAAAGAAGAAACTAAACCTGTTGAAGAACAAGTAAACGAAGTTTTGGAAGAGACTCCCTCCACTGAAGGACAACCTACAGAAGAACAACCAAAACCAATTGGAACATTGTTTAATGTTATTAATTATAATAATACTGCAGATTTAGATAAATTCATTAATGAATTAACACCTGACCAAGCACTATACTGTGTAGTTCAAGCGGCAAGAGCGGGACATCAAAGAAGTGCATTTGGTATGGAAGAATCTGAAGTTGTATCAAAAGCAATTAGAGTATTGACTACTCCACCTGCAGAACAACAACAAGAGGTTCCTGAACCTGAGGTTCACAAAGCTTAATTATTTAAACTTTTTTAAAGGGGACTTAATTGTCCCCTTTTTTATGCAAAAAACTATGGATATAAAAGATATAAGTTCAAGAATTTGTAAATTATCAACAGAAGTTACAATCTCAGTAATAAATGGTCATAGACCACACGACCATGATAAGTTTAGAGAACACCGAAGAGAGTTGGCTGAATTAAGATGTAAATATTTTGGTGAAGACTCCAAAATATGTAAAACTGAAAGAAAAAACTTTAGGTAGTTAATTTTGTATTATCAAGATTTATTAATATATTTGTTGTATGAAAAAATTATTAACAGTCCTTTTAGTATTGATAAGTTCAATAAATCTTTATTCTCAAACAGAGTTAGATTCTTTAGTTTTAGGGAAAATTAATGAATACAGAATTTCTTTAGGTTTGGATAAATTAGAATTTTCTAAAGAATCCTTTTTAGCATCTCAACATCATACAAAATATATGATTAATGTAGGTGAAATAGGTCATATAGAGAATTCAGAGACACCAAAAGCATACCATAGGTTACTAAAATACGGAGTTGATAATTTTACGTTAGTGGGTGAAAATTGCACAACAATTAATATGAACGGTCAAACAATTTTCGAGATGTCTGAATCAATTTTTAATAACTGGAAAGAATCTCCTTCACATAATAAAATTATGACCACACCTGAGTTTACAAATGCTGCGGTGAGCTGTGGTGAAGGGACTCTTAAAAAATACGGTGGATACTCTTTTGTATTTTCTACTTTAGTTATATGGTATTAAGCAGGTATCACCTTTGTTTCAATACATGGATTAAATGAATCCATAAATCTTTTTTCAGGACCAACGTCACCGCTAGAATTAAATGGTTCTTTAGGTCCGTAAACAATTCTTTTATTACCTTCTTTATCTAAAACAAATGCACATACCATAGGAGCGTCCCCATGATATTTACCACTTCTTCTATAAGACCCATCATGACCTTGTATAAACATTTTTATTTGTCCGTTATAACTTTTACTAAGAATGGTTTTTAATTCATTAGTCGGAACATCAATGACCGTATACACAGTTCCACCATTTTCTATAGGTCCGTTATATCCTGGTTGGTCTTTACCTATTTGTGCAGGTGCACCATCTTTAAATATGTTAATATCGCCCTTACTAGTTTTTTGTGTTTGATTTAATAGATTATTCATATTAGATATACCTACAACAACATCGTTACATAAAATATCAAAAGTTGCAAAATTACAACTATGTGCTTTTTTATTTTTAGGAAAATCGATTCCTCCTATGGTCTGTGGTGTTTTAAAATAACCTACAACTATTCTAAGACCTTCAGCACATTCTAACATTTTGTCTAAATCCTCTTCTGTTGGTGGTTCAGGTATTAAATTCATTTTACCTCTAACTAAAACACTTTGACCCGCTATTGGGTATTTATTAACATCACGCTTCTCATCAATACATCCTCCGGTATCTCTAATCCAAGATTTAATGTCGGAAGGTTTATTAAGTTTTGAATCTACTTTTATACCTAACGAATTACCATTAGTCCTTATGTAATTTAACATATTAGACCACCTATTCTTGGCATATTCCATATTTTTACTCCAATTAGAATTTCCTTCACCAGGTAATGAATTATATGGAATTTCATTTAGTTTATTCTCAGGTATTACATAACCATTATTATATACAGTAGGTTTTAAAGGTCCATTTAAGTAATTACTTGCACTACCTATAACCTTAGTAACTTCTACTAAATTATAACTGTATTTGGCGATTATATTTAACGATGATAGTTTCTCATCAATTTGTTTTTTTAACATAAGTAAAGAATCTTTATATACATTTTCACTTGATTTTGTAGCGTCAAAATATGCCACAATCTGAAAACTAACTGATGAGGGTACCTTATTTTTAGTACTGATAGTAGTTTTAACTATTGGTGAAGTTATATTATTGTTTCCGCTACATTGACCATATGTAGATTCTTTACTTTCTTGTTCTAAAACATTACGAACAATATTTTCTAAATCTGACTCAGTTAGACGTATTATTTTTTTAGACATAATATATTTGTTTAATTATAAATATCAGTAAATAAAAAAAAGGGGACCATTTGGTCCCCTTTAATATAAATTTTAAGATTGATTATCTTAAAGAGTTCAAATCGAACGTTCTAACACCATCAACGATGATTCTACCGTAGAATCTGTTGTTCACCATCTTCTTAGCGTATCTAGTCATGATACCTTTGATTGGTGTAAAGTTGAATGGGTTATACATTGTTGGTGTCAACTGTAGTGGTACATATGGTGCGTAAACGTAACCTGTATCCAATAGAGAAGAACCTTTATGACCCATCAATACAGTGTTTGGTGGGAAGTAAGGGTCACGGTAAACTTGATATCTACCTGATAACGTACCTACTCTCTCAATA
>Ga0209653_1000199_pt1 | contig 53695 bp, 49 predicted proteins | sample SaaInl6LU_22_DNA_FD_184644 | JGI IMG/M metagenome (GOLD analysis project Ga0209653, IMG submission 184644) | Marine microbial communities from expanding oxygen minimum zones in the Saanich Inlet - ESP_116LU_22_DNA (SPAdes) (version 2) | ecosystem: Environmental > Aquatic > Marine > Intertidal... | reverse complement strand
AGGGTAAGTGACTCTCACCCATAAGGTACATATCTATGTTGTGTGCTGCTTGTCTTCCTTCTGAAATTGCCCATACAATAAGTGATTGCCCTCTTCTTTGATCTCCAGCAGCAAATACACCCGGTACATTTGTTTTATAATCGCTTTCTTCAGCAGCAATGTTTCCTCGGTTATCAAAAGTTAATCCAAAGCTTTTTGCCAAGGTATTTTCTGATCCTGTAAAACCTAATGCGAGAAGAGCTAGGTTACAATTCCAGATTTTAGAAGATCCTTCTTTTTCTACCAACTGCATACGGCCACCTTTGTATTCCCAACTGACTTCTACAGTTTCTAAACCTATCAGTTCTCCATTGTCGTTTCCTAGGAAGCGCTTAGTCATTAGACTGAAATGACGTTCTACTCCCTCCTTGTGAGAAGTACTTTCTCTTAGACGCATAGGCCAGAAGGGCCAAGGTTGGTTTTCTGGACGATCCTTAGTTGCCATTGGCATGATCTCGAAGTTTTGAATGCTATTTGCACCTTGCCTTCTAGATGTACCGATACAGTCAGATCCAGTGTCTCCGCCTCCGATAACGATAACGTCTTTACCCTTGGCTGTTATTGATTCACCTGTAACTTTAAGATTTGAAACGCGTCGATTGTTTTGTGGTAAAAAATCCATTGCTTGCACAACGCCTTTAAGGTCTGCCCCTTCTATAGGTAGACTTCTTCTTATAGTTGCTCCACCACAGAGTACCACGGCATCATGATTTTCTTTGATATCGTTTGCATCGATGTTCACTCCAACGTGTGCTCCTGTTTTGAATTGTATTCCTTCTTCTTCTAAAAGAGTTATTCTTCGATCAATAATAGTTTTCTCTAGTTTGAAGTCTGGAATCCCGAAGCGTAATAGCCCTCCTACCTTTTCGTCTCTTTCGAAAACAGTCACTTGGTGTCCAGCTCTATTCAATTGTTGAGCAGCAGCTAATCCAGAAGGTCCTGATCCAATAACAGCTACCTTTTTACCAGTGCGTATTTTTGGAGGCATCGCCTTAATATAACCATTGGAAAAAGCCGTCTCCACAATGTTTTTCTCGATATTTTCGATCGATACGGGGTCTTCGTTGATTCCTAGTACACACGCTTCTTCGCATGGTGCTGGGCAAAGCCTTCCTGTAAATTCTGGAAAGTTATTCGTTGAATGAAGTAAATGCGATGCTTTCTCCCAGTTACCTTCATAGACCGCATCGTTGAAATCAGGAATTAGATTTCCTAGCGGACATCCGCTATGGCAAAATGGGATTCCGCAATTCATACAACGAGCTCCCTGTTCCTTTAATTCTTCCGCTTTTAAAGGCTGGGTAAATTCTTTATAGTTTTTCGTGCGCTCTTCTACAGGAAGATATCCTTCTGTTTTACGCTTGAACTCTAAAAATCCAGTGGTTTTTCCCATTAGTTATTTATTGTTTGATTTTCTTCAGCGATTCGAATCAGTGCTTGACGATATTCTTCTGGGAATACCTTCACAAAGTTTCCAACCTCTTTTTCCCAGTTGGTTAGCAATTTTTCTGCTAGTGGGCTCATCGTAAGGTTGTAGTGATTCTCTACTAAAGTGAATAATTCTTTTTGATCTTCTTCGGTTTCAACTGTCAGTAAATTAAGATCAGGATTCTTAACTCCTGTTTTAAATGTGTTTTCTGGGTCATAAACATAGGCTAGACCACCGCTCATACCGGCACCGAAGTTTCGTCCTACTTTTCCGAGGATAACAGCAACTCCGCCAGTCATATATTCACAACCGTGATCACCGATTCCTTCAACTACCGCTTTCGCTCCTGAATTTCTTACACAGAAACGCTCCCCAGCAAGACCATTAATATATGCCTCCCCTGTAGTTGCACCATATAAACAAACGTTACCAGTAATTACATTTTTATGTGATTCAAATGAAGAACCATTCGGAACCCGAACTACTAGTCTCGCTCCTGACAGTCCTTTTCCAAGGTAATCGTTGGTCGCTCCGTTAACGACCAGCGTAAGCCCTTTGGTACTGAAAGCTCCAAAACTTTGTCCGGCGAAACCATTAAATACTACACGCAGTGTATTGTCTGGTAAACCGTCTGCTCCATAGATTTTCGAAACTTCATTCGAAATGATTGCCCCAACTGCACGATTGGTGTTAGTGATTGGGAGTTCAAGCTGAGTTTTCTCTTTTCTGTAGAGTGCAGGGTGTGCTTTGCTTATGATTTCGAAATCTATCGCATCTGCTGTTTCGTCTACTTGTTTTTCTGTATTTCTGATTGACACACCTTCGGGGGTATCAATAACTTTCAAAATAGGGCTTAAGTCTAAGCCTTTTGTCTTATAATGATCTAGTACATTTGAGCGTTCTAGCTTTTGAACTTGACCAACCATTTCATCAATGGTTCTAAATCCAAGCTCGGCCATGATCTCGCGTAATTCTTGGGCCACAAAATACATGTAATTAACTACGTGCTCAGGCTGTCCTTTAAATTTCTTGCGAAGCTCAGGATTTTGGGTTGCAATACCCACAGGGCAAGTATTTAGGTGACACACACGCATCATAATACAACCTGAGGCTACTAGAGGTGCCGTTGCAAAACCGAACTCTTCTGCACCTAAAAGACATGCAATGGCTACATCGCGCCCTGTTTTTAACTGTCCGTCACACTCAAGAACAATTCTTGATCTGAGGTTGTTCATTACTAGAGTTTGTTGCGCTTCTGCTACACCTAATTCCCAAGGTAGTCCGGCATGTTTAAGAGAGGTTAATGGAGACGCTCCTGTACCTCCGTCATAACCAGAAATTAGAATTACATCTGCGTTAGCTTTTGAAACCCCTGCTGCAATGGTCCCTACTCCGATTTCTGATACGAGTTTCACATTGATTCTTGCTTCTCTGTTTGCTGATTTTAAATCGTAAATCAGCTGAGAAAGATCTTCGATCGAATAGATATCGTGATGCGGAGGAGGAGAAATAAGCCCAACGTATGGTGTTGAGTTTCTCGTTTTAGCAATATCAGGATTAACCTTAGGCCCAGGAAGTTGACCTCCTTCACCAGGTTTTGCTCCTTGAGCCATTTTGATTTGAATTTCCTTGGCGTTAGTCAGATAATTAGAGGTTACCCCAAATCGACCAGAAGCCACCTGCTTAATTGCAGAGTTTCTCCAATCGCCATCTTCAGTTTTATAGAAACGGATAGTCTCTTCACCACCTTCACCTGAATTTGATTTACCACCAATTCTGTTCATGGCGATAGCCAAGTTTTCGTGAGCCTCTTTACTGATACTACCGTACGACATTGCTCCTGTTTTGAATCGCTTCACGATTTCTGTCCAAGGTTCAACTTCGTCGAGAGGAATAGGATCGTAATTAGTAAACTCTAATAGGCCACGAATGGTAAGCAGTCGTTTCGACTGCTCGTTAATTCGCTTGGCATATTCTTTATAGGTTTTTGGTTCATTGAGTCGAACCGCCTTTTGTAATGTAGCCACACTGATCGGATCAAAAGCATGTTGCTCTCCATTTCTTCTCCAGCGGTATTCTCCACCCACTTCTAAATCTAAATCAGCAGGAGTTTCAGCTGCAGCAAATGCTTTGTCATGTCGAAGGGCGATTTCTTTTTCGATCTCCATAAGACCAATACCTTCAATTCGCGTTGGCGTGATTGGGAAGTATTTGCGAACAACAACAGAGTTCAGACCGATACATTCGAAGATTTGCGAACCTCGGTACGAATTGAGTGTTGAAATACCCACTTTATTCATTACCTTGAGAATTCCCTTACCAACCGCTTTGTTATAATTCTTAATGGCCTTCTCGGTATCCTCATAGCTAAACCCTTCGTTCAGTGCTTGAGCAGTAATAAGCTCGTTAACGAGATAAGGATTCACGGCGCTCGCTCCGTATCCAAATAGTAACGAGAAGTGATGAACTTCACGCGGTTCTGCCGATTCGATAATTAAGCTTACTAAAGATCTGCGTTGTAGACGTCCAAGACCGTGGTTCACATAGGAACAAGCAAGTAGTGCTGGTATAGCAGCATTTTCACTATCAACTTTACGATCAGATAGAATGATAATAGATACTCCGTTATCAATAGCTTCAGCAGCATCTTTTACTAATTTCTCTAAGGCCTTTTCTAATCCATTTACCCCTTCTTTTACCGGGTATAAGATCTCTAGGGTCGCGATTTCGAAACCTCCATTATCCTCATGTCTTCTAATTTTCTCTAAATCTTCTTTAGAGATAACAGGGTTTTGAATTTTTAATTTGTGACATTGTTTTTCATCAACTTCGAAGAGATTGTAGTCTCGGCCTAGCGTTAAACTAATGTCTGTGATCATCTCTTCTCGAATACCATCGAGAGGAGGGTTAGTTACCTGAGCGAAAAGTTGCTTAAAATAATTGTACAAAAGTTGCGGACGTTCAGAAAGAACAGCGATAGGAGTGTCAGATCCCATAGATCCGATAGGTTCAGCACCATTTTCGGCCATTGGTAAAATAATACGACTGATATCCTCTCTAGTGTAACCAAAAAACTTGGCTCTAGTTTCTAAACTTGCTAAAGGCTGATGAACCTCACAAGCTCCATATTCAATATCTTTCAAATGGGTGAGTTTTTCATCTACCCATTTCTTGTAGGGGTGTTTACTTACGATTTCTTTCTTTACTTCCTCGTCACCTACTATTCTACCTGCTTCCATGTCTACTAGGAACATTTTACCAGGTTCTAATCGTCCGTGAGACTCAATATTCTCGGTAGCAATATCAACCACCCCAATTTCAGAGGACATGATTACATAGCCATCTTTAGTCACACTATATCTAGAAGGGCGAAGACCGTTTCTGTCTAAAACTGCTCCTATATATACACCATCGGTAAATGGAATCGATGCTGGACCATCCCATGGTTCCATAAGACAAGAATTGTATTCGTAGAATGCTCTTTTGTCTGCATCCATAGATTCGTTTTTCTCCCAAGCTTCTGGAACTAGCATCATCATTACTTCAGGGAGTTTTCTTCCTGTCATTAGTAATAACTCAACCACCATATCTAAACTTGCAGAATCTGATTTTCCTGGAATAATGACGGGGATAATCGCTTTGATCTCTTCATCAAACCAATCGCTTTGAAGTAGGTCTTCTCTAGATCGCATACGGCCTACATTACCTCGAAGAGTGTTGATCTCACCATTGTGACAGATGAATCTAAACGGTTGAGCGAGGTCCCAAGTAGGGAAGGTGTTTGTAGAAAAACGCTGATGTACAAGAGCTAGTCTGGTAACACATTCAGGATCTTGAAGGTCTAAATAATATGCACTGATGTCTTCTGGAATTAGAAGACCTTTGTAGATGACTACCTTCGTAGAGAAACTAGGAATATAGAAAATTTTCGATTCTGATAATCTCGAATTCCAGATCGTATGTTCTGCTTTTTTACGAGCGATGTATCGTTTAATTTCAAAAGTACGCTCATCCATATCTTTTGGCCGACCTACAAAAAGTTGACGAACCAGCGGTTCTGACTGTTTCGCAATTTCACCCAGCACCGAAGCGTCAACTGGAGTTGTTCTCCACCCCAAAAACTGAAGGCCTTGAGCTTCTAATTCTGAAACTAAAGTGTTTTCGCAGAATTCACGTTGATTTTCTTTCTGAGGTAAAAAAACATTTGCCATCGCATAAGCTCCTCGTTCAGGTAGTTCGAAAGAAACCTTTGATTTGTAGAAACTATGCGGAATGTCAATAAGGATCCCTGCACCGTCGCCTGTTTTACCATCTGCATTAACAGCTCCACGGTGTTTCAGTCGGACAAGAATTTCTAGTGCCTTATGAATAATGTCATTACTGCGCTCACCTTTTAAACTACAAATGAATCCTGCTCCACAATTGTCGTGCTCAAATTCGGGTAGATAGAGCCCTTGTGCTTCTAATGCCATACGATTGAAATTATTTACGAAAACTTCGAAATCTATAAATTATTTATGGCTTAACCTTAAATTCACCACATATTTCACAATGAATCAGAAAAATGTCTAGAAATTTGATAGTGTCATAAATTCAGCGAGGTCATTTTGGTATTTTCATATTCGTGATTGAAGTGTTAAACCTTTTAAGGCCGCCTCAATTTTTTCTATATTAGAGCCGCAACAATAACTAAGCAATTCACCTGTACAATTATGGAAACAGCTATAATCGCACTTTTTTTCCTTGGGTATCTATTCATCACTCTGGAGCACAATGTTAAGGTAGATAAACTAATCCCCGCCTTAGCGATGATGGCGCTTTTATGGGCTATTGCAGCACTTGGTCACTTACCGATGTTTGAAGTGAATGCAGAATTACGAGAGCTTGAACCTACTCATCTCGATGAAATTTTGTTGCACCATTTGGGTAAAACTGCTGAAATCCTAGTATTCTTACTAGGGGCAATGACAATTGTAGAAATTGTCGATTATTTTGACGGTTTCTCCACTATTAAGGGTTTCATAAGAACCCGATCGAAGGTTGCACTCTTATGGATTTTTTCGATCCTTGCATTTATACTATCTGCAATCATTGATAACTTAACTGCAACGATTGTTCTCATTACTATTCTTCAGAAAGTGATCAAAGACAAACAGTTGAGATTATACTTTGCAGGATTAATCATTATCAATGCCAATGCGGGTGGAGCATGGTCTCCTATCGGAGATGTGACTACTACCATGTTATGGATTGCGGGTAAAGTGGAGGCTGGTTCACTAGTAATACGTGTTCTTTTGCCATCAATTATCTGTATGTTAATTCCTACGCTTATCGCTTCTAGGTTTTCTATTTTTCAAGGGGAGATTGAGATGGGAGAACTAGAGCCGGAGAAATCTAAATACAGCAGTACCATGCTATTTTTAGGGTTAGGTTCGATCGTATTCGTACCTTTCTTTAAGACAGTAACTCACTTGCCGCCTTATGTTGGTATGATGCTTTCATTAGCATTTGTTGCTTTATTTTCTGAAATCTTCTCTAATCGTCAATTCAAGATGTCAGAAGCGATGTCTGAAGGAGGGCATCACAGCCCAGTGCATAAAGCTCTTACCAAAATTGAGTTGCCATCAATCCTGTTCTTTTTAGGAATTTTAATGGCCGTTGCTTGTTTAGAATCTTTAGGTATTTTATTCAATGCTGCTGAAGGATTGAATCATGCAATTCCAAATACTGACATCGTTGTACTTCTGCTTGGTGTGGGGTCAGCGGTTATTGATAATGTGCCATTGGTAGCTGCATCGATAGGGATGTTCTCAGAAGGGCCTGATGCTCCATTATGGCATTTCATCGCTTATTCTGCAGGTACTGGAGGTAGTATGTTAATTATCGGATCTGCCGCCGGAGTAGTTGCCATGGGAATGGAGAAGATTGATTTCTTCTGGTACTTAAAAAAAATTGCTTGGTTAGCACTGATTGGATTTATTTCTGGAGGTCTAGTACTAATCGCGATGAGAGATTTTCTTTTATAGGATTACCATTTTATGAGTCAAACTACAGAAGTATCAGAGTCGTTAATTTCCCTGATTTTGTCGGGGGGTGTAGCTAGTACTCTTATAATGTTACTGCTCTTACTCTTTCTGATTATCACCTTTTATGTAGGAATTGAACGCTTTTTGACCTATCGGTCGGTTTTGAAAGAATTGTCTAGAGCGGAGAGCGCTATGTTTAATGAACTTTTACAAAGGGCTACGTCTGTTTACAACAAAACGAATTCACCAGAAAAAACCGAAAAGGCATTAGAGCAAATGGCAGGAGGTTATGTTTTTGAACTAGAACGCAATACCTCAATTCTTGCCACCTTTTCGGGAGCTGCTCCTATGTTAGGTTTTTTAGGTACCGTAATCGGAATGATTTTGGCATTTAGAGAAATGGCAGTGAGTTCAGGGCAAGCTGAGATTGCTTCATTGGCCGGCGGAATTTATACGGCTATGATCACAACAGTAGGGGGTCTTATTGTAGGTATACTTAGCTACATTGCGTATAATCAATTGGCTGTTTTACTTGCACGTATCACGAAGAGATTAGAGGACTTGAGTAACGAGTTACTAGACTCGTTAGAACGTTAAAAGAATTTGCCTTGAAAATTAAGTCTAGTATAAAGCCTAGTACCCAGTTTAGTTTGTCTTCGATGACCGATGTGGTTTTCCTATTGCTGATTTTCTTTTTACTTACCTCTAACGTTACCTCAACGATTGATATTACATTACCCGGTGCTAAAGGAATTGCTAGTACTCAATCTAATACCATAGCCGTTTCAATTGATGCTCGAGGTCGACATTTTATTGGTACGACTCAAATTAATCCTGAATACTTGGCTCTTGAGTTAAAGAGATCTTTTGAACAAACACCCAATGCCACAATCATACTAAGAGCAGAAGAAGATGTTGCTTTAAAAAAAGCTGTAAATGTTCTAGATGTGGCTAATAAGGAGGGATATCCAATTGTCTTAGCAGTAGCTCCCAAGTAATTGCATGAATTATCAAGAGACTTTAGATTTTCTATATCATAGGCTTCCGGTTTTTCAGCGTGATGGTGCTAGGGTTTTAGAGTTGAAGCTGGATCGAACACTTCAATTCATGCATTATTTAAGCGAGCCTCACAAGGCCTTCAAAAGCGTGCATGTGGCTGGAACCAATGGCAAGGGGTCGGTGTCTCATATGACAGCATCGGTATTACAACATGCTGGATACAAAGTAGGGCTATACACCTCTCCTCATTTAAAAGACTTTAGAGAACGTATTCGAATCAATGGAGAATGCATTTCAGAGGAGAAAGTGATCGACTTTGTAGAGACACACAAATCATTCATCGAGGAGTTTAAACCTTCCTTTTTTGAGCTTACCGTAGCTATGGCGTTTGATCACTTTGCCTCACAGACCGTCGATATCGCAGTCATAGAAGTAGGAATGGGCGGTAGATTAGATTCTACAAATGTAATTACCCCATTACTTTCAGTGATTACTAATATCTCTTATGATCATAAAGAGTTCTTGGGAGATACACTCCCTAAAATCGCATTTGAAAAGGCTGGTATTATAAAACCTGCCATTCCTGTGGTCATAGGTGAGTATCAAAAAGAAACGTTTCCTGTTTTTGAACGTCAAGCTACTGCACTGAAAAGTGAACTGATTAAGGCTTTTGAACAAAGTCTGCCACAATGGTTTCAAGACAATTCAGAATTTGATCTTCAAGGACCATACCAGCAAAAAAACCGTCTTACTGTATTTGCGGTTATAGAGGAATTGATCACTCAGGGTTGGGCTATTAATGAACAGGCGGTAGAAGACGGAATGAAAAACGCAGCACAATCAACTGGACTAATGGGCCGTTGGCAGTGGGTTGAACCGAGAGTTTTATGCGATACAGCCCATAATGCAGCTGGATTAGCTTTTGTGTTAAAACGCCTTTCTGAACTCCAATTCAATCGCTTGCATATTGTTTTAGGGGTGGTTTCTGATAAGGATTTGACAGAAATTCTTCCTTTATTTCCTAAAAGAGCCATTTACTATTTTGTAGCTCCGAATATTAACAGAGCTTTATCTGCGGTAGATCTTAGAAATCAAGGAGAATTATACGGTTTGATAGGAAATACCTTTTCTAATATTCCATCTGGTTTAGCCGCTGCAAAACGAGCTGCCTCATCTGAGGATCTAATCTTCGTAGGCGGAAGTACTTTTACCGTTGCAGAAATTGTATAATTTTTCGTTTTTTCTTTTGGCAAGATTAAAAACATTCTATATTTGCAGACCTAAATGTGAGGGCTCTTAGCTCAGTTGGTTCAGAGCACCTGCCTTACAAGCAGGGGGTCACTGGTTCGAATCCAGTAGGGCCCACATCAAGCAGAAAAGGGATTCGTAATGCGAGTCCCTTTTTTTATGCTCATTCTCCAAACTTCGTGTCAAGTAACTAAGCGAAATAAAGATACGAAATAGGCTTGGCAGTTTTATCCAAAATCATCTAAAACTGCCAGAATTTTACAACTTTATAGTAGTCTAATATTATATGAATAAGTGGTATGATAAGTTGTGCAGGGTCACCAATTCAACGCCTTTTTGAGCGTATATGATTCGTTTACTCGTTTGGAAAATATCTTACAAATCCTACTCCTTCACTTATCATAAATCCAATCTTTACATCAATTTTATCTAATCCAGGTTAAAGTTCGAATTTCTTGATTTTATAATCATATAAACAAAGATCAAGGCTAAGACTAAATGTGCATATCCATATTGAGAAGGAACATCTGTTCGCAATTGAAGAACAATATATCCCTGTATGATATTTAGAATTATAATTGAAAGGCCAATTTTTCTCGCTAAATGTACAGCCGCTATATTCTTAGAATCATAAGTGATTTTACTTGGAAAAGATATAATTGCTGCACATAAAAAGGCAACAGCAGTTATAAGATTGCCGTAATCACCAGTCAAATGAAATTGATTAGATTCTCCGATCACAGGAAGAAGGGAATATAGAAAAGTACCTAAAAGTAAGTTTCTACGATTCATTTTGATCGCTCCGTAGGCAGCTATTGCAATTGTTACAATACTACTTACAGTAAAAAAAATTGATAATGCATCCATATTGAATATTTATTGGTTAAGTATTCCAAATTAATAAATAATAGTTTATTGCAATTAAATATTTATCTTACTCTAGTAAACTTTATCAAATGAAAAAATTAGTATTTCTTTTAATCCTAATGACTTCACCGATTATGTCATTTTCCCAAGACCAAAAAACCTTCTTTATTCATTTGAGTTCTGACCCAATGAAAAATCCAAGTGCGGCAATGATGTCAATTCATTCGGCAAGTGAAGCTTTAAACCAAGGTCACAAGGTCATATATTTCGCAGCAGGTGATGGAACTCGAATTTTTTTAAAAGACGTAATCAATAACCTGCATACGGTAACAGCTCACGGAGGAGGATTTGGAAATATTAGTCGAATGGCAAAGCAAAAATTGTTGGAATTTTCAAATAATGGTGGCATAATTCACGTTTCTGAAGGTTCATTTAAAACCTATGGGATTAACCAAACTAATTACAAAGAGCATTTAATAGAAGTAAAGCAAATTTTTTGGAGCTATCCGACAGATTTAATCAAACAAAGTGCAAAAGTAGATATTGTTTTCTCCTACTAAATCATAGGCATATCCTCGTCCTTCAATTCAGCTACATCGAAGCCTCGTAAATAGGTTAGGAGACACCTTATGAGCAGAGGTCACTGGTTCGAATCTAGCAGGGCCCACATCAAGTAAAAAATCCATGTCAAAAGGCATGGATTTTTTATTTCGTAAATTTCCGATCAAACAAAGATTTACAAATGAAAAGACTGCTTTTACTATTGTGTCTTCTTGGTATAGCCTGGCCTTACTATCAAATCATCCTCTTTATGAAAGCCAACAATTGGAGTTGGTCAACTGCTTTATTTTTCGAACAGATTAATGCTAATGAAGGTATGAAAATCTTAAACGCTGACCTTACCGTTGCAGCAACTACTTTCTTAGTCTTGATGATTTATTCACTGATAAAAAAGAGTATTACGAAGATCCAGTTCTTTAAATACCTAGGGGCTCTATTCCTGGTAGGATTTTCGCTTGCTCTTCCTTTATATCTCTATGAGCATTATGAACGTTTTAAGTAGTGGTTTGAAGAGGCTACTAATTTTTTTCGTTGCAATAATTTTAGCCTCTTGTCTCAAAGAAAACAACTTATCTAATTCTCAAATAGGAGCGTTGGAGGGGCGTTGGCAACTAGAGAGCGTTTCTTGTTTCTGCTATTTCGAGGATTATGATTTTACAGTGAATGAATTGTGGATATCTGCTAAGGCAAGCATAATAATCTCAAGAAACCAGAATGGACAGCCCTTGGGGGTTACCGATAACGAGATAGTAACTCCTGTGGATGTTCGAAACAATGAACTCAGGGACCTAATTTCAAACAGAAGTTACACCTTTGAGGTTATGGACGATCGCTTAGATATTCATTACATAGATAATCCACAAATAGCGGATGACGAGATTAGCTATTTTTTTAAGCGTATTACGGATGACTGTATTTCTTGGGACACTTTTAATTTAGAGCTTGCTTGCCCAGAGATCTACCAACCTGTTTGTGGTTGCGATGGGTTTTCATATTCTAATGCGTGTGAAGCTTCGCGCTTTGGAGTAAGTGTTGACTATGAAGGAACTTGCTCGGGTTCAATTCTTTAATCTCTAATATGAAAAAGTCGTTTATATATTCTGTGGTTAGCTTACTAGTAATTGGTTTAGGACTTTCAATACTTGGTGAAGCTATTATCAGTAAGTTGGAAAATTCTTCAAATTGGTTTTGTCTCGGAACCTTGGCTCTTATAGTTTGCAATACGGGCTTTGCTTTACTTGGTCGCGCAGTAATTGAAAAGATAAGAGACAATAGATAAGCTTAGATGATCGACCAAATACAAATCAATTTCGATAGCGATTCATTATGGACTTTGAATCTAGCCTTGGCGCTGGTGATGTATGGAATAGCATTAGACATTGAGATCAAACAATTTAAGGTGTTACTTCAAACCCCGAAATTGGTTCTAGTAGGTTTACTAAGTCAATTTATATTACTACCTGCACTTACTTTCATTTTTGTTCTTTGGATGAAGCCTCCGCCTAGTGTCGCTCTAGGATTGTTTTTAGTGGCCGCCTGCCCTGGTGGAAATGTTTCGAATTTTATGAGTCATTTGGCCAAGGCGAATACAGCCCTTTCAATAACGCTTACCGCTTTTGCTACTTTATTATCAGTAATTATGACTCCTCTGAATTTTCAGTGGTATGCTTCGCTTTATGAACCAACAGAGGTGTTGCTACGATCGATTTCAGTGGAGCCCGCTGACCTCTTCAAAGTAGTTGTATTGCTTCTCGTCTTTCCCTTATCTCTAGGACTTTACACCAGATACCGATTCAAGTCGATTGCTGTGCGCCTTAAAAAGATTTTGAAGCCTTCATCCTTAATCTTATTTATGGTTCTTGTGGGGATGGCGTTAGCTTCAAATTGGGAAGCTTTTCAAAAATACGCCACCCAGTTTGCTGATTTGGTTATTTTTCACAACACTCTAGCAATTTTATTAGGATTTATAACAGCAGCAGTATTCAGGCTAGATCGCTATTCACGAAGAAGTATTGCTATTGAAACAGGTATTCAAAATTCTGGTTTAGGGTTACTCCTGATTTTTAGCTTTTTTGATGGTCTCGGAGGTATGGCAATTATAGCGGCCTTGTGGGGTGTTTGGCATCTTATTTCTGGTCTTCTACTCGGTCTGTTTTGGGGAGTTTTAAGGGATCGAATACGCGTGTTTATTCGAACTTCTGTTATTGCCATCGTCCGTGTTCTATTATATTTTAATTACAAGAAAATTGAGATTCATGGGCTTGAAAACATCCCTAGTGGTAGAGTGATCTTCGTGGGCAATCACCAAAATGGGCTCATTGATCCATTGCTTATAGCAGCTTTTAATAAAAAGCCAACGACTTTTTATACAAGAGCTAGCGTTTTTAATAATCCTATAGTTTCGAGAATCCTGCATTACCTTGGGTTACTACCGATATTTCGTTTTAGAGATGGTGGCCGAAATCTTCGAAATAATATTGAATTATTTGAAAAAGGGGCCGATGCGCTATTAGAAAAAGGAGAGGCCATTGCTCTTTTTCCCGAAGGGAATCATGGTGCTAAGCGTCAGATACGACCCTTGAAAAAGGGTGTAATTCGATTAATCGAGACGATTTACCAGAAGGATTCTAGTGAAGAGGTGTTTTTGGTACCAGTAGGTTTTAATTACTTAGAGCTAGCGCAGTTTAAAGATGAGGTTTCTGTCAGATTTGGAAAACCCATTAGATCGCAATCATTATTGAACAACAATGGAATGATTGATCTGAAGTTACTTGAACTAATTCACCAAAGCCTTCAAACCTTAACGACCCATATTGGAGATGCCTATGAATTAAAAATCGAATATCTTGAAAATTCACAGGTAAACTGGTTAGACCCTGATGAGGTGTATAGGGTACTTGAAAATTATCCCAAAGTCTTACCTTCAAATACTTCACCCTTACCCTCAACCTCTTATTTTTTCTCCTGGCCAGTGGTCTTATTTTGGCGTAAATACTTGCTGCCAAAGATCGACGAGCTTGAATTCATAACTACTCTTCGATACGCTTACATCGGTGTGCTTGTACTTATCTGTATTATTCTATGTATTTTGGGAGTGATATTTATTTTATAGACCAAAAATTGATTCTATGGAGATCAAATCAGAACATCAAATGTACTGCCATGAGTGTGGTAAACTCGTAAGTAAGAATGCGGTGATTTGTCCTAATTGCGGAGTTGGATTTGGAAATACTTCCAAATCAGGATTGCCGGTAGATTCCCGATTCTTAGCCACTTTATTACTCTGTTGGTTTTTGGGTGTATTTGGTATTCACCGTTTTTATACCGGACATACGACAATTGGTATTCTTCAACTCATTACTTTAGGGGGCTGTGGTATATGGGCGATCATCGATTTTATTTTGATTGTAACTGGAAATTTCAAGGATGCTCAAGGTCTTCCAATACGTTCAGCAGTTTAGGGTTTCCTTAGAATCTACCTTACTTGCCCTTCTAGCGAGTTATCAGATTCTCACCCTATACCTGGCCGATCATTTAGGAAGCTCTATAGCTATTCCTTGCCTTTTTACCTTACTAACAGATCACCATTGTTGGGGATGTGGATTGTCTAGAGCTTTATGGTCGCTCGTTCAAGGAGACTTTTTAGGGGCATATGAATACAATCCAGCTATTTATTTGATACTCGGATTTTATATTTATCGTGGAATCAGGTTCTATCTATTTGGTAATCAATAGATAAGTCGATCTAAAAAAATTTCTCTTTTTTTCTTCAAAAAGTTAAATGCCATAACTTTTTAGTTAGTTTTGCTCATAATTACAACCCTCGAGGTTGTAGCCTAGCGTTTTGAAATTAAATGTTCTGCTCGGGTCCAAGAGTGTTTTGAAGTTCGCTCAGAAGACCGCATTAGGAATGGTGCTCCGAGCCATAGGCCAAACTTCAAAAGTAAAATCTTTTCTCCGCTCGCATAGGGTATGTCTAACCTATGCAGAGATTCATTCATTACAGATCTGAAAGGTATAGAAGTGCGATTAAATAATTGCAAGAGTTCGCCTATTATCTACACTAATACCTATCTAGAATGAAAACCAAATACATTGATCTAATTGATCAGACTTATTATTTTCCGCAAGAGGAATTTGCACTTAGAGACGACCACTTACTGTTTCATGGTATTGAACTCATGGAGTTGGTTAAGGAATATGGTTCTCCACTCAAATTCATGTATCTGCCTAAAATCACCGAAAATATTACGCGTGCTAAAGGTTGGTTTGCAGATGCGATTCATAAATACGATTATAAGGGTAATTATCATTATTGCTATTGTACTAAAAGCTCACACTTCAGACACGTTATTGAACGTGCCCTTGACGCTGGGGTGTTTTTAGAGACTTCTTCAGGCTACGACTTGTCTATTGTCGAGACTTTATTAGGTGAGGGTAAAATTAAACCCGAGGATACCGTAGTCTGTAATGGGTTTAAGCAAGAGAATTACGTTGCCAAAATTGCTGATTTATTAGATCGTGACGCTGTAAAGGTTCTTCCTGTACTTGATAACTTCGTCGAGATCGACCAGATCAAAGAAAAAACAAAGAAGCCTTTTTCAGTAGGGATTCGAATTGCCTCTGAAGAGGAACCGAAATTTGAATTCTATACCTCAAGGTTAGGGATCGGATACAAGAATATCGTTCCTTTTTACAAACAGTACATTAGAGATGATGAACAGGTTTCATTGAAGATGCTCCATTTCTTTATTAACACAGGTATCCGCGATACGGCTTATTACTGGAATGAGCTTCAGAAATGTCTAAGAGTTTACGTAGCGCTGAAAAAGATCTGTCCGAGTTTAGATTCACTCAATATCGGTGGTGGGTTTCCCGTAAAAAATTCGCTGGCCTTCAGTTATGATTACGCCTACATGGTTGACGAGATCGTTAATCAAATTCGTATCGCTTGCGAAGAGGCTGAGGTTCCCGTTCCTGATATTTACACAGAGTTCGGAAGTTACACGGTTGGTGAAAGTGGGGGCACGATTTATAAAATATTGTATCAAAAGCAGCAGAATGATCGTGAGAAATGGAATATGATTGATTCTTCGTTCATCACAACCATGCCAGATTCATGGGCCATCAACAAACGATTTATTATGCTCGCCCTTAACCGATGGTCAGACACTTACGAGAGAGTTCTCTTGGGAGGAGTGACTTGCGACAGTGATGACTATTACAACTCAGAACAGCACGTCAATGCTATTTATTTGCCTCGTTTTAGCAAGACCTATCCGCTGTATATCGGATTCTTTAACACCGGAGCATACCAAGAAACCATAGGTGGGTTTGGAGGATTACAACACTGTTTGATCCCTCAGCCTAAATACGTTCTTATCGATCGCGATGAGAATGGAGAGATTACTACTAAACTTTTTAAAGGGCAGCAGACTGCCGACGAATTCTTAAATCAATTAGGTTATTAAAATGAAAACATTCGCTGGAATACCCGCCGAATACGCTAGCGCAGATCGCGCTAAAGTAACCCTTATACCTGTCGCTTATGACGGCACGAGTACTTGGGGTAAAGGAGCCGATAAGGGCCCCGCAGCCTTTTTAGATGCTGCCGAAAATATGGAACTCTATGATATAGAGACCGAAACAGAAGTCTATAAGCAAGGTGTTTACTTGCACGAGACTTTAGAAGGCTTTACTACACCTGATGCCATGGTTGAGAAGGTTTATACCAAGGTGAAGGACCAGTACGGAAGAGGAAAGTTAGTTTCTCTAGTGGGTGGCGAACATTCAATTTCGATTGGAGCAATTAGAGCTACAGCTCATTATTTCGGAGATGTAACTGTGGTTCAGTTAGATGCACATGCTGATTTAAGAGAAGAATATGAAGGGACTCCTTACAATCATGCATGCGCCCTTTACGAAGCACAGCAGACGACTAACTTAATCCAAGTAGGTATTCGTTCTATGGACAAGCTTGAGGCTCAGCGTGTTGACCCGGAGCGTATGTTCTATGCTCACGAATTAGAGAGTGATGAGTATTGGATGGACAAAGCCATCGACCTCATGGGTGAAAAGGTATACATCACCATTGATTTGGATGCTTTTGATCCTTCTCTAGTACCTGCAACAGGTACTCCAGAGCCAGGCGGTTTGCTGTGGTACGAGACGCTTTACTTTTTACAGCGAATTATAACTGAAAAAACAATGGTTGGCTTTGATATTGTTGAGTTGTGTCCGAATGGTGATTCAGGCTCACAGGCATCTAGCTTTTTAGCAGCTAAGCTGTATTATAAAATACTTTCTTACCACTTTAATCAAGAATAATGCACATTTCAAATTTTTTAGAATCTCATTATTTACACTTTAATGCTGCTGCCCTTGTGGATGCTGCAAAGGGGTATAAGCAACAGCTTGAACAGGGAAATAAGATGTTAGTGTCTCTGGCAGGTGCTATGAGTACCGCGGAGTTAGGGAAGAGTTTATCTCCCATGATTAATGAAGATAAGATTCACATTATCTCTTGTACCGGTGCGAATCTTGAAGAGGATGTAATGAATCTCGTTGCTCACAATCACTACAAGCGTATTCCTCATTATAGAGACCTTACGCCTGTAGAAGAACGAGAACTTTTAGATCAAGGGTTAAACCGCGTTACCGACACCTGTATTCCTGAAGAGGAGGCTTTTCGAGTACTTCAAAAGCACATGTTTGAGCTTTGGAAGGCTGCTGAAGAAAAAGGAGAACGTTATTTTCCACATGAGTTCTTATATCAATTACTGAACTCAGGTGCTCTTGAGGAGGCTTACCAAATTGATCCAAAAGATTCATGGATGATTCAGGCTGCCAAGAAAAACCTTCCAATGGTTGTTCCAGGATGGGAAGACTCAACCATGGGAAACATCTTCGCTAGCTATGTGATTAAAGGAGAACTAAAAGCTTCTACCGTGAAGTCGGGAATCGAGTACATGACTTATTTAGCAGATTGGTACAAAAATCAATCTCAAGTAGGTTTCTTCCAAATCGGAGGAGGTATTGCCGGAGACTTCCCAATTTGTGTGGTACCGATGTTGTATCAAGATCTTGAATTAGAACAGACTCCTTTTTGGAGTTATTTCTGCCAGATTAGTGACTCAACGACTAGTTATGGGTCATATTCAGGTGCGGTTCCTAACGAGAAAATTACTTGGGGTAAGCTCGATATTGATACCCCTAAGTTTATTATTGAATCAGATGCAACCATTGTTGCACCGTTAGTTTTTGCTTATATCCTAGGTTACTGATGCAACGGCTAATTGTCGAATTCAAGAAGTTGACTCTTGAGAATCGCAAGGCGTTCTCTGAGTTATATGCTGATGGGTATGGAGATAACGAAGTAGTTTCGTTTACCTCATCAAGTGGCACTAAGATTCAATGCTTACCTCTTCGAGTGGGAGATATATCCTATCTCGTAAAAATAGGTTCGGTAAGTCGTGATTTCTGGGAAAATGATCAATCTTTAGAAGGCGTTGTCGAAATCGGAGATAACGATTAATCTAGATTAAGAATTAGGGAGGCTTATTAGTCTCCCTTTTTTTATGGGGGGTATCTTTAAAACAAAAACATGAAAACGAAATTGTTTGTAGCTGATTCTCGGGGCTACGCTGACCATGGGTGGTTAAAATCCTCTCACAGTTTTAGCTTTGCTTCTTATTTCAATCCTGATCAGATGAATTTTGGTGTGCTTCGCGTACTTAACGATGATTGGGTTGCCCCTTCAATGGGATTTGAAACTCATGGGCACCGAGACATGGAAATCATCTCGATTCCTCTCAGTGGTGACCTAAAGCATCGGGACAATATGGGGAATGAAACTATTATTCGCTCAGGAGATATACAGGTCATGAGTGCGGGTTCTGGAGTGCAGCATAGCGAAATGAATGCGAGTGCGAGTGATCCAGTTGCATTTCTTCAGATATGGATTTTTCCTAAAGAAAAAAATGTATCTCCCCGATACGATCAGCTTACTTTAAAAGTAGAAGATAGCACCAACAGGTGGCAACAAATTCTATCTCCGAATAAGGAAGATGAAGGGGTTTGGATACATCAAGATGCCTTCATGCATTTAAATCATTTAAATCCGCAGGGTAGCACAACTTATACTTTAAAGAATGCTGCTAATGGAGTTTACCTCTTTGTAATTGAGGGTGAGGTTCTCGTCGAAGGAGAAAAGCTAGGAAGAAGAGATGCAATTGGGATCACCGATGTAGCTAAATTTACACTTAGCGCCCAGACAAATGCTAAGCTTCTAGCCATTGAGGTACCGATGGCCTAAAAAATCGATTAAGGTGTAATCTAATTTTCTAAATTTGCGCCCATGATTGCCACTATTTGCAGAAGAGCGCATTTTAATGCTGCCCACCGTTTACACAACCCGTCATGGAGCGATGAAAAGAATCGTGAGGTTTTTGGTAAGTGTAACAGCCCTTTTTTTCATGGCCACAATTTTGAATTAGAAGTTCGAGTTAGAGGTGAGGTTGATCCAAACACTGGTTTCGTTATTGACCTGGGTGAATTGGGTGGTATTATTAAAGAACAAGTAGAGGAGCGTTTTGATCACAAGAACCTGAACGTAGATTGTCCAGAGTTTGAGAATTTATTGCCTTCAACAGAGCATTTAGCTAAGGTTATTTACGATATACTAAAACCGGTTATTGGCGATCGCAAACTACATATAACCCTATTTGAGACCGCTAAAAACGGTGCAGAGTACGGAGACTGGTAAATTATAGCCTATCTAATACCTTTTCTAAGGTCATCGATCTCGAAGCCTTCAGATAAATGTTCTTATCTCTAAGCGATTCGGGAAATTTTTCTAGTAAATCAGCAGTTGATTCAAACCCCTTGAAAGGGTGATTTGTCTGTTGAAAATGCTTTCCAACTAAATAAACATCGTTAAAACCAAGCGAGATAATTAGATCCACAATTGCTCTGTGTTCTTTGTCGGCATCTTCTCCGAGTTCAAACATGTCACCGATTACAAGTGCTGTATTCTTCCAATTCAGAGACTTAAATGTTTCAAGGCTTACTTTTAAACTACTTGGGTTAGCATTGTAGGCATCTAAAAACAATTGCTTGCCATTAATCGTCCGAATTTCGGAACGCATTTGTTTTGCCTGGTAGTTCTTTATGCTTTTCTGCACCGATGTGGGATCAACTTCGAAAAAACTAGCTATCGCCACAGCAGCTGATAGATTGAGAGCGTTGTATTTTCCAAAAAGAGAACTAGATAGTTCAAGATTCTCCCATTTCAAAGTAATAGTAGGTTCTGAATGCAGTAGCTCTAAACAGGTGTCGGCTTCTTCGACTAAACCATAGCTTGAACGATTGTTGTAATCTCCTAATTTTTCTTTCTGAATTGGATCTTCTTGATTGAAGAAAATGATACCCCCCGCATGAATTAAATGCTTGTAAAGTTCTGATTTTCCCTTGATTACTCCTTCAATACCTCCGAAACCTTCTAAATGTGCCTTTCCGAAATTAGTGATTAATCCTAGGTTAGGGTTGGTAATTCTGCATAGCTCAGCGATCTCCCCCTGATGGTTTGCGCCCATTTCTATGATCGCAATTTCGTGACTAGGCTGAAGCCTTAGTAAGGTAAGGGGTACCCCAATGTGATTATTTAGATTACCTTGGGTACAAAGCGTTTCGTATTCGCTCGATAACACCGCATTAATGAGTTCCTTGGTGGTGGTTTTGCCATTGCTTCCTGTAAGTCCAATTACTGGAATTTCAAACCTGTCACGATGAAATCTCGCCAGTTCTTGGAGTGTTTTTAATGGATCACTAACCGGTATGAATTTATCATTCTTGTCTTTGCAATGTTCGCTAACAATAGCGTACGAAGCTCCATTTTTTATTGCTTCTAAGGCAAAATCATCTCCGTTAAAAGAGGGGCCTTTAAGAGCAAAAAATAGTTGATTCTTATCTAAGCTTCGAGTATCGGTGCATACACCAGAGCTTCGTTGAAACAGCTGATATATAATATCAATCTTCATATCAAAATGGTTCGTATAACGAAGATACTAATTCGTCTAATGTTTGTACTTTGTATGCTCAATAGAAAATAGTACTATGAGATTTGTGAAATTGATTCTAATACTTAGTGGTCTTTTATTTTCAGGGTATCTTTTTGCTCAAGAAAATACTACCCCCGCGGTACCTTTTTTGAATATTCCGATAGATGCACGAGCTGCGGGTATGGGTGACACAGGTGTGGCTACTCATGCTGACGTAAACTCGGCACGTTGGAACCCCGCCAAGTTGGTTTGGCTGGGAAATTCTGCAGAGTTCGGAATTGCATATACCCCTTATCTAGCCAATATCGCCGATGATGTGAGCCTTCTAGGGGCGAATTATGCCCAACGTATTAACGATGTTAGCGCATTAGCTGTTGGCCTGACTTATTTTGGGTTGGGAGAAGTTGAGTTTCGACAGACGATTGACGAAACACCTCAGATTGTAAAACCCAATGAACTAGCGTTTGATTTTGCCTATGGTCTTCAGCTTAACGATCAACTATCGGTGGGTGCAGGTCTTCGATTTATAAGCTCCAACTTAAAGCTCACTGAAGCTGTTCAGGACGCGAGGGCTGCAAATGCTTTGGCAGTTGATGTTGGATTTTATTACCGATCTGACTTGAATATTAGAGAAGGTGCCGACTCGCGATGGAGAGCGGGCTTATCATTATCTAACTATGGGACCACACTTTCTTATGATTTAGATGGGATAGAGCAGTACTTGCCGAGCACGCTTCGGATGGGTCTAGGTCACGATTTCATCTTCGATTATGACTCGACCCTTTCAGTTACCCTAGAGGCCAATAGGCTGGTTGTTCCTGTTGATAACAAGGCTCTTGGGTTTGCATTGGGAAGTGAGTATAACTTTAGAGATGATTTATTTTTACGTCTCGGATATTATCACGATACCACGGATATAACTAACAGAAAATACGCTACTGTCGGTGCAGGTACTCGTAAGGATAATCTTAAAATCGACCTCTCGTATTTGTTCTCCACCTCTCAGGTGCAGAACCCGTTTGAGAATGCATTAAGAATTGCTTTGTCCTTTGAATTTGGGGATCGATTTTACAATTTTTAAGAGGCTCTTTTAGCAAGGCCAAGACCGATTTTTATATTATTTTTGCGTCAATCAAAATCGTACCAATGAAAAAGATCACGAAAGAAACCTACATGCAGTGGTATGAAGACATGCTCTTCTGGAGAAAGTTTGAAGACAAATTAGCTGCTGTATATATCCAACAGAAAGTAAGAGGGTTCTTACACCTTTACAACGGCCAAGAGGCAGTGCTAGCGGGTTCGCTTCACGCTATGGACTTGTCGAAGGATAAAATGATCACAGCTTATCGAAATCACGTTCAGCCCATTGGTATGGGAGTTGATCCTAAAAAAGTAATGGCAGAGCTTTACGGTAAGGTTACAGGAACTTCTAAAGGTATGGGAGGTTCAATGCATATCTTCTCGAAGGAGCATCGTTTCTATGGAGGTCACGGAATCGTTGGCGGGCAAATTCCTTTAGGTGCAGGTCTTGCTTTCGCAGACAAGTATTTCGATCGTGATGCAGTTACCCTTACTTACATGGGTGATGGTGCGGTACGTCAAGGATCTTTGCATGAGACTTTTAACTTAGCTATGTTGTGGCAGCTTCCTGTAGTGTTTATCTGTGAGAACAACGGATACGCCATGGGAACTTCTGTAGCAAGAACGGCTTATGATACAGACATCTATAAACTTGGTTTAGGGTACGGTATGCCGTGTAGTGCCTTTGATGGAATGGATCCTGCAGCAAGTGCAGAGGCTATTAGTGAAGCTATAGAGCGCGCACGTGCAGGCGGAGGACCAACTTTCCTTGAAGCAAAGACTTATCGTTATAGAGGTCACTCAATGTCTGATGCACAGCATTACCGAACTAAAGAAGAGGTAAAAGAATACCAAAAAATAGATCCTATTTCTCAAGTTAAGGAGCTAATCCTTGACAAGAAGTGGGCTTCAGAAGACGATATCAAAGTAATCGATGCGCGCGTTAGGGATCTAGTTGCGGAATGTGAGAAGTTTGCAGAAGAGTCAGATTTCCCACCAATCGAGCAGCTTTACGATACGGTATACGAGCAAAAAGATTATCCATTTTTATCTCATAAATTACAATAATGGCAGAAGTAGTTACCATGCCACGACTGAGCGACACCATGGAAGAGGGAACTGTCGCGAAGTGGTTGAAGAAAGTAGGAGACAAGGTAGAAGAAGGTGAGATCTTAGCAGAGATTGAAACCGACAAGGCAACCATGGAGTTTGAATCCTTTTATAACGGAACGCTTTTGCACATAGGTATTTCTGAAGGAGATGGGGCTCCCGTTGATGCGCTACTTGCAATTATTGGTGATGAAGGAGAGGATATATCTGCACTTTTAGGGGGAGCAGCAACACCAGCCTCCGCATCATCGGATGAAGTGAAGCCTGTTGAGGCTGCTTCAGCTCCAGCAAATGAAACTAAAGTAGTCGCTTCTATTCCTGTAGGAGTAGAAATCGTTACTATGCCACGCCTTAGTGATACCATGGAAGAAGGTACTGTGGCTAGTTGGTTAAAGAAAGTTGGAGACTCTGTAGAAGAAGGAGATATACTTGCTGAAATCGAAACTGATAAAGCAACGATGGAATTTGAATCGTTCTACTCAGGTACCTTATTACATATCGGTATAGGTGAGGGCGGGTCAGCGCCTGTTGATTCTGTACTAGCAATTATTGGGCCTGCAGGAACTGATGTTTCTTCTGTTTTAAGTGGTGCTGCTGCTCCAGCGGCTCCCCCAGAAGCAGTCGAAGAAAAAAGTGAAACACTCGCTGCTGCCCCAGTTGTAGCTGCTCCAGTTTTACAAACCACTGAAATTGCTCCTTCTAACGGAAGAATATTTGCCTCTCCTTTAGCTAAAAAATTAGCCAAAGAGAAAGGTATAGATTTATCTACAGTAACAGGATCTGGAGAACACGGTAGAATCATTCGCCGTGACGTAGAGCAAGCGCAAGTAGTTGCCGCTCCGGCAGTTTCTGCTAAAGCTCAACCAGAAGCTACACCTGTAGTTGCCGCTTCAGGAGTAGAAAATAAAGAGTCAGTTAAGAATTCTCAAATGCGTAAGGTGATTGCCAAGCGTCTTTCAGAGTCTAAATTCACTGCACCTCATTACTACTTGACTGTTGAGGTTGAAATGGACGAAGCTAAAGTTTCTCGCCAGCAAATCAACCAACTTCCTGACACTAAGGTTTCATTCAACGATATGGTTTTAAAGGCCTCTGCTATGGCACTGCTTAAGCATAAGCAAGTGAATACCACTTGGAGCGATGAAGCTACGATCATTAATCACCATGTACACCTTGGGGTTGCCGTTGCTGTGGAAGACGGACTGGTTGTTCCTGTCATCAAGCACGCGGATCAATTATCATTTACTCAGCTTGGTGCCACTGTAAAAGATATGGCTGGAAGAGCACGTAATAAGAAGCTTACCCCCGCAGAGATGGAAGGAAGCACTTTTACAGTTTCTAACTTAGGAATGTTCGGTATTGAGGAATTTACTTCGATTATCAATCAACCCAATTCAGCAATACTTTCAGTTGGCGCAATCATTGAAAAGGCTGTTGTACGCGATGGAGCAATCGTGCCAAGAAGTATGATGAAATTAACCTTAGCTTGTGATCATCGAACAATTGATGGAGCTACAGGAGCACAATTCTTACAAACCTTAAAGATGTATTTAGAGCATCCAGTTACCTTACTGGCATAGTCTCATTTTCATAGATCTATATTAAAAGCATTCCTCTTCAGGAATGCTTTTTTGTATCTTTTTAATTCAATTATAAACTATGGCTAAAATTATTGTTACAGGTGCTAGTAGAGGTATTGGTCTTGAAGCGGTTCGATTTTTATTAGAAGAAGGGCATGAAGTAGTGGCCATTTCTCGCACTGAAAGCCCATTGCAGGGAGCTGATTTACCTTTACTTAGATCGGTATGTATAGATTTAGCTGATTCTAATTTTGAGTCATTACACGAATTAATCAAAGATTGGAGCCATGTTGATGCCTTGATTCATAATGCTGGCGCTTTTTTAAATAAGCCGTTTAGCGCGACAAGTGTTGAAGATTTTGAATCAATTTATCAGGTAAATGTTTTCGGGGTAGCAAGACTTACGCAAGCTTTAGAGGCTAAATTAGTTCGAGGATCTCATGTGTTAGGCATCAGCTCTATGGGTGGTATCCAAGGAAGTGCTAAATTTCCTGGCCTTTCGGCATATAGTTCGAGTAAGGGCGCATTAATTACTCTATTTGAATTATTAGCTGAGGAGTATAAGGATGCAGGTGTGGCTTTTAACACCCTTGCTTTAGGGGCTGTAAATACAGAAATGCTTGCTAAGGCATTTCCTGACTTCGTAGCCAACGTATCTGCACGGCAGATGGGTGAATACGTTGCAAAGTTTGCACTCACCGGTCATGAATTGTATAATGGTAAGGTGCTACAAGTCAGTAATAGTACCCCTTAAAGTTGTGGTTGATGATTGATATTCTTGCCCCCTATGTGCCTGAAAAGGCTTTGATGCCTTGTTTCGAACTCATTCAGACCCATGGGGTACATCTCAAGATCGTTAATCAAAGAAAAACAAGACACGGCGACTATCGTTTACTTCCTAGTGGAAGTCATCAAATTACTATAAATGCTACTGAGAATAAATATCGTTTTCTAATTACACTTATTCATGAAATAGCTCATTTGGTTGCTTTTACCGAATTCGGAAGAAGAATAAAACCACACGGGATAGAATGGAAAAGTGTTTTTAAGCATCTGATGTTACCTTTCTTAAATCCTGAGATTTTCCCCTCTGAGTTACTCCCTGTACTCGCAAGACATTTTAAAAGTCCGAAGGCTTCAAGTAGTTCAGATGCATTTCTTGATCGTGCTTTATCCCGATATGACCGCTTTAATGATGCTCTTCTATTTGTTGTTGATTTAGCTGAAGGAAATCATTTTTATTTCGGCAACTCGCGTATATTTGAACGCGGATCTGTACGACGTAAACGTATTGAATGCGTGGAAGTTAAGACCGGCAAACGCTACTTATTTCAACCTAATGCTAGAGTACTAGCGACCGAAAAAAATGAACAACACTCCTGAACTTAAACAGTCTGCTAAGGGACTTTTTGAAATTCTAAGAAGTTTTTTAAGTGAGCTTCTCAACATCCGTACCAATACGGATATGCAAGCGACTAAAGATTCGATTATTGCAGATATCCCATTCAAAGGACATACCTCCTGGATCTTAATTTGTTCCATCTTTATTGCTTCTATTGGATTAAATGCAAATTCTACTGCGGTAGTTATTGGAGCCATGTTAATCTCTCCACTTATGGGTCCTATTTTGGGTTTAGGGTTTTCACTGGCAACGAACGACATTGATCTACTTAATCGCTCATTAAAGAATTTTATGGTGATGGTCGGTTTGTCTGTGGTTACAGCATTTCTATTCTTTTGGATTTTTCCTCTTCGAGATGAATCTTCGGAGCTGCTAGCTCGTGTTAAACCGGACATCAGAGATGTACTAATTGCCTTTTTTGGAGGAACAGCATTGGTAGTAGCTAGGGCAAGAAAGGGAACGATGGCTAGTGTAATCTTTGGTGTGGCTATTGCCACAGCACTTATGCCTCCACTTTGTACAGTTGGTTTTGGACTGGCTATTGGTAATGCTAGTTATGCGTTAGGAGCTTTGTATCTCTTTTTGATTAATACCATTTTTATTGCCATTGCAACCTTTTTAGTGATTAAGTATTTGGGCTTTCCTATGGAACGCTATGCGAATTCTGCTAGGCGAAGAACCATTGCTAGAATCGCCTCTATTTCGGGAATTGTAGTAATGATCCCTGCTACCTATACTTTCTATGGGGTATTACAAGAGTCCTTATTTAAACGCGATGCTCAGGCTTTTCTAAGAGAAACCGTAGAGAGTTATCCTTTCGAGAATGGGGGAGTGTATCGAAAAGAATTTGCTACACTCGACTATAATAAAGGAGATAATTCTGAGATTAGTGTGATGCTTTTGGGAGCAGCAGCAGTTCCCGACGAAGTAATTACTACTTGGCGTATACGTCTTCAATCATTTGATCGATTAAAGGAAACTGCATTTGAGGTGATTCAATCATCAGATGCAGATGACCCGAATTCAATGCAATATGTGCTCGAACTTTATGAGAATAAGAAGAACGAATTATCTTCAAAGGAAGATCAGATTAAACTTCTAGAGAATGAAATTATTCGTTTAAAAGAGTCGATGAGTTTTGCAATTCCATTTACTGCAGTAAGTACTGAGTTAGTAGCTGCATTTCCTGAAGTGAATAAGGTAGGCTATTCAGCAAGAGTTCAAACCGACTTTAGCACTCAGGATACTTTACCGGTTTTTGAAATAGATTATCATTCTGCACTTAAATCAACTAAGAAGGCAGAATTGAATCCTAGAATTGAGAATTGGTTAAAGGTGCGTTTACAATTAGATACCCTACTGATCAGATCTAACTAACGATTCTTCTTGTCTAAGTATACTGAGCGAACATTTTTAAAGAGCTCTGAGGCGTAGACAAAATCACCCACAGCCTGGTTGTCGGTAATGAAGATTTCTTCTTTGCTACCTTCCCAGGCTAATTCTCCCTCTTTTAAAAAGACAATCTTTTCTCCAATTTCCATCACCGAGTTCATGTCATGTGTATTGATGAGTGTTGTGATGTCGTATTCCTGAGTAATTTCTTGAATCAGATTATCGATAAGAATTGCGGTCTTGGGATCGAGGCCAGAGTTCGGTTCATCGCAAAACAAGTATTTGGGATTAAGTACGATAGCTCGAGCAATAGCAACTCTCTTCATCATTCCACCTGAAATTTCTGAAGGATATTTGTGATGTGCATCGATGAGGTTGACGCGCTGTAGCACAGAATCAATGCGATCTTTTTTCTCTCCTTTAGATAGTTTGGTGAACATTTCTAAAGGGAATCCTACATTCTCTTCAACAGTCATTGAATCGAAAAGTGCACTTCCTTGAAATACCATTCCCATGGCTTTTCTTAATTCTCGTTGTTCGTCTTTTTCAAGTTCTAGAAGACATACTCCATCGTAGACTATTTTGCCTTGCTCCGGAGTGATAAGTCCGATAAGGGATTTTAGAAATACGGTTTTTCCCGATCCACTCTGTCCAATAATTAGATTCGTTTTTCCTCGCTCAAAAGTGGTGGTAATGTTTTTTAATACCGCTTTTCCTTCAAACGATTTATGTAGACCTTGAACTTCAATCATTATCCGAGTAGTAATTGAGTGAGTATATAATTCAGTATGATCAGAACAACACTAGTCCAAATAAACGAGGTTGTCGCAGCTTTACCGACCTCTAAGGCACCACCTTTTAAATAGTATCCGTGATAGGCGGGAAGGGTAGCTATCACCACAGCAAAAACAAGACTTTTAATAAATGCATAAACGACATGAAAGACTACAAAGTCTTCTTGTATTCCAGCAATGAATTCAGAAGTAGGTGCATAGCCCCCAAAAACTGCTGCAGACCAGCCCCCGAATATCCCTACATACATCGAGACGGCAATAGCAAAAGGGTAAAATAACATGGCGATTAGCTTTGGGAAAATCAAATAGTTCAAAGAATTTACTCCCATAACCTCTAATGCATCAATCTGCTCAGTAACTCGCATAGATCCTATAGAAGAGGTAATGTAGGAGCCTACCTTTCCGACCATGATGATTGAAGTAAAGGTTGGAGCAAATTCTAGAATTACCGATTGTCTAGTAGCAAACCCGATCAAACTTTTAGGCAAAAAGGGACTAGTTAAATTCAGAGCAGTTTGAATAGTTACTACTCCGCCGATGAAAAAGGAAATGAATATGATAATACCTAGGGAGCTAAAAATCAGCTCATCAATTTCTTTTAGGATCAGTTTTTTCATCACCCCCCACTTGGTAGGTTTTTTAAACATCTCCAATAACATGAGGCCGTATCGACCAATGTTAGCTAGGTAAGTCATATTTCAAAATTACGCTTTTTGAAAGCATTTAACATTGATTTATCCTTCGAACTAATTGCATGTCTTAGATTTGTAGTATAAACGGATTACAATGAAAAGAGCGGCCCTAATTCTTTTAGTATTAACTACTGTTGTTAAACTACAAGCACAAGAAGAAAAGCCTTATACTCAGCCGAAACTTGTCGTAGGCGTAGTAGTTGATCAAATGAGATTTGATTATTTGACCCGGTTTTGGGACCGATTTGGGGAAGGGGGATTTAAGCGACTTGTCAATGACGGTTTTGAGGCAAAAAACCATCACTTTAATTATGTGCCTACGGCCACTGGCCCAGGTCATACCTCAGTTTATACTGGAACCACTCCGGCGGTACACGGTATCCTCGGAAATAACTGGTATGATAAATTTCTTAAAGAGTCAGTTTATTGTGCCTCTGATGAGAATTATACAGATTTAGGAACGGAGAATACCGGGGGAATGGCGCCAACACGTTTACTGACTACTACAATTACCGATCAGTTGAGATTACATTACCAATTTCGATCAAAAGTTGTTGGTATAGCGATTAAAGACAGAGGTGCTATTTTACCCGTAGGCCATACGGCTAATGCAGCATACTGGTTCGAAGGTCGATCGACGGGAAATTGGATTAGTTCAACTTACTACTTTGAGTCACTTCCAAATTGGGTAAAGAAATACAACAAGAAGCACTCTGTTGATCAGTATCGAAAAACTTGGGAAACACTTAAGCCCTTGAAGTCTTATGTTGAAAGCGGAAGCGATGTAAATAATTATGAAGGTTTGTCAAATGGAGAGAACAATTCGGGCTTTCCTCATCAGATTGACAAGTTGTGGGAACAGAACGGGCAGTATAGTAGTTTAGCTGCGACGCCATTCGGTAACAGCCTTACTACCGATTTTGCCTTCGAAGTAATCAAGCAGGAACAGATGGGAGCCGATGAGATTCCTGATTTCTTGGCGATTAGTTTTTCTTCACCTGACTATATAGGACACAAATACGGCGTTAACTCAGTAGAGGTTCAGGATAACTACATGCGATTAGACCTTGAATTAGAGCGCCTATTAGAATTCTTAGACGCTGAAATAGGCGAAGGTGAATATACCTTGTTTTTAACTGCAGATCACGGGGCGATTCATGTACCTGCTTTTCTAAACGATCAAAAAATTCCTGCAGGTTACCTTAATAGTAAGTCGATGGCAGAACGTTTGTATCAAGAGGTTGAGGAGAGGTTTGGTGAACGTGCGCTCATTGAGTCTATTTCGTACAATGAAGTATTTCTAAATAAGGGAATTTTAAAAGCGTTAGAAAAGGAAGGTTTTACTTCAGCCTCGGTACGCAAAGCTATTGCTAATATGCTTTATGATTTTGATCATGTCGAACGGGTTTATACGTCAGATCAACTTAGAAATTTTGGCGCTACTTCAGGTTTTGATCGAATTATCTATAATGGGTACCATCCGAAGCGATCAGGGGATATTGTATTTGTACAAAGTCCTGGATACGTTTCGTACTCTCGTACAGGTTCAACACATGGTTCAGCCATGATTTACGATACTCATGTACCACTTTTGTTTTTCGGAAAGGGAATCCCCACAGGATCAACTGCAGAGCGAACAGAGATTCCTGATATTGCTCCTACTTTGGCGGTTCTGTTAGGAATTGGTATGCCGAACGGAACCACTGGTACGCCTATCGAAGACCTGCTAGAAGATTAAGCTTACGAGCCATTTTGCGATAGCGCACCATGCAAATCGCTTTAGCGTTTGTATCACTAACCAGTCTTTGATCGTTATCTCTAGATTTAAAATAGCCTTGTAGAAGTGCTATGAATATGCTCAGGCTTTTCTTTTTAAAAGTCAGTTTTAGGGCGCTTAAAAGGCTGATTGTAAGATCGTAACCTAAGAGGTGATAGCTTGCTCCTCTGCGTTTAAAATAATCGAGATTCGTATAGTCTTTATTGGTAGGCCTTAGATGTTTTACATTCAAATCAGCATCGGTCTGAAGCTCAAATCCATTGGCCTCGGCAAGTAAAGTGTCTATACTGTCCCAACCTAAGGCAGGGATGAGGCCATCAATCGCTTTAAAGCACTCTTTACGGTACAATTTTATTGGTCCACGAATATGGTTTTTATCGGCTACGGTTTCATACACCCAACGATCTTGTTGTTTAATATAAAGGTGTCCTGAAAACATACCTAGGGTTGGATGATTACGAAAGGCTTGGATGGCTTTTTCGAAATAATTAAGTGGTAGAACAACATCGGCATCGAATTTTCCGATGATATCGAAATCTTCTACCTCTTCTAAACCATGATAAAATGCATGAATATGTTTTGCCCCTGGGATTCGACCTGGGTCACTTTGCTTTTTATAGTACCTAATAAATGGGTGAGAAGCGACGAATATTTTTGCTATAGCGTCCCCCTTATCGGTACTCGAATCATCGACTAAAATGAGCCTATCAGGAGTTCGTGTTTGATGTATAAAACTCTCTAAACACTCAGCGAGATACTTTTCTTCGTTATAAAAAGGGATTATAACGACAAGTTTTATGGCCTCACTAGTATCGATATACGATGCAGTTTAAGTTCATTCCGGCCCCTACACTTGCAAATAGAATAATATCACCTTTATTCAGTTCGTGTTCAGCCATTTGATTTCTGCGAACCATATCGAAAAGAACGGGTACCGTAGCCACCGAGTTATTACCCACTTCTTTAATATTCATTGGCATCACCCCATCGGGAGCATCAGCTTTGAACTTACGGTAAAGTCTTTTTACCATGGCCTCATCCATCTTTTCATTGGCTTGGTGTAAAAATACTTTCTTTACTTCTGAAATCGATACGCCGGCCTCTTCTATAGCTTCAGCCATAGCGCTAGGTACATGTACTACGGCTAGTTCGTAAACCTTTCGGCCAAGCATTTTAATATAACGTGTATTTTCTTCTTTTGAGGCTTTGTTTCCCTTTCCGAAATAAAGGTAATAGGCTTCATCGTTGGCTAGTGTGGTGGTTACATTAGCAAGAATATCTCCTCCATCATTAGTCGCACTTACGATGGTGGCTCCAGCACCATCGGCGAAGATCATGCTATCCCTGTCATTAATATCTACCACTCTAGAGAGTGCTTCGGCTCCAATAACTAAGCAATTATTGGCCATACCACTCTTGATAAATGCTTTGGCTTGAATGACTCCTTCTACCCATCCTGGACAACCAAAAATCATGTCGTACGCAACACATTTTGGATTTTGTATACCTAATTTATTTTTAACTCTCGAAGCTAAACTAGGTAATAAGTCGGTTTGAATTTCTCCATGACGAACATCACCGAAGTTGTGTGCGAAGATGATGTAATCTATTTCTTCCGCAGATATCTCAGCGTTCTTGATGGCTTCTTGTGCCGCAAAAAACCCCATGTCTGAAGTGTTAAGGTGCGGCTCTAGGTAACGTCTACTTTCAATCCCTGTTATGGCTTGAAATTTTTCAATGATTTCCTTGTTATTCGCCCCAAAGGCCTTTCCGTTTTCATCGATGAATTCGCTTTTTTCGAATTGGCTATTCGGCTGGATGATCTCGGGAAGGTAATGCCCCGTACCTATAAAACTTATATTCATGAAGTCTGTTTATAGCGGACTAAGTTAAAAAAAAAGGGACGTCTAGCGTGAAATCTAGTTCGTCCCTTTATTTTGGGCTTAAATAAGATTAACTCTGGTATGCTTCTATTGGTGCGCAACTACAAATTAGATTACGATCTCCAAAGGCTTCATCCGCTCTTCTAACTGAAGGCCAGAATTTACTTTCTTCTACAAAGGGAAGCGGATAGGCAGCCTGCCTTCTAGAATATGGAAATTCCCATTTGTCCGCGGTAAGCATAGCCATGGTGTGTGGTGCATTTTTCAAAACGTTCACAGGATCATTTACATCACAGTGATCGATTTCGTCCTTAATAGCAAGCATCGCCTCACAGAATCTATCGATTTCTTCTAGCCCTTCACTTTCTGTAGGCTCAATCATCATTGTACCGGCTACGGGGAATGAGACGGTAGGAGCGTGGAAGCCATAGTCCATTAATCGTTTTGCGATATCTGTTACTTCGATTCCTTTTTCTTTGAAAGGTCTACAATCGATAATTAATTCGTGAGCAGCTCTCCCTTTTTCTCCGGTATAAAGCACTGGATAACTAGCTTCTAAACGAGCCTTGATGTAATTCGCATTTAATATAGCGTATCGCGTAGAATCAGTAAGACCTTCACTTCCTAACATTCGGATATAAGCGTATGAAATAAGGCAGGCTAATGCGCTACCGAATGGGGCTGCAGAAATAGCGGTGATTGCTTCAGAGCCACCTGTTGGTATAATAGGGTTACCTGGCAGGTATGGAGCCAGTTGAGGCGCTACACAAATAGGACCTACGCCAGGACCTCCACCACCGTGTGGTATAGCAAAAGTTTTGTGCAAATTAAGGTGACAAACATCTGCACCAATGATAGCCGGGTTCGTTAACCCTACTTGAGCATTCATGTTTGCCCCATCCATATAGACTTGACCACCATGCTCATGAATGAGTGCCGTGATTTGTCGAATCGAAGACTCGAATACCCCGTGAGTTGAAGGATAAGTAACCATTAATGCGGCCAGTTCATTAGAGTGCTGAATGACTTTTTCTTCTAAGTCAGTCAGGTCTATATTTCCCTTTTCATCTGTTTTAGTGACGACTACCTTCATTCCGGCCATAACTGCAGAAGCTGGGTTTGTACCGTGAGCAGAAGCCGGGATAATACAGATATTTCTATGCTGATCTCCTCTGGCATGGTGATAAGCTCTGATTGTCATAAGACCTGCATATTCACCTTGGGCTCCTGAGTTTGGTTGGAGAGAAGTAGCAGCAAAACCGGTAACCTCATTTAAGTACTGAGTTAATGCTTCAAGGATGATGCGGTAACCTTCAGCCTGTCCTATTGGAACGAAAGGGTGCAGATTAGCAAATCGAGACCAGCTTAGGGGTAACATTTCAGTAGCTGCATTTAACTTCATGGTACAGCTACCTAAGGCAATCATCGAATGATTGAGTGCCAAATCTTTCTTTTCGAGTCTTTTAATGTAGCGCATGAGCTCGGTTTCGCTTCGGTAGCGATGAAAAACTTCGTGTTCTAGGTAACTGCTTGTTCTTGTATTTGCTTCTTTTAATGAAGGATGAGATGCCAGCTGAAGTCTAGTGTTTAATTCATCGATGGATACCGTGTTGCCCGTTAGAACTTTGATAAGTTTTTGTAAATCTTGGGTTGAAGAGGCTTCATTCAATGAAATACTAACCTCGTTGGCAGATGGATAATATAGATTGATTAAAGCTGCTTCTGCTCTCTGCTTAAGGACTGCAGCATCTATACCTTTGAAATATAAGGTATCAAAGTATTCCTCATTCATTGAGATTATACCTGCTTTAGCCGCTTCTTCGGCTACTATTTGGGTTTTTCTGTGGATGTTTGAAGCGATAGATTTTAGTCCGTCAGGGCCATGGTATACTCCATACATACCAGCCATAACGGCTAGTAATACTTGTGCCGTGCAGATATTCGAGGTTGCTTTATCTCGCTTTATGTGCTGCTCTCTAGTTTGCAAAGCCATTCTGAGTGCAGGGTTCCCGTCGGTATCTACTGTTTTACCAATAATTCTTCCAGGAACATTTCTGCGATAGTCGTGCTTCGTAGCAAAATAGGCAGCGTGAGGACCTCCATATCCGAGAGGAATACCAAAGCGCTGTGTCGTTCCAACAACGGCATCAACCCCGTAGCTTCCTGGTTCTTTAAGTAAGGTTAGGCTAATCAGGTCTGCTGCTACTGCAACCTTAATATCAAGTTCTTTTGATTTAGCGACTAATTCACCTAGATCACAAATGTTGCCGTACTTGCCTGGGTACTGCGCAATTACCCCGAAATACGAATCATTTGGATTAAAATCTTCAATCGCTCCTTGAACCAATTCAATTTGAAGCGGAGTTGCTCTGGTTTGTAGTAGTGAATAGGTTTGAGGTAAAATCTCAGAATCAACATAGAATTTAAGAGCTCCTCTCTTTTTTTGATCCCTACTTCTAAGATCAAAAAGCATAGTCATAGCTTCTGCTGCAGCCGTACTCTCATCAAGTAACGAGGCATTAGCAATCTCCATTCCTGTTAGTTCGATAACCATTGTTTGGTAGTTGAGAAGTGCCTCAAGCCTTCCTTGCGCAATTTCTGCTTGGTAAGGAGTATAGGCAGTATACCAGCCCGGATTTTCGAGGATATTTCTCTTGATCACTGATGGAGTGATTGAAGGGTGATACCCTAACCCTATATATTGACTGAAGAGTTGGTTCTTTTGAGAGAGTTCTTCAAGATGAGCCAGAAGTTCATTTTCAGACATTGCCTCAGGCAAGTTCATCTCTTTCTTCAGGCGAATATCTTCAGGAATGGTTTCATCGATTAAAGTGGCCATCGAAGAAATGCTAATTGTCTTGAGCATAGAAGTTAATTCACCGCTTTGAACACCGATGTGTCTTTTTGCAAAAGGAGTACTCATCAATCATCAATTTTAGATCTGTAAAATTACCGAATAAACTCCTTTTTGGAGTGTTGTGATACCCTATAATTGAGGCATTTATTAAAAAGTGTTGAGAAGTACTACTTTTGTTTAATGAAGAGAATAAAGCTATTGTTAAACATCTATGTAAAAGGTAGTATTCACGTGGCTTTTTCTGTTTTTTCATTGAGTGCTTTAAGTCTTTTGAGCTTAAACAAAATCATCCCTGAATCATCGTTGTTGATCATCTTTTTTGCGAGCTATGTTTATTACAATTTGATCAAATTTGCCCCGGTAAGTTTTAAGGGAACTAATCAGCCGACTCTATTTTGGATTTGGTTAAAGCTGTCTACCCTTTTATCCCTTTTGATCTTGCTGTATCTAGTGAAGGATTTATCGAAGGATTCGTGGTTTGTTCTCGCTTTATCTTCGTTTTTTGGAGTTCTTTATGTTCAAAAAGAGCTACTTCCAATTTCTAGAGAAAATGGATGGATTAAGGCCTTCTTGGTTAGCCTGGTTTGGGCGCTCATAACAGCGGTTTTGCCATTCACTTTATTAAACAAGGATTGGTTTAGTTTAGAGATAGTTTTGTTGTTTTTCTCCCATTTTTTTCTGGTACTTGCTTTGCTTGTTCCCTTTGAGATAAGAGATATGAGTGTCGATAAGCTTATGTTTCCCAACTTAGCTCAGCAGTTGGGTGTTCGGAAAATAAAATGGGTCGGATATCTTTCATTAATTCTATCGATCATCCTTTGGATGTTGGCTACAGATCTTGGATTCTATTACCAATTGGCCTATTTCATCTTCTATTTTATTACTGCGGCTTTAATTGCCTGTGCTAAAATAGATCGACCACAGAATTATACCTCATTATGGGTTGAGGCGATACCTATATTTTTGTTAGTCAGTGTTTGGGCTTTAGGCTTTCTTTAGCTCTTCAGCACCTTTAATCACCTTGTCTTTTAAAGACTCTTTGAAGTCGATGATTTTTTCTAGTAAGTCGGGATTAGAACTTGCAATGATTTGAGCAGCAAGAATTCCTGCGTTCTGAGCTCCGTCTAGGGCAACTGTGGCTACAGGAACTCCCCCTGGCATTTGGAGAATAGAAAGAACAGAATCCCATCCGTCAATTGAATTTCTGCTTTTTACAGGAACACCGATCACAGGTAAGGGACTCAGTGAGGCAACCATTCCCGGTAAATGAGCGGCACCTCCAGCTCCAGCGATGATTACCTTAATACCTCTTAGATGAGCATTCTTTGAAAATTCAAATAGCTTTTCAGGAGTTCTGTGAGCAGAAACGATGTCTACTTCAGTTTCTACTCCAAGTTTTTCTAAAACGGCTACCGCCTCGTTCATAATAACGAGGTCACTTGAACTTCCCATGATAATGGCTACACTCATCGAGATATGACTTTAATTAACTCTTTCACTTTTCTTGCTCTAAGATACACTTCTTCGAGTTCTTCACCTACGATGGTTACATGACCCATCTTTCTAAAGGGTCTTGTTTCTGCTTTTCCGTAAATATGTGGAGATACACCTTCTATGACTAAAGCTTCATCTAGGCCTTTGTAGTGCACAGGACCCGTATAGGACTCTTCACCTACCAGATTGACCATTACTGCCGCTAATTTTGAATCGGTAGCTCCTAATGGTAAGTCTAAGATCGCTCTTATATGCTGCTCGAATTGGTCAGTATAACTGCCTTCTAAACTGTAGTGCCCACTATTATGAGGTCTTGGAGCAACCTCGTTGACATAGATTGACCCATCCTTTGCTAGAAAGAGCTCTACAGCTAATAGACCGGTTACTCCGAGGCTTTTTGCTACCATAAGTGCAAGTTCTCTTGCTTTATTTGCGATAGTAGCGTCAATATTTGCAGGGCAAACTACGAATTCAACTTGATTAGCTTCAGGGTGAAAGTCCATTCCGACTACAGGATAGCTTTTCTGTTCTCCAGAGGCTGAAGAGGCCACGATCACTGCCAGTTCTTTTTCAAAATCGATCAATTCCTCGATTAGGCAAGGGACGTTAGGCAATTCGCTGAAATCTTCTATAGATTTTAAAATCTTAACTCCTTTGCCGTCATATCCGCCTGTTGCAGACTTCCATACACATGGGAAGTTGGTTGTCACCTTTTTTGCATCTGCAGTGCTCTCAAAGTTTTGGAACGGAGCGGTTGCTATCTTATGATTGGCATAATGCGATTTTTGTAAGCACTTATTACCAATAATTTCTAATGCTTCAGGCTCGGGGTAAACCTTTACTCCTTCTGATTTTAATTTTTTGAGCGCTTCTACGTTAACATGCTCAATTTCAATGGTTAGCACGTCTACTTTTTTTCCGAACTGATAAACGGTTTCAAAGTCTTTAAGGTCGCCTTGCACGAAATGATTACATGCAAATCTAGAAGGGGCCTCGCTAGAAGGATCTAAGACGAAGGTCTGAATATCCCATCTTCTAGTGGTGTAAAGCAGCATCTTCCCGAGTTGCCCGCCCCCTAAAATACCTAGCTTAAAATCTGAAGAGAAATAATGCATAAAAACTGAATTCGGTACAAAAATAAGGCAATTCTAAAATTGTATCTTTATACCCTTAATTTCAACCTAACATGCGAATCGCAGACCTTGAATTTGAACCCTTTTTAGATCAAAGCGAGATAGAGTCAGCTATTGAGAAGGTGGCGGGTGATGTTGCGAAGGATTATGAACATAAAATACCACTATTTATTGGAGTTTTAAATGGTTCGTTTCGTTTCGTTTCTGAATTTATAAAGTATTATCCTCATTCTTGTGAAGTGAGTTTCGTGAAGTTGTCGTCTTATCAAGGTCTGTCTTCAACGGGTATTGTAGAGACTTTACTAGATGTTTCAGAATCTGTTGAGGGACGGGATATCGTGGTTTTAGAAGATATTATCGATTCGGGACGTACGCTTCAGGAATTGATTCATTTATTTTCTGCTCAGAACATTTCAAGCTTTGCGATTGCTACCTTGTTTTTTAAGCCTTCTAAGTATAAAAAAGAATATCAAATTAACTACAGGGCGATCGATCTACCCGACGAATTTGTCGTAGGATATGGTCTAGATTACAAGGAAAAGGGAAGAGAACTCAACGACTTATATATCTTAAAAAATTCATGAAGAATATTGTTTTATTCGGAAAGCCGGGTGCGGGAAAAGGCACACAGGCCTCTGTGTTAAAAGAAAAATTTGAATTAGTCCATATCTCTACGGGAGATGTGTTTAGATACAACATCTCAAATCAAACTGAATTAGGAACTCTTGCTAAGTCTTACATGGACAAGGGAGAATTGGTACCTGATTCAGTGACGATCAATATGCTTTCAGACGAAGTAGGTCGTTCAATCGCCCAAGCCAAGGGATATATCTTTGATGGGTTTCCGCGAACTACTGCTCAAGCTAAGGCTTTAGACGCTTTTCTTTCTGAAAAGGGAATGCAAGTTGATGCTACGATTGCGCTAGAGGCTGATGAGGATGAGCTTACTGCTCGATTATTAGAAAGAGGTAAGACAAGCGGAAGAACCGATGATACTGATGAGACTAAGATCAGAACACGTTTTGCAGAGTATAACGCAAAGACTGCTCCGCTCATTGCTTTTTATCAAAAGCAGAATAAACTTTATTCGGTGAATGGTATTGGTCAAATCGATCAAATCACTGAACGAATCGCCTCGATTATCGCTAGTTTATGACCGACGGAAATTTTGTTGATTACGTAAAGGTTCATATTGTTTCTGGAAACGGAGGTAAGGGCTCTACACACTTGCATCGTGAGAAATTTGTCGCTAAGGGAGGCCCTGACGGAGGCGATGGAGGTCGCGGAGGTCACGTAATTATTCGTGCGAATTCCAATCTCTGGACTCTGGTTGGGTTTAAACACAAGCAGCACTTTAAAGCTGGGCATGGTGAACACGGTAGTAAAAACCGCAGTACTGGTGCCGACGGAGAAGATGTTTATGTTGATGTGCCTCTAGGAACGGTCGTAAAAGATGCTGAGACTGATGAGGTTCTTGCTGAAATTACCGAGGAGTCACAAGAATATATGGCCGCAGAAGGAGGGATGGGAGGCCGAGGAAACTGGCATTTTAAAACTTCAACCAATCAAACTCCTCGTTATGCACAACCAGGAATTTCTGGAGTCGAGCTTAAATTAATTCTAGAGCTAAAGGTTTTAGCCGATGTTGGGCTAGTCGGTTTTCCTAACGCGGGTAAATCTACATTACTTTCTGTGGTAACCTCGGCAAAGCCCAAGATTGCTGATTATGAGTTTACGACGCTTAAGCCAAATCTAGGTATCGTAGAGTATCGTGATTATAGAAGTTTTGTAATGGCTGATATCCCTGGTATAATCGAAGGGGCTGCTGAAGGTAGAGGTTTAGGTCATTACTTTCTCAGACATATTGAGCGTAATTCAACGCTCTTATTTTTGATTTCTGCAGACTCTGATAGTGTAGCTGAACAATATCATATACTGCTCTCTGAACTAGAGCGCTATAACCCTGAATTGTTAGACAAGAATAGGGTAATTGCTATTTCCAAAGCAGATTTACTCGACCAGGAATTAAAGACTGAATTAACCGAAGAGTTAAAGGAGACTTTACCTAAAGAAATTCCATTTATACTCATTTCTGCAGTAGCACAGCAAGGAATTCAGGAGCTTAAAGATTTACTCTGGAATCAGCTACAACATTAACGGTATTCGTCTCTTGCTGGGGTGAAAACATCCATCAATTGACAATCGGTTAAGGCTTTGCCAAAGTGAGGTACATTAGACGGAATCACAAGAATATCTCCAGTTTTGCAGATTGTTGATTTGCCGTCAAGCTCAAATTGAAATTCTCCACTGACAACATGCATCATTTGCTCGTGTACATGATGGTGTAGGGGTACTTCAGCTCCCTTTTCAATGCGCCAAAACGCCCAACTTAATTTTTCACCGTGCACAAAACGTCCAAAAACACCTGGAAAAAACTCTTTCTCATTAATCGTTTCGAGATTCATCTTTACTCTATTTAAGTTAGTACCTTACCGAAGGTAGTACTTATTTTTGCTTTATGAAGTATCATTTTATCGCTATTGGCGGTAGTGCTATGCACAACCTAGCCTTAGCGCTCCACGATAACGGAAACGAAGTCACAGGAAGTGACGATGCGATTTTCGAACCATCAAAGAGCAGATTAGAAGCTGCCGGATTGTTACCTGAGACCCTCGGATGGGACACCTCCCGTATTGACGAATCTATTGACTATGTAGTCCTAGGCATGCATGCTAAGGCAGATAACCCAGAACTAAAAAAAGCGCTTGAGATGGGTATAGAGGTGATTTCGTATCCCGAACTCATTTATCGTCAAAGCGAGCATAAAACACGAGTGGTAATCGCAGGTAGTCATGGGAAGACCACCATCACTTCGATGGTTCTTCATGTAATGAATTATCTGTCAAGATCAGTCGATTATTTGGTAGGTGCACAGTTGGAAGGTTTCGATCGAATGGTACGTATCAGCGATGATGCTGATTTTATGATCATTGAGGGGGATGAGTACTTAACCTCTCCACTAGATTTGAAGCCTAAGTTTCTATGGTATAAGCCTAATATTGCTTTAATAAGCGGTATTTCATGGGACCACATTAATGTTTTCAAAACAGAGGAAGAATATAACCTCCAATTTGAAAAGTTTATCGAGAGTATCGTTGCGGGCGGATCGGTAACCTATAATCAGCTGGATGATACTTTGAGAGAAATGATAGAGAATTCTTCAGCTACTATTCGAAAGTTTCCCTATCTATTGCCTGAATATGAAATTATTGATGGGGTAACTTATCTTGAAACCGAAGAGGGGCCATTACCTCTAGAAGTGTTTGGAAATCACAATCTTTCAAACCTAGAGGGTGCCCGATGGGTTTGCCAACAACTTGGAGTTGATATTTTCGATTTTTACGAGGCCATAGCAACATTTAAAGGCGCAGCAAAAAGGATGCAAAGAGTGAGTAGCGGTTCTTATGAGTGGATTAAGGATTTTGCCCATGCGCCCTCTAAAGTAAAGGCTACCGCAGCCGCAGTTAAAAAGCAGTATTCGACTCGCAATGTGGTGGCTATTCTAGAATTACATACCTATAGTTCTCTAAATCCCGATTTTATTCAACGATATCAGGGCACGCTTTCCTCAGTAGATGAGGCTATTGTTTTCTACGATCCTGAGGCTTTGAAAATAAAAGGATTGCCGCCGATGAATAAGAAGAAGATTCAGATCGCTTTCGGAAGAGATGACCTTCAGGTTTTTACCCATCCAGGAGAGTTAGAATCTCGGGTCAAGGATTGCTTTGAAAGCAATTCACTCCTTTTATTTATGAGTTCTGGGAACTACGGTGGTATCAATCTTAAACCCTTCGGAGGCTAAGCATGGTACTGCTCTATACCCATAAAATAACTCCTCGTTTAACTTTTACGGTTAAACAGCTTTTTCGTCGTATTATGGGGTACGAGGTTTATATTACAGACTCTGTTGATGTTTTCATCAAGCATACTGGTGCAAAATTAAGTTACGCCAAACAGCCCCTTCAGAATGAGTTTTTTATTCGTGCCAATCATTTACTTTTCGAGAGAATATTAGAACCTCAAGATATCAATTGGAAATCATGGGAGGGAACCCCTTGTTTTTTTGATGTAGATGCTAGAAGTTCTATTCCTTTTGATATTCTCGCTGCTTCTTTTTATCTCTTAAGTAGATATGAAGAGTATCTACCTCATCAGAAAGATGAATTGGGCCGTTTTCGATCGATAGAAAGCGTGCTAAGTGATCGCCATGGTGCCTTTTCAACCCCTTTAGTAGATCAATGGGCCTATCGTCTTCGAAAGATTTTTTCTCAGCACTTCCCTGACGAACCCCACACCGAGCGCAATTTTAGATTCTTCGTGGGTGTTCCTGTTATACAGTCTCATGCTTTTAGTTTTAGAGGTATCGGCCGACATATTTTTGAATCATTTGAAGATTTGTTTGCTGGACGTCTCTCTGCAATTGCTGGGCGTTTTAAGGTATTGGTAGGTATTGTAAAGGATCCTTTTGATCATTATTTAAAGCTTAGAAAATCATTGCAAAAATTAGGAGTTGAAATTGCCTTTTTCTTTCAGTTTTCGCCTTATCATGTCAGAGATCGCAATATTTCTTGGAACCGTCTTCGATTCGGATACTTCCTAAAACATATTGCTGATTACACGAATATCGGATATTATCGTTCGCAAGGAGCGATGTTAAATACCGAACAATTTAAAATTGAAATTGATCGCCTCGATCAATTACTACACCGTAAGGTAAGTAGTGCTATCATTGCTCAAAATAGAGTTTTACTCCCAGATGCTTATGAAGAGTTGGTTGCACAAGAAATCTCAGATGATTATTCTATGGGTTATGACGATGCCATTGGTTTTAAGTCGGGCACCTGCACTCCTTATCCTTTTTACAACCTAGGCCTCGAGTTAGAACAGCCTTTAAAAGTGCATCCCTTTGTTGTTTCAGATGTCATTTTTAATATTGAAGAACGAGACGAAATTGTGGATAAACTTAGGGCTATAAAGGACAAGGTTGCTGAGGTTGACGGAACCTTTTATCTGCAATTTGGTAATCGTGCTATCGGATCTTTAGGAGTAACTAATTTTATTAACCTGATTAAGGAGATAGATGGATAAGCTTTCCCCTAAACATATTTTCTTCGATTTAGACCATACCCTATGGGATTTTGAGAAGAATTCAGCGGCTACCTTCGAACTTCTATTCGATAAGTTCAATATTTCATTAAGTCTTACTCAGTTTTTAGAGGTCTATGTTCCTGCGAATATGGAGTATTGGAAGCTTTACCGTCAAGGTAAAATAGCCAAGGAAGAGTTGCGATATCGACGCCTAAGCGATGTATTTAATCGTTGTAATTATAGAGTTAGCGATCGTATGATCGGAGAAATGGCAGATGGATACATCGAGTATTTAAGCTCGTTTACGCATGTTTTTGATTACACCAAGGAGTTACTCGATTATCTCGTAGAGCGATATCCACTGCATATCTTAACTAATGGCTTCGCCGAGATTCAGTCCAAAAAGCTAAAAGGAGCGGGCTTAGATGGCTATTTTCAAACCGTAGTGAATGCAGAAGATGTTGGCTTTAAAAAGCCAGACCCCAGAATCTTTGCATTTGCTTTAGATAAAGCCAAAGCAACTGCTTCTGAATCGCTAATGATTGGTGATGATCTTGAAGCAGATATTCTAGGAGCAAAAAATTGTGGATTAGACGTTCTGCACTTTGATGTGGAGAATGTTCATAGTCACAATCACTGCATAATCGTTAACTGTCTTAGTGAAATAAAGCAATATCTTTAATGCATCATTAAACAATCTCTGCTATATGAAGTCATTTGTGTTTTCTGTATTTCTTTTGATCGGATTATTTTCTAGCTTAAATGCCCAGTTTGATCGATATGATTTCGTAGTAGTTCCAACCAAGTTTGATGTGTTTTTTGAATCCAATGCCTATCGCACAAGTACGCTTTTAAAGTTTCTTCTAACTGAAGCCGGGTACGACGCCTATTACGAAGATGAATTGCCTGAGTATGCCCTTCAGAATCCCTGTAAAGGGGTTAAGGTAGATCTTGAAGAGAATTCAGGTTTGCTTTTAACTAAGTTTCAAATTCTTTTTAAAGATTGCCGAAATCAATTAGTTTTTAAAACCTATTCAGGTGAGAGTAAGAGTAAGGATTATAAAACGGCCTATCACCAGTCTATAAGGCAGGCGTTTTCTAGTGTTTTATCGGGCAAAGGGGTATCCGAGCCCAAGAAAATTGATCGAGCTAGTTCTGTCGACCGAATGCGATTGATGAGCAATGGAGGAGATGATTATTCACTCGTTGATTATTCTGGTGCGGTAATCTTTAGATTAACCAAGTCAGCTGCAACGGATGTTTATCTGGTTAATGCCGAAGAAATTTCAGGTATTCTTTTCAAGAATGCTGAAGGTAAGTGGACCATGGAATTAACCGACGGATCGGGAGCCAAGGTGACAACGAATCCCGAAATTGAATGGTAATCTAATCTAAACGCTGTCTAACGGCTTCGTAAAGAAAAACCCCACAAGCCACAGAAACATTCAGTGAAGCGATGTTACCACTCATAGGGAGTTTAGCCTGACTATCGCTGAGCTTTAGTAGGGAGGGATGTATACCTATATCCTCGGATCCCATAATAATTGCTGATGCCTTTTTAAAATCTACATCATAGATATGACCATCTGCTTTTTCTGTTGCAGACACAATTTGAACCCCTGATGATTTCAAGTAATAAACCGCGTCTTTAAGATGGTCTACTCTTGCTACGGGTAAGGTAAAGGCCGCTCCGGCAGAGGTTTTGATGGCATCCTTGTTTAGCGGAGCCATCCCCTGTTTAGGAACGATTACGGCATCAACTTCAGTACAACTCGCAGTTCTTAAGATCGCACCGAAATTTCTGACATCCGTCAGACCATCTAGTAGAAGAAACATTGGGTGTTCCTTTGCTTGTAAAATACGCTCTATGGTTTCTTCGAAATCTGCATAACCAACCTCTGAAATCTCTGCAATAGCCCCTTGATGATTCTGAGTGGTTATACGCTGAAGCCGCTCAACTGGCACATAGGAGTGAGGAATCTTGCGATCGTGTATTTGTCCTTCTAGTGCTTTAAATAGAGGACTTGTTACACCTTTTTGAAGAAAGATTTTATGAAAATCAGTGCCTGATTCTATGGCTTCTTGAATCGCTCGGATGCCATAAATATATTGGGAGTTGTTTGACATTATTTATCGAGGTCAGAAATGAACTGAATCAGACCTTCTTGTGATTTTAGTGTATAGCGATTTTCTTTTAGTATCTCAGTCGCCTTTATTTGATAATCTTTTGGCAGTGATTCTACAATTTTTCTTCGCTTATTGGGTAAATGTTGAAGTAGTCTTTCATCGTTAATTTGATAGTAGTACTCGATAAATTGATTGAATTTATCTGGCGTACTTCTTACCATAGAATTCACAGCTTTAACACCTTCTTTAAACTTTGTCTTAACGCGTTCGTATACCTTGAAATTCTTTCCGCTGTAGAGTACATTAACGTATCCATTTCTAACTCCTTGTTTAGGGGTATTCAATGTTTCAAGAGTAAGGATAAGATCTTCTGCTTTAAGCGTAATGTTTCGATCAAGATTGAGCGCAAAGACAGTTTCGCTAAAAGGAGATTCTTTCAGTTCAACTTCGTCATTATGCATATTATAACGGTAGTGAAGTTTTTCAGCAAATTCCTCCTTATAATAAAGCTCACAGGGCTGAAATTCTTCATTGAAATAGGGACTGCCTACTGTGGTAGGGTCGAAGACGATATTTCTCGTCCTAACCTCGGCAAACATGATATCGGTTAAGGGACTTCTTTTTGCCATGAAATTGGCAAATCCTAGAATATCATCGCCTTGCGGTGCTTCTTGCAGAACCGTTTGACTTGACGCGCTGAAGGATAGGCTTAGCAGTAAAAAAGAGATCTTAAGTTTCATCTAGTTTCGGTTTAATTCCTCTATTAAGATAATAAGATCTTCTTCAGTTTTGGTTTTTAAACGATTACTACTTATAATTTCTGTAGCTAGATCTAAATCTTCCTCTTTAAGTACAGATTGGAAATCCTTTTTTTTGCCACTAAAAAAATAAGCGACTTCTTCGCCATTTTTACGGATGTAAAAGTCTTGAAAATGAGTGAAGCGATTTGGGGTTGTTCGAACCATTGAGTTTACTGCTCTGACACCTTCTTTAAAACCCACTCTGTTCTGATAGTATAGAGTATAATTTTTTCCTGTAGCTAATTCGTATAGATAGGCATTTCTCAATGTGCCGTCTTCATTAGTGATCGTTGTTAGTGAAAGTGAACGACCGGTTTCTCGATCTTTCAATACGATTTCTTTGACGGTAGCAAGAGAGCTACTCTCTCCTTCCGCAGGCACGAAGTTTCCTTGCTCATCTTTTACATATTTTACCGATTCATCGCCAGGTTTAACAACTTCAACTTCGTCATTGAATGCATTATGACGATATAAGTATAGACCTAAGGATTTACCGTTGTATAAGACTTCTCCTTTAGTAAAGTTTTCATTAACATAGGGTGATCCTACAGTTGGTAAATCATTACCGTAAGAACGAGTCTTTCGCATTTGAGCGAATACGGCTCCTTCTGTTGCCGAACCACTAAAGCTCTCTAAATTAATTTGGGCATTAATTGAGATAGGCATTGAGGTTATTAAAATGAGGTAGATATATTTTTTCATAGGTGCAAAGATAATCTTCCCAATAATATAAAAAAGAAAAGCCCAGTGTTATCACTGGGCTTTTCTTTTAATGAAAGTACAAAGGTATTACTGAACCTTTGTAAACCTATAAACAGCTTGAGTCGCACTTCTGCCGCAATCCTCAATTGGATTATCGGTGATCGACAGAGTGAATGTACTATCATCTGTAAAGTCAAATGTGCCATTAGGTCCATCTGGTGGGGCAATACCTAAATTAGTACTGCAACCTAGACCGATTAATTGCTCTCCCATAACCACTGTTTCTCCACATACTAGATCTACAGCAAAGTCATATGGTCCAAATCCAAGTGCCTCAAGGTATCCAATACTAAAATTTCTTCCGGTATTTGTTGTAGCAGTAATTACCGCTGTTTCACCTAGACCATTAGTAGCTCCGAGATAAGAACTTTCTCCTTCGATTAATTCTACTGAATAAGTTCCAGTAAGGAATCCATCAGCGAGTTTACAAACGGCATTAGCAGTTACTTGGTAAGGTGATGAATACCATCCACCTACCGCTGCGATGTTTCCATTCGCGTCTGAATTTGTAAAGGTTTGACCCGATGTGGTAGTTAGAGTAAAGTCTAAAACAAACTGATCACCAGCCTTAACTTCTGCGATAGTTAGACCTGCAGCAGCTAGGGCATCAGATAATTGGTAACTAAAACTAGCTCTGGGTAATCCGAATGGAGTTCCATTACTATCCCATCCCGTAATTTGACCAAACGGAATATTTGCAATAGAATTTCCATTACCATTTTTATCTACAAACGATAGAGTTACATCTAGGCTTTGAATGTTTGAAGCTAAGCTTCCTTCGGCATCTTGATATTCTAGCACTACATTTAAACCAGAGCTAGTATCAAACAGGTCTAATAGACCTGATACAGAAACTTGTCTAAGGATTGCTCCATTTTGAGTATTCTCAAAAACAAAATCAATTACTTTTTCTTCTGTTTCACAAGCAACAAAGAAACTAGTTGATAGAGCAATACCAAGGATAATTAATAATTTTTTCATCTTTTAGTATTTAAAGTTTTAGTATAATGTAGTTGAACCATTATCCCAGAATACTGTCTGTGAAACATCAGCTTTCTGATTAACAGAAGAGTTGGTATTCACAAAATTAGAAGGGTACCACATTGAACGAACGTATGGTCCTGGATCTGGCTCTAGGTTAGGCTGTAAATTATTAGGATACCCCGTTCTTCTGTAGAAGTTGTAGGCATCTGAACCGTTTCCATAAAGTGATACGAAAAATTCTTGACCTAAAACGTTCCATCCACCTGTAGTATCTGCATCGAAGGCTGCTTCGATAGAACTTGCATGAAGACTTACATCATCTACTGATGGGGCAGCAGATAAATCAGCTGAACCATCCAAACTACCAAATGTCATTACTTTTGCAACGGATTTAGACAATCCCTGAATCATAAAGGACTTAGCAGTAGCTGCATCTCCTGCAGCCATAGCAACTTCGGCTCTGTAAAAGTCTACTGTGGAAGCTAAAAGGATAGGAGTAATGCCATTTCCACCTGCTCCTGCACCAAGACCTAGTGGATCGAAACGTGAGTCATCGAACGCACCACCTGCAGGGTAAACACCTACTAGAGTACGTAAGAATCCATCTGGTGGAATACCTTCGTCGTTACCATGATCTCTACCCCAATAACCGTTAGGAAGACCACAAAATGGGTATCCGTCGTAGTGTGCTGGTGGAGTTTGAAGTGAACATTGAAGAGTCTCTAACGCTGGGTCAGATCCATCTGAACCAGGCGTAACTGCATTCTGACGATAGAAATAATATCTCGCTCTCGGATCGCTGTTATTGTCCATGTAAGACATTAACGATATGGAACGATAATTACCACCACCACTAACTGTATAGTCAGCTGAATACGCCGGATGACGAGTATCTGGTTGTACTTCGTTTGTTCCGTATTTGAATTGCATATCATCATCTGACGAAGAAATGTAATTTCCACTAGCAATAATAGAATTAAATCCAGGATCGATACCACCGTCGTGAACTCGAGTGGTAACATACATTTTCAACTTCAGTGTATTTGCAGCTTTAATCCATTTAGAAGCATCTCCATCATAATAAAAATCATTCTGTGGAGCCGGTCCGTCTTTCGCAAATTCGGCAATAGCTTCATCTAATAGAGTGTGGGCAACTGCATATAAGTCAGCGCCTTGGTCAACACCTGGATTAAAGTTTTCACCTCCAAGGTTTGCCTCAGAATACGGTACATCACCAAAATAGTCGACTAGAGTGACTATTGTAAAAGCTCTAAAGAATTTTGACATCCCTAAATGATAGCTAAGACCATTTTCTGAAGCTAAATTTTCTAATGCTTTAGCATCTTCTAGTAGTGTAGCGTATGCAGCACTCCAAGCTCCAGAAAAGCTTGAAGGTTGGTAAACATTTATATAATTTTTACCAAACATATAATAGATCCGCGTAAGTTCTCCACCATAGTTTCCCATGGTTTGCACTTTACTTCTGAAAGTAAGTTGCATTTGGTTTAGAAGAAAGTCGGGACTTGCTTGATCTGCTGATAACGCATTGGGGTTAACTCTTAGATCAAGCTCAGTTGTCTCACACGATTGAAAGCTTAAAGCTCCTGCAATCGTAACGACACCTAATAGTTTAAAATAATTTTTCATAATAATAGTAACTAAATGTTATTGTTAGAAAGAAGCTTTGATACTGAATCCGTAACGTCTTGAAGATGGTCCGTTTAAGTAATCAAATCCTTGACCGTTACCAATACCTAAACCAGCTACGTTTGGGTCAAAGTTAGTACTCTCTGGAACATTAAACGCTTTGTACCATAGGTTAAAACCTGAAAGTGTGAAACTTAATGAACCGAATGGAGTGTTCTCTAAAATGCTTTGTGGTAGCGTGTAACCTAATGAAACCTCTTGAAGTCTTATGTTAGTAGCATCATAAACATTTAACTCTTCTGGTCCGAATAGGACATTTGAGAAGTAGTAGTCAGAGTTGTTAATCTGTACATTGTTAGCAGTACCGTCAGGACCTACACCTGGAATAATGAATGATTTTTCACGATCAACAGTGTCTTCAACAAGTCCACGACCAAGAAGTGTAGAAACAGTCGCAGTGTGGATGTCTCCTCCTTGTTGGTGGTTAAATAAGAAATTGAAGTTTAATCCTTTATATCTTAAAGTGTTTCCAACGTTTAAGATAAAATCAGGAGTTGGGTTACCGATGATTGGAAGACGATCATTTTCGTCATTTTCTTCAGAAATATAGTATCCTGATGAGTTTACTTCAAAAGCTCCGTTTTCGTCACGTGAAACACGTGAACCTACGATAACTCCCAGTTGTTCTCCTTTAATTGCAGCATTACCAAGGTTTGAGAACCCTGCGTAAACGATGATATCAGTATCTGCACCAAGATCAGTTACTGTTGACTGGTTCTTGTTGAAGTTTGCGTTGATATCCCAGCTTAAACCGTTCCCTTCGTTACGGATTACATTGAGGTTAGCATCGATTTCGATACCGTCTCCTTGAATCTCCCCAACGTTAGTTTGGATGATCGTACCTCCAGTTGAAGGGTCAAGTGGTTTGTTTACGATAAGGTTTTCGGTGATTCTCTTGTAAACAGAAACATCAAGTGATAATCTTCTGTCGAAAAGAAGTGCTTCAATACCTCCTTCAAATTCACGATAAAGCTCAGGTAGAATACCTGGGTTAGCCACCGTGTTTGATACAGAGTTCGTTACAACCGTAGCTCCATCGCCGTTGATGAAAGCTTGTGTATCGATGGAGAGGTTCACCGAAGTTGGGAATCCACTAGCAAAACCTGCTGATTCTCCGTAACCTCCACGAACTTTAAGGTTGTTTAACCAGTTACTCTTAAGATCCGCGAACGCATTGGTTGGGATGAAAGAGAAAGAGGCTCCTTTGTAGAAAAGAGAACGGTTTTCAATGGATTGGTTAGAAACCCAATCATTACGTCCGTTAACCGTTAGGTAAAGGTACTTGTTATAACCGAAATCAGCCTGAGCATATGCTCCAAGTACATTTTTAAACGTAGTGAATTGAATTTCATCTTGAAGGTCGAAATTGAAGTGACGTAGAACACCAAATACATTCTGACCTGAAGACGCAACTCCTTGACGATCGTAGTGTGTGTAACGTGAAGTTGCACCAACGTTGAATGTCATATCCAGCTCTTCAGTTAAATCATAATCTCCATTAAGAATTAATGAATGATCCCAGATAGTGTTGTTGTTATCCCATGTTGAGTAAATACCAGATACGGTTCTAGCACCACCACCTACACCACCTTTGTTTTGGTAGTTTACGTTTCTTTCATTGTAGAAATCGTAACCAACACGGTATAAGAAGTTAAGGTTATCATTGATGTCATAAGACATATTTAAAGAACCAAAAGTACGATTAGTGTCCTGAATACTTCCAGAATTAGCTACAGTCCATAATGGGTGCTGAATACTGTTGTTCTGACGATAGTAAACCGATCCACCTGTGATAGGGTTCTCGAAAGGAAGACCATTTAAGTCAACTGAACGAGGGGTAAAGAAGATGTGGCCGAATACAGAAGAACCTGATCCGAAAGCTCCGTTACCTGTTGACGCTGCAACTGGTGGAGACTTAAAACGAGTTCTTGAGTAGTTCATAGTACCGAACACTGTGAAGTTGTTAGTTAGTTGTGCACGTCCACCTACAGACATATTATTTCTTAATAGTTTGTTACCTGGAGTAAATCCTTCGTCTTCAAGGTGACCAAAAGAAACGTTGTAAGAAACTTTACCATCAGCAGAAGAACCTCCTGCTTGAAGTGATGTATTCGCAACAGTTCCTGTTTGGAAGAAGTTTTCTAGGTTATCATAAGGCTTCCATGCGTAACGAGCTCCCTGAAGTTCTGGGAAAGCTGCTGGGATTCCAGTAGCTGAAGACGCGGTAGAATATGGGTGAAGGATTGTTCCATCATCCGTATTTAAACCGTAAGCAGAAGGGAAGTTAGATGCGTTACCCCATCCTGTTGAACCTTCTTTTCTAAATGAAGGACCCCAGTTTGAGAAGAACCATCCGAACTTCTGATCAAATCCGTTACCATACTGATTTTGGAAATCAGGCATAGACGCGATTTCGTTCATGAAGTATGACTGCGTAACAGTGATTTCATTTTTCTTGCGAGTTGCACCAGCAGCTCCTGCTTTAGTAGTAATAAGGATTACCCCGTTTTTACCGGCTTCACCATATAGTGTTGCAGCTGAAAGACCTTTAAGAACCTGAACATCAGCAATAGCGTTAGGATCTAGATCTAGGAAACGGCTTGAACCATTGTTACCATCTACGAATGAACCACCGGCATTCGTATCAGATGCGAAAGGCACACCATCTACGATGAATAAAGGTTGGTTGTTCTGGCTAAATGATTGGTAACCACGAATAACAATATTCGTACCTGAACCTGAAACACCACTTTGAGAAGTAATGTTTACCCCAGAAGCTTTACCTCTAAGGATACGTCCAACGTCACCTTCAGTTCTTTGCTCAAGTTGTTCCTCACCAACTGAAGATACAGCGTATCCAAGCGCTTGTTTCTCACGCTTAATACCCTGAGCCGTAACAACTACTTCTTCTAATGCTTGTGCATCCTCTTCCATTTGCACGTTGTACGTGTCGGCAGCACCAACAGTAACACGAGCTTCTTTCTGACCGATGTAAGTAAATACCAACACCTGACCATTGGATGCGGAAATCGAATAATTTCCATCAAAGTCTGTTTGAGTACCGGTAGTAGTCCCATCCACAAGGATATTTACCCCAGGAAGAGGTAGCCCGTCTGAATCAGTAACTGTACCTGAAACCGTCTTTGACTGTGCAAAGGAAACTTGCACAACTAACGCTAAAAGAAGCGTTAAGATTCCATTAAGTTTTGTTTTCATTTTTAAGTTATTTGAATTAGCGAGTTGCTAAAATCTAAAATTTATGTTAACATTCCAAAGGATAATACATAATATGTACAGATTTCTTTCATTTTTTATTTAGACTTCAATTCTGTAACCCGCTTTTTTTTGTTTTAATAATCTTTATAACCCTCTATCATAAACAATGAAATTCGGCAGACATCGATTCATTCAGTCTACGGTTCTTTTCCTGAATTAATACCGTTTTGTTGAAATACCTATACGATGACTGTCGGGATATTATATAGGTAGAAGAGGTGTAAATAGGGTGCTAGGTTTTAGATCCTAGATGGAGCCCAAACCATTTAATTTCAAAAATCTTTTGCTTCGATTTGATTTTCAATAATTAATCAATACATTTGCAGCCCTAAAAATTAGGAGAAAACTAGAAGAATGCCAACAATTTCACAATTAGTAAGAAAAGGTAGACACTCGATTGCCAAGAAGAGCAAATCGGCTGCTTTGGATTCTTGTCCCCAACGTAGAGGTGTGTGTACACGTGTGTACAC